>Ga0256826_1001755_pt1 | contig 13467 bp, 9 predicted proteins | sample CV79metaG_FD_185975 | JGI IMG/M metagenome (GOLD analysis project Ga0256826, IMG submission 185975) | Hydrothermal vent microbial communities from East Pacific Rise, Pacific Ocean - CV79 | ecosystem: Environmental > Aquatic > Marine > Hydrothermal vents | place: Pacific Ocean: East Pacific Rise...
ACGCATGCTTGTTCTACCACAGCTACATGCTTGAGTATAAAAATGTGCCACATCGCCAGTTTTAAATCTTAGCAAAGGCATGCCTTCAACCCCCAAAGTTGTAACAGTAATTTCACCTGCTTCCCCCTCTTTTACTGGCTTATTATTCTCGTCTAAAAACTCTACTATAATCAAATCCGGATGATGATGCCCTCCCCTTCCTGCTTCACACTCGTTAAATGCAGTACTCATCTCGGTACTAGCATAGGTAGAAAATAACTGCACATCCCATTTTGCTTTAATTTTTTGAGCTAAAGTACTTAGGCTAAAATCCTGATTTCGTAGAGGCTCACCAATACAAATAACTTTTTTTACTGAGGAGTTTCTATAATCTATTCCATTTTTTTCAGCATATGCAATCACCTTTAAAATAAAACTAGGAACGGCAATTATTACTGTAGGTTTAATTCTGTTTATGGTGTCCCACTGCAATTCCGGAATACCATTCCCCACTCGTATAATCCCTGCACCTAATCTTCGAGCACCCAAAAAATAGGCCAAACCAGCCATAAACCTACGGTCCATAGTGGTCATTAATTGAATAGTATCCTTGTTACTAATTCCTGATATTGCGAATGACAAACACTCGTTATAAGCCAATCTGTCCAAATCTTTATCTGTCATTGCAAAAGTAACAGGGTCGCCTAAAGTACCCGATGTAGTGATGTAATCAACAATTTTGCTTTTAGGTACACAAATAAAATCATCATTATTAAAGAACAAATCATCTTTTGTAGTCACAGGGATTTTCTGCAAATCTTCGAGTGTATTTATTGCAGAAATATTGATCTGGTGTTTTAGGAATAGGGTTTGATAAAATTTAGATTTTTTTTCCAGGAATGTCAATGTTTCTTTCAGTTTTTGCTCTTGAAAAACTTTTATTTCTTGTTTGGATCTGGTCTCCATTTGATGAACCTTATGCATAAACTAAATAGTTTTATCGTATTTAATACTCAAAGTATGAATAGCCTTTAACTTCTGAAATACTCTTTCGCTCTCTCTTTTTCTAATCGCAAAATACAGCTTGCAATCTACACCAAAATCTTGATCAAAAGGTTTTAGTTCTTCATCTTTTAAAATCCTCATAACAATATTCATGTCAGGGTATTGAAAACTAACCAAGTACACATCTTTTACGAAAAGCATTACCGATTTAGCTTTAGTTAATGCCTCTTTGGTAGATTCTTTATAAGCCTCAATAAGTCCCGGTATACCAAGCTTAGTTCCGCCAAAGTACCTAATAACAACAACAAGAACATTTGTTAAATCGAAGCTGCTTATTTGACCTAGAATGGGTCGGCCTGCACTTCCTGAAGGCTCGCCATCATCATTCGATCTGGTTGCAGATTTATCAGGATTTAAAACATAAGCATAGCAATGATGGCGTGCATCGTAATATGTTTTCCTTAGATTAGCTAAATGCATCTTTACTTCATCTTCGGATTTTACAAGATAAGCATGTGCAATAAATTTACTGCCTTTAGATTTAAAAATTCCTTCGCCCGCATGGCTAATCTCTTTATAAGTGTCTTCGAATAGCATGATTCATATTAAAATAAAAAAAGCAAAAATCGGCATTCAATTATAAGTGCCGAATGTATACCTATATCTTTATCAGCAAGATAAAACAATTATACTGCTTCTATATTGGTTCAACAAAATACATCATTTTTTTTGAATAAAACCAATATTTTTTTGTAATTTGCACTAACAAAATATATTTATGAAAGCAAAGATTACACTTCTTTCTATTTTCATTTTCATCAGCCTGTTATTTTCATCAGTTTCCGGTTATTGTGCTGATCATGAAAAAATAGCAGCACTTTATACTACAAGAAACTGGACCAGTGAGAATGGTCTTCCTAGCAGTGCGCTTCTTGATATTTATCAATCAAAATCGGGATATATTTGGCTACTCACTTATAATGGGTTGGTAAAATACGATGGGGTTCAATTTTCAAGATTCGATAAAGATAATCCAACATATTTCAGTGCAAATAGTGTGTTTTCAATGGCTGAAACACCTGATCATACTTTATGGTTTGGCTCATCAGGTTATGGAATAATTAAATACAAAAATCATCAGCTGACGAAAGTTAAAACTCCTGATTTTTTTATTCAGGAATTATATGCAGAAAACAACGAACATGTTTGGGTAGGAACTAAAAGCTCAGGTCTCTATCTTTTTTCTACAATAGAAAATAAGCTTATTAAAATAGACTTTGATTTATTAAATAATAACAGCATCAATTTTATTGGTAAAGGACCTAATAATTGGATTTGGTTGGGCACTGAAAGTAACGGCATATTCTTATACAAAGACGGTAAATTAAAGCAATTTGATAGAAGGGGAATTAATAACTTGAAACAGATTCAAGATATTACTTTTCTAAAAAATGGGAATATATTTATTTCAACTTATTCCGGACTATATTTACTAAAAAACAATAAAATAAAAGAAATCCCTCAATTTAGAGGCACCTTTATCAGTCATGTAAACTTGAGTACAAACTTTGGTTTAGTTATTTCTACCAATCATGGCATTTTTAAAATTGATGAGCAAGGAAGAAATTTTCAATCCTTTGCACCAAGTAATAATATTAGGGCCAAATCCACAATTGAAGATAATGACCATAATTTATGGGTGGCTACCTATAGAAATGGGCTTTTTCAAATTATAAACAATCAGTTTAGAACATATACAGCAGATAATGGATTGGCTACCAGCCCTATTGGAAGTGTTGCATTATTAAGTAATAATACAAAACTGGTAGGTTCTATTAATGGGAAACTAAACACAATTAGAAACGGGAAAGTCAGAAAATTTCATATTAAAAGATCACTAAATAAGCAAAAAATATATCACCTTTTTGAAGACAGTAAAAAAAATATTTGGATTGCTACTTATAGAGGATTATTAAAAAAATCAAGTACCGGAAAAGAGACTTTTTATACCAAGGCAAATGGTTTGAAAGGAAATCTTAGTAGAGTTGTTTTTGAAGATTCAAACGGAAATATATGGATTGGCACAAGAGCTTCTGGATTAAGCATCCTTAAAAAAAATGGTCAATGGAAATACTATAATAAAAAAAATGGCTTGAACTCTAATTTTATCCTTGATATTGCCGAAGATAAAAAAGGGAATATGCTAATAAGTACCGATAATGGAGGATTAAACATCATTAGTCGAAAAGGTCAAATTAGTATCATTAATTCAAAAAATGGATTGAATAATGATCTTTGCTTTAGCACGTACGTTGATAGTGATAACAGCTATTGGGTTTCTACTAGAACCGGAATAAGCCATATTAAAGGTGATAAAATTACCAATTTTAACGAAGAAAGCGGAATTCCTTCAGATGCTATTTTTGATATCATTCCGGATAAAAAAGGTTTTTATTGGCTCAGTTCCAATCAAGGTGTAATAAAAGTACGTAAACAAGATCTTTTAGAATATGAAAGGAATAATTCATTCCGCATTAATTGGGAACTTAATAATAAAAAATCGGGATTAAATAGTTACGAATGTTCGGGAGCTACAAGTTCTATTATTGATAAAAATGGTAAAGTTTGGATACCTTCCTTAAAAGGGCTTATTTGCATAGACCCCTCTTGGAAACCTACAAAAAGCACCCACCACAATATGGTAATCAATAGCGTTCAGGTTGACAAAGTAGACTATGACCCCAACAGCGTTATTCTCTTAAAATCAGGAAAGTCAAGAATAACATTCAATTATGCTTACTTATCTTATGCCACTCCTCAGCTCACAAGATATCAAGTTAAACTAAAAAACTTTGATGACAAATGGCTTGATTTAGGTAATAAAACCAGTATTACCTACACCAATTTACCCATAGGTAAATATACATTTTGTGTAAGAGCTCTAGACGATAACCAAAAGTGGACTGAAGCTTGCATGAAAAACTATTTGCAAATAACACCTTCCTTTTCCGAAACTATCTGGTTTTATCTCATTTTGCTTGCTATTGCCATAATCATTAGTATTATTCTCTATAAAATCCGTATAAATAATTTGCAAAACAAAGAGCTGTTACTGAAAGATCAAGTGGAGAATAAAACCAATGAATTGCAAAGAAACATGGACACTCTTTTACAGGAAATAGTTGAACGTAAACGTATAGAAAATGAGCTTATTTCTGCCAAAGAGAAAGCAGATACTGCTAATAAAAGCAAGAGTGAGTTTTTAGCAAATATGAGCCACGAAATAAGAACACCAATGAATGGTATTATTGGTATGGTAGGGCTTTTAGAGCAAACAAAACTTGACAATAAACAAAAAGATTTTACACAAACCATACATGTTTCAGCAAATAATTTGCTCAACCTGATTAATGATATTTTAGACTTTTCAAAAATTGAAGCAGGACAAATTGATATCGAAAACATTGATTTTAACTTAAAAGGTACAGTTAACGAGCTTCATGATTTATTTAAATTTAAAATAGATGAAAAACGACTGAAATTTAAAACAGACATTAATCCTAATGTTCCTGAGTGGGTAAAAGGTGATCCATACAGACTTAAGCAAATCATTATTAATTTAATGAATAATGCTATTAAATTTACAGAACAAGGTCAGATTACATTAAAAGTATATTTATTAAAATCTGATAGAAATTTTTCTAGAATTCGTTTTGATATTATTGATACAGGAATTGGTATATCACAATCTGGAATTAATAAACTTTTTAAATCTTTCTCTCAAATTGACAGTAGCACAACAAGACTTTATGGAGGCACCGGTCTGGGATTAGCTATCTCCAAGGATATTACGCAGCTTTTAGGAGGAGAGATTGGTGTTGATAGTCAGAAGAATATTGGATCAACATTCTGGTTTTATATAGATTTTGATATTTCTGTTAAAAAACAATTGGTAATTGATACTCCCAAATTAGAAACACAAAACCTTGAATCAAAAATTAAAAACGGAGAATCAAAGCAAACTCTAAAAATTCTACTAGCCGAAGACAATCCAATCAACCAAAAGGTAGCACAAATGCATCTTAAAAAATTGGGACACATTGTTGAAACAGCTAATAATGGTAAAATTGCTTTGGAGATGTATACTAAAAACGATTATGATTTAATATTTATGGATATTCAAATGCCCGAGATGGATGGTATTGAATCAACAAAACGAATAAGAGAATTTGAGCAAGAAATAAGCGAAGAAAAACCCATTATCATTATAGCTCTTACCGCTAATGCCATGAAAGGTGATAAGGAAGCTTGTATTAATGCCGGCATGAATGAATATATGAGTAAGCCATTTAAACCAGCTGAATTAAAAAGGGTTTTAGACGAGATATCAAATTCTAATTCATAAGAAATCAATAAATATTATTGTTAAAAGTGCCTCTCTGTATTTTGTTAATACAATGTGAATTTATGAAAAACCCTAGCACTTATTTATACGAATAAAGTACATTTGCTAAAATCATATAATTAAAACCTTGATGGAACAATACAATGCATTATCACCCCAAAGGAAAGCTCTTAAAATTAACTTGGACACTACTATTTATGGTAGTTTTGCGGAAATAGGTGCAGGACAGGAAGTGGCAAGAACATTCTTTCAAGCAGGAGGAGCCTCAGGCACTATTGCCAAAACAATATCAGCATACGATATGTCGTTTAGCGATAGTATATACGGCAAATCAAGCACTGGAAGATATGTTTCGGAAGAGCGGCTTAGCACCATGCTACAAACTGAAGCAAAAGAACTTACTCAATTACTCAAAGACAAAGCAAAACCCAATACACGTTTTTTTGTTTTTGCCAATACAGTTACTACCATTAACTTTACAAAAGACCGTGAAGGACAAGGATGGTTGGGCCTTCGTTACCAAATATCTCCAAAAGGACAAGCAAATGAAGTTATTCTTCATGTTCGAATGTTGGAAAACGATAGCCTGCACCAACAAAAAACTCTAGGGATTTTAGGAACCAATCTTATTTATGCTTGCTATAACTACTATAAGTTTCCCAATACTTTTATACAATCATTGCTCGACTCTCTGTCGCATGACCAATTGGAAATTACCATGCTAAGAATGAGTGGGCCAGATTTGGATTATGTTGACAATAGGTTACTGGGAGTTCAATTAGTAAAAAACGGGATGGCTTCAGCCATTATTTTTGATTCAAAAGGCCAAGTCAGACATCCTGGTAATATGTTGTATAAAAAGAATGTAATGGCTTTTCGTGGTAGCTTTCGTCCTATCACCTATATAGGTATCGATATGATTAAATCTAGTTTTCGTCTGTTTAAAAAAGATCCAGATCATTTTAAAGGTGACACTATTGCCTTATGCGAAATGACTCTTAATAATTTAATTAATGATGGGGATTTTTCCGAACAAGATTTTTTGGATAGAGTTGATATATTAAACGGAATAGGGCAAAATGTAATGGTTTCTAATTATGATTACTACTATAAATTAGTATCCTATTTTAGTCAGTTCAACATTAAAAACTTACGTATTGTAATTGGCTTCCCAACTTTTCAAAAAATCTTTGATAAAAAGTATTATTCTACTCTTAAAGGTGGTATTCTTGAAGCCTTTGGGAAATTATTTACAGACAATATGAAACTTTATGTTTATCCTGCCATTGATGATAATAGTAAGGAAATAAAAGTGAGTACAGATTTGGAACTACCGGAAGATATGTCATTTATTTATGAGTATTTAAAAGCCAACAGAAAAATATTAGATATTGGTAAAGCCAACCCCAAAAAACTAAACTACTATTCACAAGATGTTTTAGACCTAATTAAAAAAGGCGATGACAAATGGCAAACAATGGTATCAAAGTATGTTGCCGATCAGATAAAAAGCAAGAATCTATTTGGATGTAAAGGCTCTAACTAAAAACTCTTGAAAACTCTAGCCATGCTATATCCTGGTGCACTCACGTTTAAATCTAGAAAATAACCAAAGGGCGTTTGTTGCACTTCATAAGAAGCGTTCTTCATTTTCGCTTCTGCTTTATCAAAAAGCTGCTTCGTAAACTCAGGAGATGCTTTACTCTCCGATAAATGAGCAAAAGAATGTAGCACAACATTCATCACTCCATTCTTCTTAGATGCCCATTTTAAGTTTTTTACAAGTTTTTTAAGTACTCCATCTTCCAAGTCTTCATCTTCTTTTTCAGCATGAATAAAAGCAACCAAAACATTCTCTACCGTGTTTCCATTTTCTACTTTTTCAAAATAATCAAGTACTTTAATTGTTGGTAGATATTCAAATTTCTTAGCAAAAATCATTAACAGCTTCATATCATTCAGTTTTTAACAAAAATACATATTATAATTTCACAAATTGGCAGATATCATTGGTTTCTTTTAAAGACTCAAGCAGTGCTCCAATTAAATTGACAAACGCCTAACATGAACAAACTAAAACACCATTTGAGATTTATAAAAACGACTTATTCAATTCCTCAAACACCATTTGAAATTCACTTATTATCATGGCAGTTGCCCCCCATATGCAAAGGTTATTAATTTCATAACAAGGAGCTTTTATAGAATACGAGTTTTCCCCTCTTTGCCGCATCACAATTTCTTTCTTCCTGAAATTTATTGGATTGAAAAGCTCCTCTAATTTCACTTTATGTAATTCTTTAACTTCAAATTTATCGGGATGCAGTGTTGGCAATTTGTCAATATAGGCAATAAATGGCTGAACTAAAAAATTTGAAGGAGGAATATACAAATCGGATAAAGGGCCAAGATAATCCATTGATGACAACTGCACTCCTGTCTCTTCAAAAAACTCACGACGAGCCGTATCTAACAAATGAATATCAGTATCATCTTTTTGCCCGCCGGGTAAAGAAATTTGTCCACTATGAACTCCATCATACTCTACTCTCTTCATTAAAAGAGTTTTTAATACGCCTCTTTCTTCAAAAATTAAAAAGGTAACCGCACTCAACTTAGCACCTAAAGGCCAAACCCTCTTTTGCAAACCCTCTACTCTATCATCAGGTGCAAGTTTCACATGGGCTCGCTCTGCAGGTAGTTTTGTCTTTAAGGCAATACGTAAATCTTTCAAAAGATAATTCACATGATCTTTCATCCCACAAAAATAGAAATTCCTAATTGAATCTGTTAAACATTATACTTATCTTTGCAAAAAAATAATTATGAATCAAGAGCAATTACAGCCAAATCAAGAGTCACAAGAATTATTAGACGAAAACAAATCTCTTGTTCTATTTAATGATGACTTTAATACTTTTGATTTTGTAATAGACACATTAATTGATGTTTGCGGGCACGATGTACTCCAAGCAGAGCAATGCGCTCTTATTGTGCATTATAAAGGAAAATGCGCTGTAAAATCAGGTTCCCATAGCGCTTTAAAACCTCCTTTTACCGAGATGTCGAACAGAGATTTAACTGTTTCCATTGATTAATTTTTATGCTTTCTTCACAATTATCAACATTTTTTTCCTAAATGATTCCTTACTTTTGTTGCAAATTATAATCTTATGATGGAATTAAAAAAATATACTTTTATAATCCTCCTGCTTACCATTGGTTTTTCCGGTGTAAAAGCACAAGAAAAAGCAGATGGCAGAACCTATTATGATAAAATGAAATCATCCTTGTATACTTTAAATAATGCTGGGAATTTTGAGACCTTTAATATGGTATCTCGACAATTAAAAAAAATTGCTGATGAGGAGAAAACAAAATGGATTCCGTTTTACCATGCCAGTTACGCCTATTTAATGGCCGCTTTTTTAGCTAAAGAAAAATACACCATCGAAGATTTGGTAAATCAAGCACAAAACATGCTGGATAAGGCCAATAAACTAAGCCCAAATAATGATGAAATAAATGCATTACAAGGATTTATTTTCCAAGGAAGAATGATTAATAAAGAAGGAAAAGATGTGTACAAATGGGCTCAAAAGGCAGTGAAAGAATTTGATCATGCAAGGTTTATAAATCCTAATAATCCACGACCCTATTATTTGTTAGGGCAAATCCTTTATCGTTTACCTCCCGGTTTTGGAGGGAATAAAGAAAGTGCTTGCCATCATTTTATTGATGCTCAAAAAAAATATAAGTCCTTTAAACCTAAAAGCGAATTTTCGCCTAATTGGGGAGAAGCTGCCAATACAACAATGCTACACAAATGTAAATAACCTTTTATGTCACAAGCCCTACTAACAGTAGAGAATTTAAGCAAATCATATAGCGATAAATTACTTTTTAACGATTTAAACTTTGGAATACTCGAAGGACAGAAAATAGCATTAGTGGCTCATAATGGTGTTGGAAAATCTACACTGCTCAATATACTTACAGGTATTGATATTCCTGATGAAGGAAACGTAATATTAAAGGAGGGGCTTAAAATATCTTATTTAAAACAGGATCCTAAATTTAATCCTAATTCTTTGGTTAAAGAAGTACTTTTTCATTTAGATAATCTATTTGTAAATACCATTCAAAATTACCATAATGCCTTAGATAAATACCAAAATGAACCATCTAAGAAAAACCAAGAGTTATTAAATACGGCTACAGGTAATATGGACCAACACGAGGCTTGGAATTACGAAAACCGCATAACCGAAATACTTCAGAAATTTCAAATTAGCGATTTAAATCAAGCTGTGGGCGAATTATCCGGAGGCCAAAAAAAGAAATTAGCACTCGCCTCTATTATCATAGACGAAGCCGACCTAATAATACTAGATGAGCCAACCAACCATTTGGATATTAAAACTATTGAATGGCTTGAAGAGCATATCAGTAAAAGTAAACTTAGTCTTTTAATAGTCACTCATGATAGATATTTTTTAGATGAAGTCTGCGATACTATTATCGAGATAGATCAGCAATCTAGCTTTATTTACCATGGAAACTTTAGCTATTTCTTAGAGAAAAAAGCAGAACGAGAAGCTTTGGATGCTTTAGAGATTGATAAAGCCAAAAATCTTTATCGCAAGGAGTTAGACTGGATGCGCCGTCAACCTAAAGCTCGTACTACCAAAAGTAAGGCCCGCATTGACTCTTTTTATAATTTGGAAAAAGTGGCCAAAAAAAGACTGGAAGTAAAAAAGCTTGATTTCCAAGTAAAGATGAGCAGACAAGGAAGAAAAATACTCGAGATTAAAGACTTACATAAAGCCTTTGATGATGTGATTATTACTAAAGGGTTTGAATATATTTTTAAAAAAGGGGAGCGTATAGGATTAGTTGGTGAAAACGGAAGTGGTAAAAGCTCGTTCTTGAATATGATCACCGGCAAGATGAAACCAGATAAAGGTAGTATAATCATTGGTGATACAACCAAATTTGGCTATTATACCCAAAAAGGACTAGAGACTAAGGAAGATTTAAAAGTAATTGATATAGTAAAAGAAGTTGCTGAGGTAGTTGACATGGGAGAAAAAAGCTTTGGTGCTGCTCAATTCCTTTTCTTTTTTGGCTTTTCATACTCCCTTCAACAAAGTTATTATAGCTTGCTTAGTGGTGGCGAAAGAAGAAAGCTTTATTTGGTTCTTACTCTCATGCAAAATCCTAATTTCCTCATACTTGATGAGCCTACAAATGATTTAGATATTTTCACCCTAAATAAACTAGAAGAATTCCTATTAACTTTTCAAGGTTGTTTAATCATTGTTAGTCACGACAGGTATTTTCTTGATAAGCTTAGCGATCATTTATTTATTTTCCACGGAAATGGTGAAATAAAAGACTTTGTAGGTAATTATTCTGATTACAGAGAGTTGTTAGCTTTAAAAGAAGCCCAGCGTAAAAAGGAAAAGAGGGAAGAAAGGAAAAAAGAAGAGAAAAAAATTACTAAAACCAGAACATCTAACAAACCTACTTTTAAAGAACGAAAAGAATTTGAAGTACTAGAAGCAGAGATACCTAAATTAGAGGAGCTGAAGGAAAAATTAGTCCACAATATGAATTCCGGAACGCTCAGTCCTGAGGCTTTCAACGATACCAGCAAGCAGTACCAAGAAGTAAGCGACAAACTGGATGAGATGGAAATGAAGTGGTTAGAACTCTCAGAGAAGATGTAAATAAACATGATAAATTACGGAAATTCTTAAGCTAATTTTTTCTATTGTATGGCTTTACGAGCCTTTAAAATATATTTGGCCCTATCCAATGGACTAATGCCTTTAAATTCACGTATTTCCCCTAGCTCATCATCAACTATTTGGTAGCTATCAAACTCCATATGAATGGAAGCCCTACCTCCAGTCCTAGAAATAAGTTTAACAGGATAATCAATAGAAGATGCTACAGGCACTTTCCCTTTCAATATCATTTTACCATTATATACCTCAGGTTGATTAAACTCTCCTCTCATTTGCACCAAATCCGATGTTACCTGACCCAATATATCTTCTGGCCCAATCAATGTAAATTTCATGACGGGCTCCAATAATTGAGTATCAACATCTTTTAAACCATTCATAATTCCCATAGGTGTAGCTATAACAAAATCACCGGCTCTGCTATGTACAACATGATCTTCGCCTCCAACTAAAGTAATTTTTATATCCGTTACTTCCCAACCTTTTATACCTTGTTCTAAAGCTAAAGGTATGGTTCTTTCTATTTCTTTTTGATACTTGAGTAAAATATCGTTAAGGCCTACATCCGATTGATAAACAAATCCACTACCTCGTTCACCAGGTTCAATTTTAAATATAACTACTGCCCAACAAGGCTTAGGCATGGTATACTCCTCTTTACCAATGCCGCTGAGCTTTGGAGTTTCTTTATAAATAATAGAAGGGGCAATAAAATTTGCATCCAACAGAAAACGATCTTTTAATATTTGTTTCAATATTTCAATCTGTATCCAGCCGTTAATCTTAATATGAAATTCCCTTTCATCACGAAACCATTGAAACTGTAGAAGAGGGTCTTCCACATTTAACAGTGTGAGTGCTTCAGCAAGCTTGATATAATCTTCATCTTTTACTGCCTTAACCTGGACAATTAAAACAGGAGTTGTATGAAATCGAAATGGAGTTTCAATCGCTACATGACCTAAAACATCACCTACTCGTGCTTTTGCCAAACCAGTTACAGCCACAATATCTCCAGAGCTAGCTTGAGACAGATCAAGAAATTTATCGGAAAAAACAGTTTTTAGCAAATTAATTTTCTCCTCCTTTTTAGTTCTTTGGTTATAAATAACTTGTTTTTTTAGCAAAGTACCTGAGAATAATCTCAAATGAAAGAGTTTATTAAACTGCTTGTGATGTGATATTTTAAAAACAACAGCAGAAAAATCTTCATTTTCTTTACTAACATTTGCAGAAAACAACTGACCTATTTCAATCAATAATTCAGGAATGCCCATGCCTGTTTTGGCAATAGAAAAAAGGATGGGATAAACTTTTGTTTCTTTTACTTTTTGCTCAAGTATTTTTAGGAGGAATTCTTTATTTGGGATTTGACTTTTTAAAAAATCTTCCAATAAGTTATCGTCAAAATCTGCTAAAATCTCTATTAATGATTCCAATTCTTCGAAACTACTCTCCTCATATTTTTCTTTTAATGAAACAATATTTGCGTTTTCACCACCTTCATTTAATAGTTTTTGCAAAGGGACTGAATAATTGCTTAACTCCTGTTTTATTTCCCGTATTATATCATCGAGGATCATCCCATTTCTATCCACTTTATTCACTAAAATCAATCGTGGAATCTGTAAATCATCTAATAATTGCCAAAGAGATCTTGTTTGTACTTGTACACCATCAGCTGCCGAAACCAAAAGGATGACAGCATCCACAACCATCAAACTTCTTTCCACTTCCGAAATAAAATCAGCATGACCGGGAGTGTCAATAATATTTATTTGAACACTATTATACACAAAGCTTACATTCGACGATGTAACACTGATTCCTCTATCCTTTTCCACTTTCAAATAATCAGTAGTGGCAGTTCCTTTATCAACATTCCCAACGGTTTTCAAAGCGCCAGAATGAAAAAGCATTTGCTCGGTAAGGCTTGTTTTACCAGCATCAACATGTGCTAGTATGGCTATATTTATTATCTGTTTCAAGTATTCTTTATCTTATAATTGAGTTTCCGAAATTAAGAGATAATTCTGTATTTTTTTCATAAAACAGTATATTTATCATTTCATTAAAAAATAGTATCTTTAATTCGTGCAAGAGATTCAACAAATACTGATAAAATATTGGGGATACCCAAATTTCCGCCCTAAGCAAGAGTCTATTATTCAATCTGTTTTGGACGGTAGAGATACTTTAGCACTTTTGCCTACAGGTGGTGGAAAAAGCATTTGTTATCAGATTCCAGGTATCTATTTAGATGGAATTACTCTTGTGATTACTCCTCTCATTGCCTTGATGAAAGATCAGGTTGAGAATTTAAAA
>Ga0256826_1001756_pt1 | contig 13465 bp, 9 predicted proteins | sample CV79metaG_FD_185975 | JGI IMG/M metagenome (GOLD analysis project Ga0256826, IMG submission 185975) | Hydrothermal vent microbial communities from East Pacific Rise, Pacific Ocean - CV79 | ecosystem: Environmental > Aquatic > Marine > Hydrothermal vents | place: Pacific Ocean: East Pacific Rise...
GACTTGCTTCTTATGAAATTTTATTTGGTGAATTAGACTCAGCTGTTGTTATAAATGAAGCAGTAGAGATTACAAAGGCTTTTGGAACAGAGCAATCACCAAAGTTTATAAATGGTGTACTTGATGCAATTTCTAAAGATAAATAATAATAATTTATGAAAAATATAATTATTTTTGTCATAGCTTTTTCTAGTATATTATTTGCTAAAACTGCTACTGATTTTACTAAAATAAACAACTGTTCAAAGTGTCATGGTGGGATTGAACACATTCGTGAAGTAAATTCAGGCATGAGTAAAGCAATAGCAAAAAAAGCTACCCAAGCTGGTTATGCTAAGAATAGCTGTATAGTATGTCATGGTGGTAATCCTGCTACTAAACACAAAAGTAAAGCTCATAAAGGTACAATAGATTACTTTTTAACTCACGAAGGTCCAAAAGAGTACTATCCTGCACCGGGAAGTTCTTGGATAAATCAAAATACTTGTGGAATGTGTCATAAAAAACAAGTAGCTTCTCAAATGAACTCTCTCATGATGACTGAACAAGGTAAGATTCAAGGTGCTATGTGGAGTTTTGGGGGTAAAGAGGGTTATACTCATGTAAACGGGAACTACAAAACAAAAAATCCACAAGATTTACATAGTCGTTTAGGTAGTGAGAAATATAAACAATATATGCAAAAACTATCTCTAATGGAACCTCAAGCTTTTCCAAAAGAGATGAAACAACTCCCACCTGCACCAACGGCTGAGGAAGTTGAAAAAGATCCATCTCTTGCTGTTTTTACATACTTACGCCAAGAGTGTCTTCGCTGTCATACTGGCTCAAAAGGTCGCTCAAAAAGAGGTGATTTTAGAGGTATAGGCTGTTCATCGTGTCATGTACCATATTCAAATGCTGGACTCTATGAGGGGGACGATAAAAGTATCTCTAAAAAAGAGGCTGGGCATATGCTTGTTCACTCTATTCAAAGTTCTAGAAAAGTTAAAGTTGGTGTTCATGGTGTTCATTATTCTGGAGTACCGACTGAGACATGTTCAACTTGTCATAACCGTGGAAAAAGAATTGGTGTTTCTTACCAAGGTCTTATGGAGACTGCATATAAAGCAACCTACGATGAAGATGGAAATGCTCAACCAAAACTTCACACAAAACGCTACATACATATGCAAGCAGATATTCATTTCAAAAAAGGGATGATGTGTCAAGATTGCCATACATCTAACGATATGCATGGGGATGGTTTTTTAACTGGTGCAAATTTAGGTGCAGTAGAAATAGAATGTCAAGATTGTCATGGTACTACAAAAAAATACCCTTGGGAACTTCCACTTGGTTATTCTGATGAATTTAAAACAACTCCAAAAACTGGTGAAGCTCGTGGAGTTACTCAAGATTTAGCCTCTTACTTAAAACAGGGTTTTGTACCAAAAGATAAAGGTGATGGTTATATTATTATGGCTAGAGGAAATCCACTTCCAAAAGCTGTTAAAAAAGGTAACAAAATCCTTATGCACCTAGCTAGTGGTAAAGATATAGAACTAAAACCTCTTAAACTCTTAAAACAAGAGGAACGATTATCTAAAAATGCACTTGTTGCAATGGATGAAATAACTGCTCATAACGATAAAATGGAGTGTTATACTTGTCATGCAACATGGGCTCCACAATGTTATGGTTGTCATGTAAAAATTGATTATAGCGGTGGAAAACAAAATGTTGATTATTTAAAAATGTCACATGACCACGATATACACGGAACTACTGGTGAGATGAGAAAAGATCTTAAAAAGTACCTAATAGATGGAAAAGTAACAGAGACTAGAAGCTTTTTAAGATGGGAAGATCCTATGCTTGGACAAAATGGAGAGGGTAGAATAACTCCCCTTGTTCCAGGTTGTCAAGTTACAGTAACTGTAATTGGCAAAGATGGAAAAGCCTTACTTCAAAATCATATTTTTAAAGTTAAAAATGCTGAGGGTGCTGGTGAAGAGGGACAAAATGCTATTGATATGTCACCTATTCAGCCACACACTATTCAAAAAAAGGCAAGAAGTTGCGAATCTTGTCACGCTAGTAAAAAAGCTTTAGGCTTAGGAATTGATGGAACATTTGATCCGAGTAAAACAACTATTGTAGATATTATGACAGCAGATGGTAAAATACTTCCTAAAAATATTGATGAGCAAATACCAGCAATAAAAAATCTAAAACATGATTATTCACAAATAATAGATGAAAATGGTACTCAACTTATGACAGTTGGTAGTCATTTTAAATTATCGCAACCATTAAATAAAGAACAAAGAGATAAACTAGACCGTCGTGGCGTTTGTTTATCTTGTCATAAAGATATTCCAGAGGGTAATCTCGCTATTAGTGCAATGACACATATTGCAGAGATGGCTGAGTTAAATATAGATAATAATGAACATCATAATATACTAAATAAAGTTTTAAATCTTGGAGCATGGGTTCAAATTATATTAGCAGGAATTTTTGCTTTTTTATTCGTTTATCTATTTTATGTAATATTCTTAAAAAGAAGACGACGAAATCCACGAAATGAAGGATGGAAATAGTTTAATGTTTAAAAGATTAAGCAAAGAAGAAGCACTTGATTTAATCAAGAATGCTGATTTAAAAACTCTAGGTAAAATGGCAAGTGCTAGAAAAAAAGAGTTACATCCAAAAGGAATAACTACTTTTGTAGTAGATAGGAACATCAACTACACAAATATTTGCTGGGTAGATTGCAAATTTTGTGCTTTTTACAGACATGAAAAAGATGCTGATGCATATGTTTTAACATTTGATGAAATAGATGCAAAGATTGATGAGCTTTTAGAAATTGGTGGAACTCAGATTTTATTTCAAGGTGGAGTGCATCCAAAATTAAAGATAGAGTGGTATGAAGATTTAGTTGAACATATCCATACAAAATATCCAAATATCACTATCCATGGTTTTAGTTCTATTGAACTTGATTTTATAGCAAAAGTATCTCATATAACTATACAAGAGGTACTAAGTCGTCTAAAAGTAAAAGGTTTAGCATCCATACCCGGTGCTGGTGCTGAAATACTTTCAGATAAAGTTCGTGATATAATTGCCCCTAAAAAAATAGATAGTGAAGTTTGGATAGATGTTCATCGTCAAGCTCACAAATTAGACATTTTAAGTACAGCGACAATGATGTATGGAACAATTGAAAGTGATGAAGATATAGTTGAGCATTTTGACATGATTAGAAAACTTCAAGATGAGACTGGTGGCTTTCGTGCCTTTATCATGTGGAGTTTTCAATCTGACAATACAGAATTACTTCGTCTAATTCCAGATATGGATAAACCATCATCAAACCGTTACTTAAGACTTTTAGCAGTTGCTCGTTTGTACCTTGACAATGTAGTAAACATTCAAAGTTCATGGGTAACACAAGGACCATATATTGGGCAAATGGCTCTTAAATTTGGTGCAAATGATTTAGGTTCAACAATGATGGAAGAAAATGTTGTATCTTCTGCAGGTGCAGCTTACTCAATGGCAAAAGAGGAGATGGTTCATCTTATTCGTGATATTGATGAAACACCAGCAATTCGTAATACAGCTTACGAAATTTTAAAGAAATTTTAAATGAAAAAAATACTACTTATACTACTAATGTTAGGACAAATTATAATGGCAGCAACTATACAAACAATCAAAGTAAATAACAAAGAAATTCCAGTAATTTTTGAGCAAGACAATAGACTACCACTTGTTACAATGCAGTTTGTTTTCACAAATAGTGGAAGCATTACAGATACCACAAAAGCTGGTCTAGCAAAATTCTCAGCAAAAATCATGAGTGAGGGTACAAAAACTTTAGGAAGTAGTGCATTCGCACAAAAGCTTGAAGCTAAAGCTATCCACATTTCTGCTTCTACAGGTAAAGAAACTTTTGTAATAGAAGTTGGATGCTTAAAAGATGAGTTTGACAATGCTCTTAAGTATTTTTCAAATTTACTTCAAGACCCAAATCTAACTCAAGATGCTATTAAAAAAGTAAAAGCAACTACCATAGGTTCTATTAGCTCAAAAGCAACTAACTATGATTATGTAGCTTCAAATGAATTAAAAAAGCTTATGTTTGATGGTACTCCATTAGCAAATCCAGCTTCAGGTACACTAGAGAGTGTAAAAAGTATAAATCTTGGTGATGTAAAAAGTTTCCTAAAAAGTCACATAGTTAGTTCTAAACTTATTGTTGTTATTGGTGGGGATATTGATTTAGATTTATGTAAAATAAAAATAGAAAAAATTATTAAAAATATGCCTACAGGCAGAAAATCTGCATTACAAAACTATAAAGCATCAAATGAAGCTAAAGAAAATATACTACTAAAAGAAACTAAACAAGCATATATTTATTTTGGTTCACCTTACAATATGAGTGTAAATGATGAAAATTATTATAAGGCTAGAGTAGCTACTTACATACTAGGAACTGGTGGTTTTGGAAGCCGTTTAATGGAAGAAATCCGTGTAAAAAAAGGTCTTGCGTATTCAGCTTATGCACGTGTCCATGTAAGTAAATCAAGTTCTTACATGAGTGGTTATTTACAAACAAAAACAGAGTCAATGAATGAGGCTAAAAAAACTGTTAAAGATGTAATAGCTGAGTTTGTAAAAAATGGTGTTACAAAAGATGAATTAAAACAAACTAAAAAGTTTTTACTTGGAAGTGAACCACTAAGAGTTGAGACAATGAGCCAAAGACTTAATCGTACTTTCATGGAGTATTACAAAGGGCAAGATTTAGGTCATTCATTAAAAGAATTAGAGCTTATCAAAAATTTAAAACTTAAAGATTTAAACAAATTTATAAAAGAACATAAAGAGATTTTAGAACTTAGCTTTAGTATAGTTACAAAATAATTTTACTAATAATTATGACATTTTGACATATTTTAAAGTGTAATTTGATTTTTTTGTTATAATTTTTTTGTCACCACCAAGTTGGTGGGACAAATTTTACTTCAAGAGGATAAACCCATGAAAAGGTTTAAACTAAAAGTAAAGTTTACAATTTGGCGATTTAAACTTTACTTGATGATTGAAAAGCATTAGCTTTTCAATCTACCTCTTCTAGTAAAAATTATACCATAAAAAGGAAAAGTTTGCCATTGTTTTGACTGTAATTTACAATAAAAAGATGGTACTAAATAGATGCAATTAAACAAGATTCAAAAAGAAAAGTTTACAAAACTAAATATATCTTCATTTTCAGAGTTAGCATTATATATACCTTACAAATATGAAGATTTACGACTGCACACTTCACTACATGAGCATACATTTCAAACAATAGATGCTACAATTGAGTCAGTTTTTCGTGCTCAAAACTCCATACAAATAACTTTTTTTGCACACAATTTTGGACATACTATTACAGGTGTTTTATTTCGTCCAAAACCATATATGATACATCAGTTTAAAGTTGGTGACAGAGATTACTACTACGGTATGATAGAGTGTAAACTTGGTAAATGTTCTATGAGTATGCCAAAAAAAATCACTACTATTGGTGAAATTACACCAAGATATAAATCAAACTTACGCTCAGATGTAATGCATAGATTTATTCAAAAAAATTTAACAAAGCAAAACCTACAAAATGAACATATAAAAGATGAAATAATTGATGAAGTTTTAAAACTTCACTTCCCTACAGAAAATATAATTGATTTAAAAAATTTAGATGAGAAAGCACTCCACGCATTAAAATACTTAGAACTTCTTAGCTACATGAAGCAACTAAGTGCAAAAAGAAGATACTTTAAAAGTTTAAGTTCCAAAGTGAGAGATTATCAAAAGTTCACATCATCATTGCCATTTGAACTAACAAGTGAACAACTATCTACAATAGATGAGATAAAAACTGACCTACAAAAAGATGTAAGTGCAAAACGTATGATAGTTGGAGATGTAGGAAGTGGAAAGACCATAGTTATTTTAGCAGCCACTTACATGAACTACCCAAATACTTCAGTACTAATGGCACCAACAACCATACTTGCAAATCAACTTCATGAAGAAGCATTAAAATACTTACCAGATTTAAAAACTATACTTGTTACAAATAAAGAAAAAAAAATAGATTTAAGTGATTATGATTTTATTATTGGTACACATGCTTTACTTTATAGAAAATTACCAAAAAGTACTTTAGTTATGGTTGATGAACAACACCGTTTTGGAACTAAACAAAGAAATTTATTGGAAAAACTAGTTAGTGATGGTGAGAAAAAACCACATTTCTTACAATTCTCAGCCACCCCTATTCCAAGAACTCAAGCTATGATTGAAACTGCACATATAGATGTAAGTCTTATAACCTCAACACCCTTTAAAAAAGATATAACATCACAAGTAATTCATAAAAACAACTTCAAAGATTTACTAAAACATATATCATTAGAAATCAAAAAAAATAATCAAATTCTTTTAGTTTATCCATTAGTTGAGCAAAGTGAAGTTTTAGATTATCAAAGTATTGAAGAAGCTAGAGGTTATTGGGAGAAAAATTTCAATAATGTTTATGTAACTCATGGAAAAGATAAAGAAAAAGAGCAAGTTTTAAAAGAATTTTCTCAAAAAGGGGATATACTTATAGCAACAACTGTTGTTGAAGTTGGGATATCATTACCAAAATTATCTACTGTTGTTATTGTTGGAGCAGAAAGACTTGGACTCTCAACTCTTCACCAACTTCGCGGTCGGGTGAGTCGTACTGGTTTAAAAGGTTACTGCTTTCTTTATACAAACCAAACAAGCTCAGATAGATTAGAAATGTTTAGTAAAACTACAAGTGGATTTGATATAGCAAACTTAGATTTAAAGTATAGAAAAAGTGGTGACTTACTAAAAGGCTCAAACCAAAGCGGTAAAGAGTTAAAGTGGATTGATTTAGCAGATGATGAAGATATAGTTAAAGAGGTAAAGGCAGATATAAATTGAGTCAAACATTAATAGGACAAATTGATAAAATTCTTTTTGAAGATGATGGTTTTTTCATTGCTGTTTTAAAAACTGGTGAGAAAATTAGTGGTATTTACCTAGAGAGTGAAGTAAAACACATAAAAGATTCTGCTATAACCTTAGAAGGTTACTGGGATGAACATAAAAAATATGGAAAAACTTTTAAATTTGAACATCTAAAAGTAAATCAGAATCAACTCTTTTTCTTTTTAAATAAAATTGTAAAAGGTTTTACAAAAAAACTTTCAGCTGAACTTATAGAGCAGTTTGGACAAGATGGATTAGTTGATATTTTAGATAATAATATTGAAAAACTTCTAGAATTTAATGGCATAAAAGAAAAGCGACTTAAAAAGATTCAATCTTCATGGAAAAAATTTCGCTCTATGCGTAAACTTGGAGAGTTTCTAAGTCCTTTTGATGTGTCCCCTGCTCTTTTAACAACTATTGCAACAGCTATGAAAGATGTAGATGAACCTTGTACAAAAATCAAAGAAAATCCTTATATTTTAACATCTATCAATTCTATTGGTTTTAAAAGAGCAGATGAATTAGCTCTAAAAATGGGTTTAAAAGAGGATGATGAAAAGCGGATTAGCTCAGCAATGGATTATGTTCTTTTAAATCAATGCGAACAACAAGGTAACTCATGTGTTCCAAAAGGTGTTTTATTTTCAGCACTTGATGAGCTTTTAGTTTTTTCAAATAAACACAATCTTTATGAGGCTGCATTAGTTGAAAGAGTAGCGGAACAGAGTATAGTATTGATGAAAAATGAGCGTGTATCACCAGCGAGACTTTATGATAGCGAGAAATTTTTATATGATAACTTCAAAGAACGTGCAAAAAAAGATTCTGGTGGTTTTGTTAAAAATATTGATGAGTTTTTAAAAGATAAAGAGTTAAAGCTGGGAGAACAACAACTCCTTGCAGTTAAAAGCATAAATGATGGTGTATCTATACTCTTTTTAGTTGGTTATGCTGGAACAGGTAAAAGTACTACAAGCAAAACTTTACTTCAACTGCTAAACACTAGATATGATTCTAAAGAGATAATGACTTGTGCTTTAAGTGGTATAGCCTCACAACGCATAGCTGATACTACTGGGTTTGAATCAGCTACAATCCAATCTCTGTTAGTAAAGTTTGAAGAGCGTGATCATTTCCCATATAGTGTGGTTTTGATTGATGAAGCAAGTATGATAAACTCATCACTTTTTGCTCGTTTAGTTCGTAAAATCAGTAATAAAGCAATTTTAATTATAGTTGGTGATGATGCACAACTTCCACCTATTGGTGCGGGAAATGTTTTAAGTGATGTTTTAACTTTAGAATTAGCTCCTATTGTAAAACTTACAAAAATCTATCGTCAAAGTGAAGATCAAGCCATAACTCTTATTGCTAATGATATACGAAAAGGACAAGTTCCATTATACAGACAAAAATATGATGATTTTGAGTTTATTGAGGTAAATATTCAAAACTATTATGCCCTAAAAAATCAACTTTCACAAAATGAACTACAAAACCTGCGTGAAGAAAATGCCTCTCAAATAGTTACGCAAATTGTTTTAAAAGTTGTAGATTGCATTCAAAAAGCAAGACTAAGACTAAAAAATAAAGAGATAAAAGAGTATCTAAACTATTTTCAAGTCATAACACCCATGAAAGGTGGGACACTTGGTTCAAATAACCTAAACAAAGTACTTCAAGAGTACTTCAACCCAAACCCTACAAAATGCGTAAAAAAGGGTGGAACTGAATTTCGTTTGATGGATAAAGTTGTTCACACAAAAAATGAAAATATGACCTCATGGAGTGGGAATGGTTTTAAAGATGGTGAAGATTCAAATCAAAGACGCATATTTAATGGTATGAGTGGTTTACTTTTTAAAATTAATGAAGAGGATGAACAAGTATTTGTTTTTTATCCAAATGAGGATGTAGTAGTAGTTTATGAATATGAGGAGATAAAATCTCACCTTATGCTATCTTATGCACTAACCATCCATAAAGTTCAAGGAATGGAGTATGATATTGTAGTAATTCCCATGACTTTTTCTCACTTTATTATGCACAATACCAAGCTAATCTATACAGCAGTTACAAGAGCAAAACATAACTGTATGATTATTGGAGAGAGTGGAGCTTTTGAAAGTGCTTGTAAAAAGTTTGAAGCTACAAGACGTGATACAGTTTTATTGGAACTATAATTGCTTTATTTAGTAAAATAATCCAATAAAGGTTTGAATATATGGAGATTGTATTACGCAATAATCTTATTCTTATCACTACGGAATTTAATACATTAAATACCGAGTGGATGAAAGCATTTTTAAATCATCACGCTAGAGGTATGCTTTTTTTACCAAAAGCTGTGCTTGTATTTAGAAATGAAACACTTACAGAAGTTAGAGAAGAGTTCTTAACACAACTCTCTCAGCATCATGCAAAAAGACATGAGTTTTCTCATGAGTTCTTCTTACGCTCTATGTTAAAGTATGGGACACAACCTATAAAAATAGAGTTAAATAAACTTCAAGACCCTGAAAATGTAAAAGTAAACCTTTATGCTTACGATAAGGATACTGTTCTTATTAGTCTTGATTATCCAAACTCATGGATACTTAGCTATCTACGCTCTCAACTTGAGGTTTATGTTGAACGTGGTACTGATATCTCACTTGTCATAGATGTTTCAGACTATAAAGCAAAAGCAAGACTTGAGAGAGCGTTAAACAAAAGACATATCCTACACTACCAAATCCAATATACTTATGACAATCACTTCATGTCAAAACTCTATAGTGATTTTGCTGATTTTAGTTTTGGTGATTTATGCAAGGATGAAGAAAAAGATGAACATACTCATTTTTATACAGTACTAGAATGCCCAATAGGAGCTTCACAAGATGCCCTTAAAAAAAGCTATAAAAAACTAGTAAAAGTTTACCATCCAGATAAAATAGTTCATGAGACTCCACACATGGTAAAACACTACACACAAAAGTTTCAACTCTTACAAGAGGCTTACTCAGCACTTAGAATTATTACTTAAAAAAGCTCTTTTATTAGTTCATTTTCTTTTGCATTTTTAAGAAGTGCAGTAAAATCATCACTCATAAATAGAGCTAAATCTTTACCTTGATTTTGCTCTAACTCTTTAGAAAAACCTCTTTTTGAAAAAAATATAATCTGTGTTGGTTCTATCTTTAATCTTTCACATTTTTCTTTTAACTTATGCAACTCTTTTTTATTTATTATATGGTTTGTCCATTTGCACTCAGCAACATAAGTTTTTTCATCAGAGGTTATTGTTAAAATATCTATCTCAATATTTGCATCCCAATAACTCCCAGAACTAATAATTTGAGAATCTCTAAGATTATAATTTAGTAAAACTTCTGATAATTCTTCAAAAACCAAGGATGTATAACTATTTTTTCTACTCTCATAATCTTTAAAAAAATTATCGTAATTCTTTTCTAAAATCTCTTGTACATGAGGTACTATAAAGTAAAACCAAAAACGCATAAATGGGTAAGTAAATAAAACTTTATGACTTATACGGTGTCTTGCTATTTCTCTTTTTAATTTTGCTTTTGGATTTAAACTTCTTGCTGATTCTTCTCGAGAAAACTCTATCTGAATAAGCCCTTTTTCTTCTAGCTGGTTTAGTGCTACTCCACCATTTTGGTTATTTACTCCAGCACGATTAAAAGCTGAAAATATCCGCCTATCTCCAATAGCTAACGCACGAAGCAATCTTCTTTGAACAGAGTTTAGACTTATAAGCTCTTGTATCTTGACATCTATTTGGGCAAAATTATCAAGAATCAAATCTTTTATTAAAACTTTTGTATCTTTTGAAGTATCTATATCCCAACCAAGCCCACCAAAAAGAGCAAAGTACTCTATTTGTATCTCCATATCATTAGGATAATTTCTAAAATAAAATGAGCGAAACTGCTCTAAGAGGCTATTTTTTAACATTGTTTATTTTATCATAATTGCTTAAACTATGAAAATTCTATAGGATCCATATCTATTTCTGCTAAAGAGTTTTTTGATAGGTATATAGCTTTTATAATATCTGTACTCTTATCAGAACGTAGAAGTATTTCAAATCTGTACTTATTTGCTACACGCTCAACTGCACATTTTCCAGAGCCTACTAGTTCTATATTTGGACACTTACTTAGTTTATCTAGCATATCATGCATAGCTTCTTTGGCTTTTAATCCATTTTTATGGCTAAATAAAACACGACAAAGTTTTTTATATGGTGGGTATAGATCCTCTCTAAATAATTTTTCTTCATCTAAAAAATCTTCATATCTATCTATATATGTTTTAAAAAAGTCTTCATTAAAAGTTTGAACTATAACTTTTGCATTTTGTTTTCTTCCACTACGTCCTGAAACTTGAATGAGTGAAGAAAGAGCTTTTTCTCTTGCGCGATAATCACTCATATTTAACATATTGTCCATACCGAGTACTACTGCTAAAGTTACTCCATGATAATCATGACCTTTTGAAAGCATTTGTGTACCAACTAATATATCAGTTTCTTTATCATTAAACCTTTTTAATGCTTTTTTTAGTTTTGTAGATGTAGTTATGGTATCTCTATCAAACTGCTCTACTTTTGCTTCTGTAATTTCTGTAGATATTTCCTTTAAAGCTTCAGCAGTTCCAAGTCTAGCACTACTTAGTGATGCACTAAAACATTGGGGACAAACTTGAGGTATAGCCTGTGTATAGTTACAATAGTGACATTTTAAAGCTCTACTTTTTTGATGTATGCTCATACCAACAGAACAAAACACGCATTCATGAGTATATCCACAATCTTGACAAATAAGATACTTAAAATTTGCACGAGTTGGTAAAAAAACTATAGCTTGTTCTTTTGCTTTAAAGGTCTCATGAAGTAAGTTGTAAATAAGTGGCGTTAAGCTCTCAACACTTTTTTCATAAATAAACTCTTTATTAGATTTAAAATGCCCACCTTTTAATCTTACATGAGGAAATTTTACATAAGAGGTTAAAGATGGTGTTGCCGAACCAAGCACAACACTTACTTCATGAAGCTTGCCCATATAAATTGCAATATCACGAGCATTATAACGAGGTCTTGATGATGATTTATAACTATCATCATGTTCTTCATCAACTACAATTAATCCCAAATCTTTTATAGGTAAAAAAAGTGCTGAACGTGGTCCTGCAATAATTTTTGCCTCTCCACTATAGATTTTCACTACTGCTTCTTTTTTTTGTTTTGGAGTCAATTTTGAGTGCCACATAACTACATCATCACCAAAATACTCTTTTAGTCTATCTCCCATTTGAGGTGTTAAAGATATTTCGGGCATTAAAAATATAGAGCGTTTTTTCATCTTTATCATCTCATAAAAATACTGCATATATATTTCTGTTTTACCGCTACCTGTATCTCCAAAAAGAAGTGAAACCTTGTGTTGTTTTAAAAATGAAAGTGCATCTTCTTGTTTACTTGAGAGTTTTAAAATACTTTTGATTTCTGAAGATAAAAAATTATTATTTTCACCAATCTTCTCAAATGGCATCATTAAAGCTAAAGCATCACCAAGTGAACAAATATAATAAGACGCTATAAAATTTGCTAATTTTATTTGTTCACTCGAAAAATATTCTTGTAAAATCTCTAAAATATCACTAGTTTTAAAGTCAGGTTTTTCAGTCTTTGAGATTATCACACCATTAGTTAGTCTATTTCTAACTTTTATAGTGATTTTCACCCCTATATCTATGCTTTTTTCACTTTGGTATGTAAAAGGCTCTAGTGGTGAGCTTAAAATAGAAATTTTATAGTAGTTCAAATTTATAATATTTAGTTTAGTAGTTCTCTACAGTTTACAGCTTCACTTGTACTACCATCATGTAAACAATCAAATTTACCATCTGTTTTGTTATAATCAAAGGTAGCAACACTACTGCTGTCTATATAAAATTTATATGAAGATGTGTATGAACCACGAGTAGTTATCTTTTGCCAATTTCCTTGTTTAGAACCTGTACGAATTGGGTACTGTAACACATCTATACTCGCGTTACCATCAAAAAGTGAACCATTAGTATCACCAACTGTAGCATCATCTAGTATGAGTGGATAAGAAGCATTACCAGTTATCAGACTTTTTTGTCTTGAGTTTGCAATAGCTGAACGAATAGATGAAACAGTAGCCATACCCTGAGCAATATTTGCGTCACGAGTAACACCTGAGAGTTTAGGGATAGCCACAGCAGATAAAATACCTAAAATAACAATAACAAAAATAAGTTCTACCATAGTAAATGCTGTTTTCATAATGAGAAGACCTTGTTATATCAATTTATAAAATATTCTAAAATAATTTATAAATTGATATTCTCAAGCGAGAGCTTGAGAATAAAC
>Ga0256826_1001757_pt1 | contig 13463 bp, 15 predicted proteins | sample CV79metaG_FD_185975 | JGI IMG/M metagenome (GOLD analysis project Ga0256826, IMG submission 185975) | Hydrothermal vent microbial communities from East Pacific Rise, Pacific Ocean - CV79 | ecosystem: Environmental > Aquatic > Marine > Hydrothermal vents | place: Pacific Ocean: East Pacific Rise...
ATATTCAAAAGCTATCTCTCTTTATAGAGCTGATATTTTACTCTATCTCTATTCTCTTTATCTTTTATCTCTTTAAACTTATAGACACTATGACTATAACTCTCATCAAGATATGTTTCATCATGTGTTACAATAATAAGAGCTATCCCTTCTGGATTTTCATCGGTTGGGTATATAAGTTTTTGTAGCTCTTGGTTTACTATATCTCTACTTTTTATATCTAAATTTCCAGTTGGTTCATCTGCAAAAATAATATTTGGTTTATTTATCATTGCCCGTATAATCCCTACACGTTGCTGTTGTCCACCAGAAAGCTCTCTTGGAAATTTTTCGTGATTAGTAGCTGGAATATTAAATTTTTCTAAAAGTTTAGATGCCTCTTTATATGATTTTTTTGCATTAATTCCCTGTAATTTAAGAGGAATAGCACAGTTTTCTAAAACATTAAACTCTGATATTAGTTCGTGAGATTGAAAAATAAAACCTATGTTTTTGTTTCTAAATTTTGCTTTTTTAGATTCATTTAAAAGTTTAATATCTTCATCCATCACCCTAACTATTCCATTATCAAACTCATTATCTATGGTAGAGAGTATATTTAAAAGTGTAGATTTACCACATCCACTTGGACCCATAATAATAGTTATCTCTCCAGATTTTGCTTCAAATTTTAAGTTTTCTAACACTTTAATATTTTGGTTATTATGGTCTTTAAAACTTTTCTCTAAACCCTCTACCTCTACACAAATTTTCATTAACTTCCCTACTTCTCATACACACATCGAAAACCGATATGTTCATACTCTTTAAGAGATGATTTTAAAACTTTATTTTCTACTCGAGTATCCATCATATCTATCGATTCACTATTATAAAAACTAGCACCTTTTAACACAACATAATCCCCACTACTTCGTGTCATCTCCCACACATTACCACACATACCTACTATCTTATTATTTCCAACTAAAGCATCTTTAACATCTACTAAATCGTTCAATGCTCCATAACCATTTTTTTCAAGTTCAGAGGCTCTCTCCTCTACAACATTTATATTTTTTTCATCTATTATAGGGTATTGTTGAGTAGCGAATCTATAAAATTGCCCCTTTTCAAAAGAGCTAGCTACTAGCCATTGTTCCACTGTTGGTAAGTTACCATCCATCTTTTTACAAAAATTTTCGGCATCGTCATAACTTAAAGAAACAACGGGAAAATGTAACTCATCTTCAAACTCTATCTTTTTTCCAAAGCGACTATTTGAAACTTCATATTTATCTATTTTAAAAGTTTTTATAACTATCTTTTTCATGCTATCATTATTCGTATAAAAGCTTTTTTGAGCTGGTACTGTATAGCTAGCACTTTTTATAATAATTGTATTTGCTTCAGTTACAATAAATCCAAATAAAATAAAATAAAATATTTTCATATCAACATTTAAAAAGTCAGCTGAAGTGATGTAGTTGCTAATTCTAATTCAGAATAACTTAGACTGATTGTCATGAATTTTGTAAGCTTAAATCCTAAAGCAATAAAAGTTCCTATTTCATCCTCTTCATAACTATATTTTTTATTGTTAATAACTTTAGATATTTCAAGCATCTCTTGTCTCATTCCAACTTCTAATAATAAACTACTTAATTTATATCCAAGGCTTAGACCTACTGTAATAATTTGCATTTCTGGATCTCCAGAATAATAAGTTTCATAAGTACTCTCTATATCTTCTTCAGATTCACTAAGAGTTAGATAATTTACTGTCGTACCTATAAAAAAATTAAAAGGTGTATTTTTTTTATAAGATAATTGAAATCCATACATAGTTGCATCTTCAACTAAATATTGAGGAGCATTGCTTCCCAATTCATCATTAAAGAGAGGGATACTCTCTTTTGTATATTGACCTGCAACTAATCCAATACTAAAAGTTCCCCATGAACTTACAGGTTCTATAATGATTTTTTGATTTTTTGTAATATCATAGCTATCTGTTTCATCATAATAATTTTCTCTTGAAACTACAAAATCAATAATAGGGTTCTCTAAATTATCTTTAAATTTATATGTATTCGATGTGATTTTTATACTATTTTTAGCATCACAAAGAAATTCTTGACAGTTATCTAATCTTCCATCTACATCTTTTACAAAAATATTTGTGTAATACTCTTTTGCATACTCCATATTTAATGTATATACTGCAACTTTTTCATCTGTTATAGATTGAGAAAATTTATATGTTTTAAAATTTTTATTCATTATAGATATATCATAAGAAAACATTTTTTCATCTAAATCTATCTCTATATATCGTTTTAATTCATTCAAATACTCTTTATTTTCAACTTTTATAGATGAATAGATAGGAATATTTAAAATTCTTAATGTTCCTCCAAATAGAGTAACTGAGGCTATAAATAAGATTATTATTAGTTTTAGCATCTATTTTTTCTCCTGATTTAGTACAATATTATTCAAAATTACATCAAGATCAAAAATATAAACTATTCCATCACCATTTGCTACAACTAAATGATTATCATCGTCTGATATAGATATATCATTTATGTTATATCCAAAATTTGAGATTACTTTAATTGGATTTAGCTCATCTTTTTTATATAAAACTATCTCTGAATCTGATGTCCCAACTATTAAATACTCTTCATTATGGAAATAACGTAATGCAGTAACATCTCCATAAAATCCTCTATAAAATTCTTTATTTATAATTGCGAAATTGTCATCTAAAGTATATCGATAAAGTGAATTACCATTTGACACTAACACAAAATTTGATGCAACAGCAAGATGTGTTGGCCAAAATCCTAAATTATATTCAAATTCATCTATTACCAAATAGTTACCTGAATCTATTGAATATTTTTTCGAGTTATAAAAAACTTTTTCTATCTCAAATATTCCATTTTTAATCTGAGCTACGGGTGTTGTTTTAATACTATTTAAATAACCACTCTCATCAATAGAATACTCTTGTATCTCTAATCTATTTGTTATAGTTACTGTTTTAAGGTTTCTATTTAAATAAACAGATTGAATATTTTCTAAGTTTAATGATTGAGATAAAATAAGAGTATCATTTTTCCAAAAAGAGACTTTTCCTTTCTCATCAGCTAAAAAAGTATAAAGTATATCGGTATTATTTTCAGATTTTTTTACTATATCTGACTTAACTATCTTATCTTCATGAATAAGTTTTATATTATTCAATCTATATCTAACTCCAATATTTTGAATCTCATACTCTTTAATAGGCATTACAGATATACTATCTTTAGCATCAACACATCTAAACTCTCTATCCTCTAAATTTTTATTATAAACTTTTTTATTTACAACTCTTCCATCTTGAAAAGCTATATCTTCAAAAAGAAGTTCATAGTAGTAATAACTATCTTCATCTCCATCTTTTATAAAAATCTTATTTTCAAGCATCATTCCTAAAAGTTCACAATACTCTGAAGCAGAAATTTGATTTAAGTTTTTCGTTTTAATTAAATTTAATTTTTTAGCAAGTTGAAAATCTTGAGATGTTACAGATGTAATAAATCTTTTAATATTTTGCTCTTTAAATATCTCTATTTTTAAACTATCTCTCTTCTCATCTTGAAAAAGTACCATCTGTTTCGCATTTATTCTAGGAACACTTTCATAATCATCTATACTACTTTTAATAAAAAAGTAAATCATATTTTCTAAATTTTTTTGATTAATTTCCTCTCTATAAGAGTTTACCTCATGAGTTGTAACAATAGTATTGTCTCCATCTTTAAAAAGTTTTAATCCATATAAACGAAATGATTTTTCTGTTTTTTCTAATCTAAAAACAATAACTAATTCATCATCAAGTTCATTATCAAAAAAGTCTAACATATCTGCTTCAAAAAGTTTCTCTTTTTCTGTATATATCGTTGGGTCATCTAATACAGCTAATACAGAACGATAATCACTTTTTTGCTCATTCTTAATATTTTCAAACTCATTTTCCTTATAAAGCTTTTGATAAACAACATTTTGAGCTTTAATAAAAAGAGATTGTAGTTTACTTTTAGATTTATTATTCATCCAAATAACTTTTAAATTATTATTATAATTACCATTAATATATCTTTCTTCATTTAAAAATGAAAAAAGATAACTATTTATAAGTACCCATAGAATAAGTAAACGTATCATTTAATATCCAAATTAGTCATTTTAGACACGGTGTCTTGAATAGTTTTTGCACTTTGTGCTGTAATGAACCTATAATTTCTTTTCCAATTATAATCACCTATCTCTTGTACCATAACACGAGAATCACCATCAGAATCAAGAATAAATATAAAAATATTAATAGCTAAATAATATCTTCGTCCTTTTTTTGACGGATTAAAATACTCCCCGATAATGACATTAGGTGTTAAATTTGTTATATTTTCTCCTATTCCATAAGGAATTTTCCACTGTGTATTCCCACCAAAACCTAAAAATCCACTTTCATTTTTAACATCATATATATGTTCAATCTGAATCATACTAGCATCAAATGCTGCCTTATACTCATCTTTTTTATTTTCACCTTGCTTTGTAAGTTCACTTACATCTGATTCACTAAAATCTAACTCTTCATCATCTTCACCAAAGCCATCATTAGCTTTTGTTTTTGAAGAACTTTTTTCCTTATCATTACGTTCATAATAATCATTAATCACATTCAGCATATCCATAAGTTCAGTAGAGGCTTTTTCATCTTTTTCTGTATTATATTTTTTAGTGATATAGTGTTTATAGTTAAGTTCACTAAATTTATTTACTTTATATGTAAGAGATGTAAGTTGTCTTGCATATCCTTTCGAAATAGCTTTATAAACTTTACTTTTCTTATTTTTTTCACTAATCAATGGGTTGATACATAATAAATTAAAGTTATCTGTATCAAACTTAACATTTTCTAAATCGTTAGCAACTCCTAATACCGATAAAAGTATTAATATCAATAATGTTTTTTTCATTTTAACTTCCTATTTTGTACATCTAAAAGTTACAGATTGAGATACAAAACTATCCCTTTTAAATGTATACCTTTTAGCTTTATAATTAAATATTACAATACTTGAAAAATCATCATCTTTACTTGATTCATCAGCTGTTACTCTATCCCCATCTTGTTTTAAAGAAATATCATCTTCATTCTCTTCATCAAAACCAGAAATCATCTCATGATTTACACCATTATTAGGAGGCTTAATAGCCCCTTGTCTTAAAGCATATTCATATATATAAATTGGTGTTACATATCCTCCATAAGTTTTAAAACAATATTCATCTGCATCCATATATTTTATATTTGTTACAGGTTTCTCTCCTATTAATTTTGGATTATATTCAGATACTGTTACTGGATTTTTCATAACATTATAAATAACATTACGATTATATTTATCTTTTACAATAACTTTACTCCAATCATCTATCGACTCTTTCGCTATTTCATCAATACTCATACCAATATCAATAACTTTATCTGTTCCTTGACTATCAAAAAAGTAAGAGAGAAAGTTTATAGTAAACTTTACTGTTTGAACCTCTTTAATATCAATAATAACATCAGGTGCAGTAGAATTTTCTACTACTTTAAATTTAGTAAGTTGTTTAAAATATTTACTTCCTTCTTTAACTAATGCTCTCACATTTTTATTTCTACTTTTTGTTTTTATCTTTATTTTAATCTTTTTATTACTATTTTCACTAATATCTCTTACAATTATATTTGATAAATCAAAAAATTTATGATTGAAAAGTCCACGTCCTAAACTTTTGTCTTTATAGTTAATAGGATAGGCTCCACTCATACCATGAATAGATATTCCATTACTTGTTTCAACTTCATTCTCTTGTTCAACCTCTGCCTCCTCATAAATAATAGGTGCAACTTTTTTCTTAGTAGCTCCACAACCATTTATAAATAAGGAGATAGATAAAAATGAAACAATAGTTAATATACTCTTCAATTAATCTACCTTTTTTAAATTATGTTTTATTAAATAGTTATCTAAATATGTAATGTTTTTATTTATACTACTATTGATATACCCATTTTTTGAAATTACCATATCTATATCATTATCAACATCGATAACTCTTATAATTCGATTATATTTATCTAAATAAAATTTAAATTTTTCTTGTCCTCTTTGTGTCACTAAATATCCATAAGTAGTTTTACTATATTTTGCTTCGAATGGAAAATCTTGTTTCATAAAAAGAAATGATTTTTCCGATATATTATTTGTAGCACTCCAAGAGATTAAATACCATAATCCAGATATATCATAAAACTGTTTTCTACCCCTTGAGATTTTTTTCTTCACCATCTCACCATTACTATCTTTATACATAAGAGATAACATAGATTGTTTCACTTTTTGAGTCCATTTTAAATTTGTTTTATTATTAAGTTTTGAAATCTTTTTCATTTCAAATAAGAATGTTTTTATATCAACAATATAAGCACTGTGTGTTAATTTTTTAGTTGATTTTGATTGAGGATTTAAAATAGAACTACTACCATCCAATGATACTTGAATAATATTTTTTCTCTTTCCAACCATTTTATAGTCTGTTTTTAAATATTTTACACCATCTGCTGTTTTTACTTTAAAATTAGCCCATATCGGTTCTTTTGAAAAATCAAAATTATTTAATAAAATAGGTCTTTTCTGTTCCTCTTCCATATATTTTGCTGTAATAGGATTAGATATATTATATAAATTAAACTCTATTAAAGAAGCATCTTTATCTATTATAGATAGAGATATAGGAAGTTTATTACTCATCACTACTTCAAGAATAGATTTATCTTTTATATCTGAGAATATAGTATAGAGATGTTTTTTATAAACATTTAACTCTTCAATAATTTTAACTGCATAAGTTTTAGTTTTTATATCCTTATTTGTAATAGGATGTTCCTGTTTATCTTTTTGAAGAACTATTTCAGATATAAAATATCTATTTTTATATTTTAAAATAAAACTTTTTTTAATATTAATAAGAGGTTTAGGGATTTTTATTAATGCACTTAATAATTGGCTATATGTAACTACTCTAATTTTTTTATTATTTGATTTATAAATAATTTTGTATGATATATCTATATTGTCCATTGTATCTTCAGGAACAGATATATTCGTTATAGTATGACTAAGATAATTTGGCTTTTGCTTTAACTTCATTTCTAAATGTTTAGAAAGTTCACTCTTTATCTCTCTAATACTTAAGTTTTGTAAATTTAAACTATACTCATACGATGTACTTTTCAAACGAGTTTTTTTTGTTTGCTGTAAATATTTAGTAAATAATTTTCTACCTGCATTTACTTTTTTATTTTGAAGTAAAAAACTTTCATCTATAATGAGATTTTCATCCGTCGTTGCTAAAGATATAGAGCTATTTTCAACTTTCAACTCTAAATAACTATTTGCTGATTTAAATACAAGTGTATTTTTTCTATCTAATCCTCCATTTAAAGCTGTAACATTTGCCATCAATACAGAACTAAAAAATAGTGTAACTAATATATAAACTTTTATATACATCATAAAAATATCCTTTAAAAATAATATTTTATAATATAATATTTTAGCTTTAACTATTAGTAAATGGGGAGTAAACCACTTACAAAACTTAATAAAAGTACCGAATAGAAGCAAATCCAAATAAATTTATTTTGTGAAGCTCTTGAAGTTGTTTATCGCTAACTATTCCACCCAAAGCAAAAACATTAATATCTGTTTCTAAAAGTAACTCTTTTAAATTTTCTACACCCTTGGGTACTCCTTTATTGGGTGATGTAAATATAGGACTATAAGTAACATAATGAACTCCTAGTTTTTGAGCTGTTAAAACCTCATCATAACTATGTGTACTAATAATTACTTCAAGGTTTAAAGAGAGAGCATACTCTATCTCGCTAAATTGAGTCGAAGTTAAGTGTACACCTGTTGCATTAAGTTTTTTAGCTAAAGATATATCTCTATGTATAAAACTTTTTATATTCTCAAACTGAGAACAAACCTCTATAAAATGAGAGGCTTGAAGTGTGTAATTTGGATTTAACTTATCTCTATACAAAGCAAAATCTGGTTTATGTTGCATAAACTGTTGATGTAAAATATTTCTAAATATAGCAGGGGTATCTGTATAAAATTCTCTTGATGTTATAAGGTATTTTTTCATTATCTTAAAAGTGGATTTGCTGAACGTATTTTAGGTTTAGGAGCTTCAAAATTGACTTGTTGCATATTAAATTCACTTGAATAACGACTAGCCATCCCTTCTACATGGTATGATAATCTATTTAAAAGATAGCATTCATCTTCATTATATTTTGCTTTTGCTTCAACTAAAAAATTTTGTAAATATTGAAGTTTATCAGTTTCATTCTCAAAAGTTATTGTTTTTATAATAGCCATAACCTCATCATATTCATCTCCACAAGATTCTATAAAATCATATGATAAATCGATAGTTTTCATCGTATCTAGTGCTTTAGAAAATGCAAAATGATTATATAATAAACACCCGATAAAATACTCTATATCAGAATTTTCAAATTCACTATAATGGAACTCTTCATCTTCAAATCTTTTATGCCAAATCTCTAAAACTTTTACAACTTTTTCTTTCATATTAAACTCTTTTCTATTTTTTTTTGTATTATACAAAATATATACTTTTAGATGCTATACTCTTAGATGTTAAATATTTCAACATCCAAATATATGGAATTTATCTCTCCAAAAAATAATAAAGCACTCAATATTGCACTTCAAAATGCAACACCCCAAGAGATAAAATCTTTTTCATCTTCCAGTGATTTAAAATCTTTATTAGAAAATATTTTTAAAAACAACTTGAAAACATCAGATGTAACATTATTGTCTATACTTAAAAACAATACAACATTAAACAATCTTGGCACAGTTCAAAACAATATCAAAACCCTTTTAGAGATAACAAAGTTCCCTCTTCTTTCAAAGTTTCTAATAAATATTGATACTCTAAATAGTGATAATATGAAAGAAGTTTTTACTAATTCTGGAATATTTTTAGAATCTAAACTAAAAAATACACAAAATATAAAAGAGGTTTATTCCAAAGATTTAAAAGCTATTCTTTTACAGATGAACAGTAAAATTTCTATATCTCACCTAGATAATAAGAATGAGATTCTGAAACAGATTGATAAAATTTTATTACAGATTGATTATTATCAACTACTCTCTCATATCTCTCATTCATCCTATATCTATCTACCATTTTTGTGGGATTTAGCTGAAAATGGAAAAATAGAGATTATAGAGGATAAAAATAGTAAGTTTCACTGTAATATAGATATAAGTTTGAAAAAGTTTGGGGCATTGCATATTAAAGTTATGCTTTATGAAAAAAATAAAATAGATATTTTACTCTATGCTAAGGATAATAATTTTAAAACTATATTAAGAAAAAATATTTATCTCTTAAAACAAGAGCTACAATATATAGAAATTTTTCCTCAAAATATTAAAGTTTTTAGCTATATAAAAAAAGATATAGAAAATTATATAGTAGAAAATAGTTTTGATATTGGTTTGAGAGTGGATGTATGAAAAAAAAAGCGATAGCACTTAGATATAGTGCAGAAAAAGAAAATGCTCCTCGTCTTTTGGCGAAAGGAATAGATAGAAGTGCAGAAAATATTATAAAAATTGCAGAGTTACATAATATTCCAATACAAAAAGATGAAGACTTAGTGGAACTTTTATCAAAAGTAGAACTAGATAATGAAGTTCCTGACAACCTATACAAAACAGTAGCTGAACTCTTTAGTTTTATTTATAAAATGAGCAAAGAGGAGTTAAAGGATTGATAAAATATCAATCCCACTTAAAAAGTAAACTTATATCCTAAATATCCAGACTCATTATATATAGCATCTCTTCTATAATCTTGAAACTCATAATTTGTCTCTAGTCTTCTATATCCAACAGTTATAAAGCCATCTCTAATCACTTCAATATTTAAACCTAAACCAAACTCTAAATACTCTCTTGCATCAATCATAGATAAAACTTCTGGTGCATAATAAGCTAATGCAGTAAAATTCACAGGGACAACATCACCTATTGGAAGTTTATAGTTGATTTCTGCTCCTAATGGTAGAGAGGCATAGTGTGTCGTATAATTAGCTTTTATACCTAAGCCTAAAGTTATATCACTATTACCCAATTTACGTTTTTTTAAAAAACTTATTTGATAAAATGGTCTTATTCTACTCATAGCTCCATCACTATGGTCTTCATCAGCTTTAAAAAAAGAGAACCCAACCATTGTTGATTCTGGTCTAACGGTATCTATAAATTGACCCATATCAAACTTTGTGTAAATACCTAAATCTTTATCGCTAATATTTATCTCAAAACTGTGCATCGCAAATACAGATATAGCACTTAACGATAATAAACCTATCTTTTTTAACATATATTTCCCTCTATTTTTTCTATAATTTTAGATGTACTTTTTCCATCTACAAAATCAACCAATCGTAACTCTTTTGCAAACTCACTTCCAACAACTTTTTTCCCCTTATAATCGCCACCTTTTACTAAAACATCAGGCTCTATCATTTTTATAAGATTAAAGGGAGTATCTTCTTCAAATGGCACTACAAAATCAACAGCTTCTAATGCGGCTAAAAGATAAGCTCTATCTTCAGCTATATTTACAGGACGCGTTGGACCTTTCAGTTTGGAAACAGAGGCATCGGAGTTTAGTCCAACTATAAGTATATCTCCAAAACTTTTAGCAATTTGAAGATATTTAACATGACCAATATGCAATATATCAAAACAACCATTTGTAAAAATCACTCTTTTGCCATTACTACGATGATGTTTAACTATCTCCTCTATCTCTTCAAAGTTTTTTATATGTGCATCAGAACTACTTTTATGCAAAGTAGCTTCATACTCCTCTATTTCAGCTAAAGAAACAGTTGCAGAACCAACCTTACCAACAACTACACCAGCTGAAAGATTTGAAAACTTTGCTGTTTCCTCTATACTTTTTCCTAAACTCAAAGCATAAGCGATAGAAGCTATAACAGTATCTCCAGCTCCTGTAATATCAAAAATCTCTTTAGCTACTGTTGGGAATTTTTGAACTCTATCTGTATAAGTTGCTATACCATCTTCAGAAAGTGTGACCATAGATACCTCTAAATCACACTCTTTTTTTAACTTTACCAATACTTTTTCTAAAGAAACATCATCTTTAATATCTATTTTTGTTGCAAGAATAGCCTCTTTTTTGTTAGGTGTAAGAAGATAAGCTCCTCTATATTTTGAAAAATCACTACCTTTAGGGTCTACTAAAACTTTAATATTTTCATTATTTGCTAATTTTATAATCCCTTGAGAAAGTTTAAAATTTAGTATACCTTTTGCATAATCGGAAAGAATAATAGCATCATATTGTTTAATATTTTTCTCTAAAAGCTCCAAAATTTTATCAATACTATTTTGAGAGATATCATCTTTTGTCTCTTTATCATATCTCACTATCTGCTGACCCAATGCAATAATTCTTGTTTTTTTAGATGTTTTTCTCTCTTTCTCTATTAAAATATTTTGAGTATTAACATCTATATCTTGAAACATTTTAAGTAGTTCTATACCACTTTCATCATCCCCTATTACACTACAAACAGTTACATTTGCCCCCAATGTTTTAAGGTTATGTGCAACATTTCCAGCACCACCTAAAACAGCACTCTCTTTGGAAACATCAATAATCTGAACAGGTGCTTCAGGAGAGATTCTTTCACAACTACCCCACAAGTAATTATCTACAATCAAATCACCAACAACAAGTATATTTGGTATTATGTATCTCATCTTCACATCCATTAATAGTTTTTCTAAAGAATATAATACCTTTAAAACCATTAACAAGTATTTAAGATTCAAATCTATATAATGTTTGCAGAATTTTCAATCAAAAGGATATTAAATGAAAAAAATTGTAATCGCTTCAATAGCTACTTTAGCTTTAGCAACTGCTTCAATGGCAGCAGTAAATGCAAATGCTTGTGCTGGTTGTCATGGTAAACACTTCGAGAAAAAAGCTCTTGGTAAATCTAAAATTGTTAAAGATATGACTCATGCAGAAATTGCTACTGCACTTAAAGGTTATAAAGCTGGTACTTACGGTGGTCCAATGAAAGGTCTTATGAAAGGTCAAGTTGGTAGATATTCTCCTGCTGATTTAGAAGCATTCTCTCATACTATCGGTAAATAATTTTTACTTTTGAAAATAGAAACTCCGTGTTTTTACACGGAATCTATTTTTTACTCAGGTCGATAATCTTTTTTTAGTTTCTCTTTCTTCTTTTCTAACTCTACAGCATCATTTAAATCTTCAACACTATCAAATTTTGTAGCATTTAAAAACTTCTCTTTATCATCAAACTGACCATTTTTAATAGCCCATAGAACTGCTAAGAGTGCAAGTGCTCCCAAAAATATTGATGCAATTAACATCATTGTTATTACCCAACTATCCATCTACTTATCCTTTTTAATTTTAGTTATATCCATTTTATCTTAATCTATACTCAAAACTTCACTACTCACATCACAACCATCCAACATAAGAAATAGTTTTCCATAAAGTTTTGCATATTTCTCTTGCATAGTTGAGATGTTATCAAAATATGAAAAATCTTTTCTCTCTTGACATAAAAGAGCGATAGTTAAATCTTTTGCTTTTATTTGAGTATCTTCCAAATATGTTTGAAGTCCATTATACTCTTCTCTATTTGGATACTCTAGTTTTGATTTATTTGTTCCTCTTCTATTTTCAAAAAGAAGAGAAGTTTCACCATTTTCATATATTTGAAAAAGAGTTACATAGCCTGATTTATTAAGTGCTATATCTATAAAATAGTACTCTCTATCTTTCAATTTTTTAGGTATGTTTAGCTGAATATTACTATTTGAAATTGAAGAAAAAAGTTTTTTAAGTATATCTTTAGTGATATGAAAACTTTTATCTCCGATAATTAAAGTTCCCTTATCGATCAACACTTTAGGGTAAAATCCAAACTCACTTTTTAGCTCTTGAAGCAGTAAACTTTGTAAAAGATAGCTATTTTTTTCTTTTTCAATAGTTTTAATATCTTTAAACTTTAATCTCACTTTTTTTGCAAATGGAAGATTTATATATTGAAGTGCTATATAATATTTCCCATCTCTATATTCACTTTTTAAAGTCGTCAAACCCTCTAAATTTGCTAAAGAATTTTCCTCTATATTTTCATTTATACTATCGGAGTATATATTATTAGAAAGTGTAGTTTTTAATTTTATCGATGACTTGATTATTATCTGTAAAGAGTTTGCTATATCTACTCT
>Ga0256826_1001758_pt1 | contig 13462 bp, 13 predicted proteins | sample CV79metaG_FD_185975 | JGI IMG/M metagenome (GOLD analysis project Ga0256826, IMG submission 185975) | Hydrothermal vent microbial communities from East Pacific Rise, Pacific Ocean - CV79 | ecosystem: Environmental > Aquatic > Marine > Hydrothermal vents | place: Pacific Ocean: East Pacific Rise...
TCTTAAGATTTCATCATTACCTACCACATACCGCACATAAGGTTTACTCATAGCATAAAAGCTATTAGTAGTTTGAAAGAGAACTTGGTCTGTTTTTTCTGATTTGTCCGTGACGTTCAATGCATTTAGATTTATAAAGTCATTGTATAAAACCTTGAGTAAGTTTTCTCGATCTACTGTTTTATTTGTATTTCGCATTAACTGCTGGTTAGAGTTTTGAAGCTGAGCAACAGACTCATACAAAAAAGTCACAATAATAGACAGCAGTACCACTGAAATCATTAACTCGATAAGGGTGAATGCACGTCTCATGGTTTAATTATCCGGTAAAGTGAATGTGTCTGTCCATCAACTTCTATATGTTGTTGGTAAATCTCTAAACGAAGGGCATCTGAAACAGGCAGGTCTAAGTCTGCTTCTTCCATCTGTTTTTTAATACTTGCAGAATCAATGCGTTCAATTAAAGTCGTAGAGACTTGCCCTTTTTTATTTAAGCCCTTACGAATTTCACGTTCATCAATATTAAAAGATTTCATCACGGTGTCATAACGAAGATTCTTTTTTCTTTTTTCAACCTTATTTTCAAAGGCACCCATCAAAGCCCAGTCTGACAAAGCAAACTTTTTTTGCATAGTATGACTCATAGTAGCCGAGTTACTGTGCATCTGTAAAAGAGCAAGCCCAACAATAGAGATAATGATAGTTGAGACCATCACCTCTATAAGGGTAAAGGCATTACGATTTTGCGTCTGCATTTTCAGTAAGACTTATCTAAACAGCTTCATGAAGCCCAATTCTAATGGCTTCATCTAAAGAGGTCTCACCTTCTAAAAGAATCTCTCTTAACTGCATAGGAATTGTTTTAAGCCCAGCATTAACACTGTACTTTCTAATGTCAATTTCATTTGTTGTTGTTTTAAGAAGCTCTCGTAAACCATCATCCATAATAAGAAGTTCACCTAAGGCTTCACGTCCACTAAAACCACTGTAACCACACTTAGAACAGCCAAGAGGTTTATAAATGACAGATTCTTCAGGAAGACCATACTCTTTAACATACGACTCTGCTGTCTCATCTTCTTGTTTACAAGCGCTACAGAGTTTTCGTACTAAACGTTGAGCAAGTACGCCTAAAAGCGAAGATGAAATCAAGAAAGGCTCAATACCCATATCTGAAAGTCGCGTTAGGGTTGCTGCCGCTGAGTTAGTGTGCAGTGTTGAAAAAACCAAGTGACCCGTAAGGGCAGCACGAACTGCAATTTGAGCAGTTTCTTCATCTCGAATTTCCCCAATCATAATCGTATCAGGATCTTGTCTTAAAATAGAACGCAAGGCTGCCGCAAAAGTTAAGCCTACCTTGTCATTCACTTGAATCTGATTAATATTTGCAGCCTTGTACTCCACCGGATCCTCAACAGTAATAATGTTCTGTTCTGGTGTTGCTACGTACTGTAAGAAAGAGTGTAAGGTAGTTGTTTTACCTGAACCCGTTGGTCCTGTAACTAAAATAATTCCGTGAGAAGCTTGAAGTACTTTTTCAAAACGCTTAACCATGAGTTTATTAAATCCAAGATCAACAAGGGCAGGAATACTGTCTCCTTGCATTAAAATACGCATAACCACACGTTCACCATAAAAAGTAGGTAAAACAGAAACACGAATATCTACATTTTCACCTGCAATTCTAACCTGAGTACGTCCATCTTGAGGTACACGTTTTTCAGAAATATCAAGATTTGAAACAACTTTAATACGCGAAATAACAAGGTCAATAACCCGTCTATCCATATCTGCATTTTTGTACAAAATTCCATCTGAACGGAAACGAACTTCACCCTTAGACTCATGGGTTTCAATATGAATATCTGAAACATTTTTCTTTACTGCTTGGTAAAAAAGAGCATTTACAAACTTAATAATTGGTGCAGATTCTTCAGAAGTTAAAATATCACTCGAGGTACGTAAGAATTCATCTAAAGAAAGTTCATCTTCATCAATGTCATTTTCATGTGTCTCATCTCGCATAGATGCAATTTCTTTGTCTGTTTTAACTTCTAAGTACTTGTTATGCAGACGTTCATAAGAGATATCATTTAAAATTACCACTTGTGCTTGGAAGTTGAGCTTGTTAAGATAGTTCGTACTCTCAATTAACTTGTGTTCACTCAAAGCGATTACAAGTTCATCATCTATTTTTGTGAAAAGTAGACCATTTTTAAGTGAGATATTAAAGTCAACGCCATCAACTTCAACCATAGCTAAGGTAGTGTCGTGGTAACGTTCTTCTAAAATCATTTTTCTACCAGTTTTTCAATAGGTTCATATCCTTCTTCACCTTCTTTACGGGGTTCAAGACGTTCATGTGCAGCATCTTCAATCTTTTTAAATACCGTAGCATTGTACTGTTCTTGAATTTTACCTAAGATACCTAAGTTTTTTTGTAATTCTGAAAGACTCGCTGAGTTTGTAACAATGTATGGCGTTAAAACAATCGCCATTGATTGATTATCAATCGTCTCTTCAGTATGCGTAAAAAGAGCACCAAGAAGAGGAATAGCACTTAAGAATGGAACTCTGTTTTCTACTAGCCTGGTTTGGTCTTTTGAAAGTCCACCAATTATAATCGTCTCACCATGAGATAAAATAATTTGTGTTGTAACTTCTTGTTTACCTGTAATCGGTTGTAAAGAGTCAGGATCTTTTCCTAGAAAGTTTTCTAAGACTGCTGAAATTTCTAGAGTAACTTTATCTTTAGATGAAACACGTGGTTTAACTTTTAGAGTTAAACCAACATCTTCTCTTTGAAAAGTATTTGAAACTGACGCAGTTGAACCACCAATATTTGAACCTGTACCATTAGTCAAACTACCTGTTTGAAAAGAGATAGTACTACCAACATAAATAGATGATTCAATATTATTTACACATAAAATAGAAGGCTCAGAAATTGTTTTAGAAACACCATTTGTTTGTAAAAAATCTAAGGTTGCTCCAATGGCTAAACCATCTGTAATATCCCCTAGGTTAGTTAAAAGTTCAGCACCTAAGATAGGCGAAGCAATTGTAGAACCACCAAAGTTTGCTGCCATAGTATAAAGTCCACTTGAATTTGCAATTCCACCTTCAAGCCCATACTTAATACCAAGTGCTTCAGTATCTTTATTTGAGAAGTCCATAATCCTAGCTTTTACATAAACTTGATATTTTTCTCTATCTAAAATTTCAATAATTTTCAATAAAGGGTCAATAGTAACCGCTGGCCCGATTAAAATAATAGAATTTATCTCTTCATTGAGTGAAACATCCGGTTTTAATGAAGGGTCTGGATAAGCTTTTTTAGCGATTACTGCATCTATTGTTTTCATAACATTTACAGCGTCAGAGTTTTTAAGTGCAATAATTTGAACACCTTCAGAATTAGTTTGATCGCTTGAGTCTAAACGTTTAATATACCCTTCTAGTTTAGTCGTGTTTGTTTTTTTGCCAATAAGAACTAATGAGTTAAGATCAGTATTTTGCATAACCTTAACTACTTCATTAGGAACGGTTTGATTAAAGATAGTCTTCGAAATTTCAGAAATTTCTGTATATAGTGTAGTAATATTTGCATTTTTAATAGGAACAATAACCACTTCAAAATTTCTTTGACGTTGAATCTCTTGAACTACTTTTTTAACCGTTCTGACATTACGAGGGTAATCTGAGAGTAGCATTATCCCACTTTCTTTAAGTGTTACAAGCTTTGCTGACTTTGAAATAAGATGTCTTATCTTAGCTGCTACTTGGTCAACGTTTTGACCATTCACTTGAATTGACTGCGTAATCATCGTCTGAGAATCCCCAATTTTACCCCAAGTGCTAACTACTTTTAAGTTATATTTTGAAGCTTCTGCACTTCTTACAACTTGTAAAAATTCCCCATTCTCAACTAGTGTAAAACCTTTAGATTCAAGAATTGAAATAAAAATATTTGTAATGTCTGACTTTTTTACAGGAGCTGCTGAGTAAAACTCTACCTTTCCTGCAAGAGGTTGGGTCAAAAGAATATTTTTCTTTAAAATCTTACTCATTAAGTCTACAAATTCATTAATGCTCAGATCTTTAAAGTTAATCGAGACTTCTTCATCTGCAGATGATTTTGATGCAGGTTTAGCATAAACACTTGATCCTAACAGTAATACGATAAGACATAATTTAATAAATTTCATATTCTAACTCCATATCTTGATTTCCTCTTTTAATATTTAATTTTAGTGCTTTAGCATTTTTAAATTGCTGGTAGGCTTTAAATGCTTGGGCGTTGTTTTTAATCTCTTGGTTATTGATAGCTTGAATCACATCACCCACACGCAGACCTAAGGATTCAAAGATTGTTCCTTTTCTTACAAAAGAGACCTTGAAACCATCTTGTTTTCCTGCGGTAAAATGTTCACGTAAACCAATATTTTTCCAGATATTTGTTGGGTTTGCCATCACTTTTTTTACTTCAGCTTTTGCGATACGTCTTACTTCACCGTCTGCTGACGCGGCTCTGTCTACTTTTTTCCATCTTGGTGCACCTTTTTTAAGGTTTAAGTAAAGACGGTACTGCTTGTAGTTTTTAGTAAAAAGAACATAATCACTAAACACTTTTTCTAACTTATAGCCTTCAAACTTATCACCAATGGCAATCGTCTTAGACTTTTTAGGATTTGACTTAGGTGCAAGAACAACTATACTCTCTTTTCCCATCATGTAAATAGCTTTTAAGATGATAGAGTTAATAGACAGTGACGAAGCCGCTTCATTGACTTTAAGTTTAGTTGATGCCAGTCTAAAATCTGAAATACTGTAACGCATATAAGGCATTACAAACTGCGCCTTAGCTATGTTTTGAACACTGTGTTTCGGAAGGAAAAACAATCCCCCTAAAGATATAGCCTTAGCAATAAAAGCCATGATTAAAAAGTGAACCACTAGTTTTAAAAAGGAGTTTTTATTAAAATTTATATTCATAAACATAACCCCCCTCTTCTTTTTTAAGTGCTCTTAATGAACTTGCAAAACGTTTCTCACTCTTGGTGCCTAAACGAAGGTGAATTTGAACTATTCGTTCAAGTAAATCAACCTCTCCATAAAAGAAACTATCACCACTCTCACCTGCAATTGACAAAGACATAGGATTAAAGACATGATGTTTAATTTCTATATGTTTAATTACAGAAGGCATAAAGTCTGAAAAACCTTCATTCATATTAATATTTGTTGCTTCAAAACTATTGTACACCAACCACATACTTAAGGTCGTCTCTTCAGCCTCTGCTAAAAAAAGTTCATCTAAATATACTTTTGCATTACTAATGTTCAGACTAAAACCACTGTCACTTGCTTCTTCATCCGAAACATAAACATTTTGCTCAATCGCAAATTCTTCAAAAAGATAGTAGAGATTTGTCTTTGGCGAAAAGAAGATGATAAGTGCTAACATCGCAATAAAATAAGCTAAATATTTTAGGAGTTTTTTCATAATACAATCTCCATATAAAAGCTTACGTATCGGTCGTCTTTGCTTTCTACTTTTAGTTGTGCAACTTTAACAGTCATATTTAACACACGGTTAAGCACGCTCTCTAACTGTCTTGCATTCATACGTTTAGAATTGATAATATAACGTCCATTCTTAACTCTAAAACTCAGGTCAGATCCACCAAATACAGAACTGTTCAAGAAGTTATCTAATTGACGTTTTTGCGGTGATTTCATCACTTTTTTAAGTTCAACAATACGCTTTGCCATAGAACGTGCTTCTACTCGTTCGTGCTGTTCATAAGCGATTAGTCCTTGAATTTTAGTATTTTGCCAGACTAAAGTTGCTAAAAGTACTAGCATAAACGCAACTAAGTAAAGGGGATGTATAGTTCGCATCATTTGATTTTCACCGTCATAATATTTTTAGTTATATCGACCTTTACTAATTTACCTAATGATTTTTTAAAACTTAATTCAACATCGCGGAGACGTGCATAGTCTTGCATTTCAAAGGTGATTTTAAACAGGTTTTTCTCATACGCAACCGTAGTGATTTTTTGACGCTGTGATAGAGGCAATTGTAAAATTGTAAAAATTATCTTTCTAAAAGACTTTTGGTCAGTAAACTCACCACGAAGGCGTTTTTCAATAGAGTTATTTTGAATTAAAGTCTGAGGGAGTTTATACTCTTTAAACACCGAAGGCATCGCTGAGATTTTCTCATGTTCACTGTACGTAAAAAAGAGCTGTGTAGTATACAGAACAATCAATGCACCTAAAGCGTACATCAAAGGCGTTAACTCTTTTAAGGTGTGTGTCACACTACTTTTGTAAAGGGTTATTTTATTTCTAGAGAGGGTTTTAACCTCGTCCATGCTACGTTTCACAGTAGTCTCATCTACTAAACTTTTAGGTACTTGTAAAAGAGTTTCTTGATGCATTACTAAAACATCTTTATCATTACAAGCAATAGGAGCAGTTAAATTTGAAAGCTCATTTTGAGCAAAATAAACCCCGGAAATTTGGGAACTTTCAATCCCTTTTTCTTGAATACTTTTAATAATTTCATCTGCATTATAAGCAAAAAATAGATATTCTTTTTTTGACTTTACCACAAAGTAGGAGAAGTGACCTTCAGGTAATATCCCTTCAAAAATAGAAGGTGCAAATTTCAGTGCTTGTGCTGCAAACGAAACTTCTAAAACAGCACGTTTTACCCAGTAATACGAGGGCGTTAAGATAATATCTATTTTATCTGTAACCTTTACGGTTCCCGTATGTTTATCAATAAGACCGATAACGGAGCTTCTGTTAAAGAGTTTTGTCAAGTTCATCCCAAAAATCGCTAAATTATAATTAACTTAAAATAACACACTATATATTTAAATCAGCTGTAACATCGGCTAATTATCATTATTTTGTAATTTTATCTTTACGAAGACACCCTTTTGTTACAAATATGTTGTATTTGCTTCTAGTATGTAAATAGTTTTATCTAGTTTTCAGCGTCAATTCAAAGTGTTTTAAACGTTGAATATTACCCTTAACAATAATGGCATAAATACGAATTCGCGTATTTTTTGTTAACCTCTCTTGATAAAAATGACCACTCTCATCTAAAAGGTTTCGTTCTTTTGATGCCCATAAAATCTCAGTATCATGAAGCCCGTGCGTTAATAATTCTAAAGAATTACTAATCTCTGTAAGTTTTTCATTTTGACCACAAATTTGTTCAAAATCTAAAATTTCATACACTAGATTAACACACTCTTCATCACTATAAATACGTTCAAGTGCTTTTACCCATAAGGTAAAAAACCGTTTTGCAGAGCTCTGTTTTTTTGTTACTGTAACACTTAAGTTTACAGCTACATCAACACCATCTTCAGGGCGAGAAACTTCTCCCTTAGAAGAGATAATATGCGGATGGCTTGACTCCCAAATTAGCTGAACTTCTTCCCCCATTTTTTGAGGTAAGATTAGATTATTTATAATGGTGCAGTCATCTATGTTCGTGCCCTTAATCTTTTTAAATTCTATTGCCTTTAAAATATCGTTAACAATATTTTGGTCACTCGGTGCCACCTTCATTTTTCTATGTATTGCGGTAGGCGCTGGTCGAGAAGGTACTACACGAGGACCACATTCTTCTTCGCGTTCTTTCAAGGTTTTATTCTTCAAAGGTTTATTAACTGCTTTTACTGGAGGAACCGGTTTTATAGGTGCTTTTTTAGGTATTATTCTTGCTGCTTTTTTAACCATAGGGTTTGATTTAACAACTGCTTCTTTTAGCGGAACCTCACCATATAAAGAGAGGTCAAGTTCAATGTTAATATCATCTTCTTGTTCAATCAGTTCTTTCCATTTATTAGAACGGCTAGGGACTTCTGCACTGGTCTTTTTCAAAGCAATATAATAACGACCTTGATATTCAACGACTTCATCATCAAAATAAACATTTCCTGCATTCCAAACTTGAACCTCATTAGATGAGTTAACTAATGACTCATACGTGTTCTCTAAGTCATTTTCTGAGTAAGCCATTGATTCGTCCTTCTTGGTTTTTTATATTTTAACGCGTTAAAGTAAACAAGAAGTTTTAATCACCTCGTAGAGGCATACAGCATGCATAATTACCTCTTTTTTACATCTGCTAAGGTCAAACACATAACAACATTCTTTCCTACCTTACTAAGCGCTTGGACTGCCTGAGTAAGGGTTAGCCCTGTAGTGATAATATCGTCAACCAATATAACATCTTCTTCTTCAAAGCTTTTAACTTGAAAATTACGAGGGTTTAAAAGTCTAAATTGGTAGTCTTTACCTGAATATGAAGTTGAACTTTTGGCCCTTAGTTTTGAAAAACGAGGTTTAATATGTGAACTTTTCAATGCTTTATTTAAAATAGCAGTATGGGAATACCCACTTTTGATATTGTCATCAATACTCAAAGAAGCCAGAGTGTATTTATAGTCAAAATTTCCAGCAAAAGGTCTAAAAGAGTTCTCCGCTAAAATAGTGTAAATGTAATAACCTAAGTCGGTGTGTTTGGTTAAAAGAAAAGGCTCTATCTCTTCATATTTATAAAAAGAGTAGACAGGAATCTTACCAAGAATACGGCGTGTATAAAAAGAGGGAGAGAGGTGTTCATTTTGACAGGTTTTGCAGATATGTTTAAGGCTTAAGACTTCACATATCATGCAACGCATTATTTTTGCTTTACAAAAAGAGGTAAATGGAAAATGGTAAATGGTGAATAGAAGTTAACGACAAAAATGCTCTTAGCTCTTGCTCTTTCCATTCACCATTCCCTTTTCACTATTTCCCGAAAATGGACTTAGTCCATTTTAAGAACAGACATAAAGGCTTCTTGAGGAAGTTGAACCTTACCAATAGCCTTCATACGTTTTTTACCTTTTTTCTGTTTATCAAGAAGTTTACGTTTACGCGTAATATCTCCACCATAACACTTAGCCGTAACATTTTTACCCATAGATTTAATCGTCTCGCGGGCAATAATACGTGAACCTAAAGAAGCTTGAATAGCCACTTCAAAAAGTTGTCGAGGAACAATCTCTTTCATGTTAGAAACCAAGGCCCGTCCACGTGAGTCAGCCGAGGTTCGAGGAACAATAACAGAAAGAGCATCTACCACTTCTCCGGCTACTTTAACGTCTAACTTAACCAAATCACCCAGTTTAAATTCAGTTGGGTCATAATCAAAACTTGCATAACCCTTAGAAATTGATTTTAACGTATCATAAAAACCTACAACGATTTCATTCATAGGTACTTCATATTCCAAAAGAACACGATCTTCATTTAAGTAGTCCATCTTATTTTGAACACCACGTTTATTAACAAGAAGGTTCATAACATTACCAAGGTACTCTGTTGGCGTAATTACTGTTGCTTTTACATAAGGCTCTTCAATATGCTCTATGTAGTTTACTTCAGGAAGCTGTGAAGGATTTTGAACATCAATCTTAGTACCATCATTCATATAAACATGGTAAATAACCGAAGGCGCGGTTGCAATAAGATCTAAGTCAAATTCTCTTTCAAGTCTCTCTTTAATAACTTCCATATGAAGCATACCAAGGAAACCTACACGAAATCCAAAACCAAGAGCAACTGATGTTTCAGGTTCGTATGACAAAGAAGAATCATTTAGTTTTAATTTATCAAGTGCGTCTCTTAAGTCTTCAAATTTATCGGTATCGATAGGATATATTCCGGCAAATACGAAAGGTTTTGCAGGTTCGTAAGTTCCTACTGATTCTGCCGTAGGATTAGCGGCATCTGTAATGGTGTCACCAACATTAATAATACCAACTTCTTTAAGACCAAGAACAACAATTCCAATCTCACCCGACTCAAGACTTTTTGTATTTTGTCGTTTAAGAGGATGTGGATACATAAGTTCTAAAACAGCATGGGTCTCGCCATTAGACATCAACTTAACCATTTGACCTTTTTTGATACTACCATCAAATACACGTACCAGGGCTAAAGAACCTAAATATGAATCAAACCATGAATCATAAATAATTGCTTTAGTAGTTTCTTTTGGATTCCCTGAAGGAGCAGGAATTCTATCTACAATAGCGTCAAGAAGTTCTTTAATACCTACACCTGTCTTAGCAGACACTAAAAGAGCGTCCGTTGCATCAATACCAATAGAAGTTTCAATTTCTTCTGCCACACGTTCAGGTTCTGCTGCAGGAAGGTCAATTTTATTAATTACAGGGAGAAGCTCTAAGTCATTGTCTAAAGCCATATAAACATTAGCTATCGTTTGTGCTTCAACACCTTGAGCTGCATCTACAATGAGTAAGGCACCATCCGAAGAAGCCAGTGATTTAGAAACTTCATAAGAGAAGTCAACATGCCCCGGAGTATCAATAAGATTAAGAATATAATGCTCACCATCTTTAAGATAATTAAGACGAACAGACTGTGCTTTAATGGTGATTCCACGCTCTTGTTCAATGTCCATAGTATCCATCATCTGCGTACCCATTTCACGGTCACTTACAGATCCACACTCTTGGATAATTCTATCTGCTAGAGTAGACTTACCATGGTCAATATGCGCGATGATTGAAAAGTTTCTAATATTCTTCAAAAAAATACCTTATATATATGTATCAAGATGTTATCTCTTTAAAAACACTTTCTCAAAAGCGTACTTAAAAAGATAAAAGAAGCTAAAGCTTCTTTTACAGTTGACTTATGTAAAAAGTGAGTTAACACTTTCGTTGTGATATACACGTCTAATAACTTCACCAAATAAAGGGGCAACCGTTAAGACTTTAATTTTATCCATTGGTTTTGTTACCAATGTATTTGAGATAATAAGTTCGTCTAAGGCATCATTTTTAAGGTTTTCATAGGCTTTACCCGAAAGAACACCATGGGTAGCACACGCCATTACTGAAGTCGCGCCATTAGCCTTAAGCGCTGCCGCACCCTTAACCATAGTTCCTGCAGTATCTACCATATCATCAATCATAATAACGTCTTTACCTTTGACGTCACCGATGATATTCATTACTTCTGCTTCATTCGCTTTTTCTCTACGCTTGTCAACAATAACCATCTCAAGACCAAGATTTTTAGCAAAATAACGTGCTCTAGCAACCCCACCAATATCTGGACTAGCGATAATTGGATTTTTAAGGTTTTTAGACTGAATGTACTCTTGGAAAATGATAGAACCATAAAGATTATCTACAGGAATATCAAAGAAACCTTGAATCTGACCCGCATGCAAATCAATAGTAATAACACGATCAATTCCAGACTTTTCAATCATATCTGCAACTAAGCGTGCCGTAATTGGAACACGAGGTGCTGCTTTTCTATCTTGACGAGCATAACCAAAGTAAGGAACAACCGCTGTAATAGAGTTTGCTGATGAACGACGAAGTGCATCTGTCATAATCAAAAGTTCCATCAAGTTGTCGTTTGAAGGAGCACCTGTTGATTGAATAATAAACACATCACGACCACGTACACTTTCTGAAACCTGAATAGAAATCTCACCATCAGAGAAACGTTTAATCTCCGCTTTTGAAAGAGGAACATCTAAAGAACCACATACTTCCTTAGCAAACTCAACACTAGAACTACCAGCAAAAATCTTATATCCGCGCATAAATGGGACCTTTAAAATTAAATAATAATCGAATTATATCGAAGTGAACTAAAAAAGAGTTAATGAACCTTGATTAATCCGAAAAACCAAACAATTTCATGAGCAGAAGATATCTCATGAGAGGCCCAACCTACATTCATAGCCTTTTTAATCATAAAGCTATTATTTGCACTGGGGTCAGGCCATCGGTGCCCTCCCCCTTTTACATCATAAAAACGAAGCTTTTTCTTACATGCTTTGTAATTATGCACATATACTTCTGTCCCATCATCTTTATATTTTCCAAAATTTGTCATAAAATTATTTATCTTTTTACCAATCTTAACATCACCACAGGCATTACGTTTTTTCCAAAACGCTATTGTTGCATTTATACCAATATGTCTGCCTCTAATTTTATGTTGGTTAAGGGGACTTACAATAGTTCCATTTTTAATAAAAGAGCTGTCTTTGTCACCAAATATAAACAGTGCATTCAAAGGTTCTTTATCTTGACATATAGCGGCTATATTTTGACTCATCGTTGCAGCAATAACAGCTATGCCCTTTAGTTTACTTGGTATTTCACAAGCAAGTCTTTGTGCCATTAAACCACCATTAGACATACCCGTTACATAAACTTCTTCCTTGTCTACTCTAGGAACAATATTTATTAAAGAAGAGATGAACTTCACATCATCTACCTTTGCATTAAGCTTTTTTCTTCCATCATTCCAATGCTTGTCTATGCCTTTAGGATAGACCATTATAAATGAGGCTGATTTTTCAGCTAGTTCAGAAAACTTTGTATATTTTTCAAAGCGTTTAGGGTTCCCTCCTCCCCCATGTAAACCAACAATCAAAGGCAAAATCACACCCTTAGCATGAGTAGGAATAAAATACCTAAATTCTCTTTTTTGACCATCAACTAGCATACAACCATTAGCACTTTTTCCATATTTCCACTGCGTTTGACAGCCATAAGACAAACTCGTTAATATTAAAAAACTCATTATCAATTTAATCACTAGCGTAATCTCCAATCTATTTCATTTATATTATGTTCTTTCAAATAAGCATTTACTTTAGAAAAAGGCTTCGAGCCAAAAAAACCTCGATACGAAGACAAAGGAGAAGGATGTGGTGCCTTTAAAACAAGATGCTTATTTTCATCAATTAACTTAGACTTAAGCTGAGCAGGTTTCCCCCACAAAATAAAAACAACATTCTCTTTCTCATCACTAATTTTCTTAATTACAGCGTCTGTAAAAACTTCCCATCCCTGTCCCTTATGAGAATTAGCCTCTCCTTCACGAACAGTAAGTACCGCATTAAGTAAAAACACACCCTGTTCAGCCCATTGAGTCAAATTACCACTAGAAGGATTAGCATACCCAAGGTCAGAACTATACTCTTTAAAGATATTACGTAAACTTGGAGGAAAAGTAATATTTTTTAGCACTGAAAAAGCCAATCCATGCGCTTGTCCTTCCTTGTGATAAGGGTCTTGTCCTAAAATAACAACCTTTACTTTATCAAGAGATATCAAAGAAAAAGCATTAAAAATATTTTTATCTACAGGATAAATAGTTTGTGTTTTTTGCTCATGTTCAATAAAAGTCATTAACTCAATAAAATATTTTTTATTAAGTTCATTTTCTAAAGAAGATTTCCAAGTATTATTAAAATTCATAAAAGTATTATATCTAAGTAAAGTCAGACTAAATTAATAAGAAAGAAACTATTAACAAACCCCACTTTAAACCACGTAGTTCCAGCTATCAAAAAGCAAGAAGCAAGAAGTTAATTTAGTAA
>Ga0256826_1001759_pt1 | contig 13458 bp, 10 predicted proteins | sample CV79metaG_FD_185975 | JGI IMG/M metagenome (GOLD analysis project Ga0256826, IMG submission 185975) | Hydrothermal vent microbial communities from East Pacific Rise, Pacific Ocean - CV79 | ecosystem: Environmental > Aquatic > Marine > Hydrothermal vents | place: Pacific Ocean: East Pacific Rise...
TAGCTTCGTTTTAACTATTCTTTCCGTGGCAATTTTTGTATTTCTTTCCGCTTCCACAAGGGCAAGGTTCGTTACGTCCAACTTTCTTCTCAACTCTTACAGGTTGAGCTTTTTTAGCCTTTTCATCGTTGTTATCCATTCCTTTTTCTTCACGACCAGTTTCTAAAGCATCTAAATTAAGTCGGGCAGGAGCTATGTTTGCCTGAACTTGTTGAGCTTCTTTTAAGAAAAGGTGAGCCTTCATAAGACTTGAAACAACATTTCTATTTAGTTGATCAACGACTTTCTTAAATAATTCGAAGGCCTCGAATTTATATATAAGTAAAGGATCTTTTTGCTCGTAAGATGCATTCTGAACCGATTGTTTAAGGTCGTCCATTTCACGAAGATGTTCTTTCCAAACATCGTCAATAGAGGCTAACATAATTATTTTCTCAAAAGATTTAACAACTTCTTTTGCCTCTGTTTTATACGAGTCCTCCATATTTGCAGTAACCTGAAAAACTCTTGCTCCATCGCTTATTGGAACAACAATATTTTCGTAGCCAGATTGATTCTCATACACATCCTTAATAACAGGCCATGCTTGTTCCGATATAGCTTCTGTTTTACGTTGATATAAATTTAGAGTAATATCGTAAACTTTATCTAATAATTTTTCAGCAGAAATAGCTTTGTATTCTGTTTCGTCGACAGGCGATTTTAAAGATAAAGCTCTAATTAGCTCTAACTCAAATTCGGGGAATTCGACAATTCCGTGATTCTCGGCAACAACACTTTCGCAAACATCATATAGCATATTTGCAATATCAACACCTATTCGTTCACCAATAAGAGCATGTCGACGTTTTTTGTAAATAACTTCTCGTTGAGCATTCATTACATCGTCGTATTCCAACAATCGTTTACGAATACCAAAGTTATTTTCTTCGACTTTTTTCTGAGCCCGTTCTATAGATTTAGAAATCATGGAATGCTGAATAACTTCTCCTTCTTCTAAGCCCAATCTATCCATCATCTTGGCAATTCTATCGGAGCCAAATAGACGCATTAAATCATCTTCTAAAGAAACAAAGAATTCAGAAGAACCAGGGTCTCCTTGACGTCCTGCTCGTCCTCTTAACTGTCTGTCGACTCGTCGAGATTCGTGACGCTCAGTTCCTATAATTGCTAAACCTCCAGCAGCCTTAACCTCATCCGAAAGTTTAATGTCGGTACCACGACCTGCCATATTTGTTGCAATAGTAACTGCTGCTGTTTTTCCAGCATCAGCAACAATTTCGGCTTCTCTTCCGTGTAGTTTTGCATTAAGAACATTATGTTTGACGCCTCGTATTTTTAACATACGACTTAAGAGTTCTGATATTTCTACGGTTGTGGTTCCTACTAAAACAGGTCTTCCTTTTTTAGTTAAATCAACAATCAGTTCAATAACAGCATTGTATTTTTCTCTTTTGGTTTTATAGATTAAATCTTCTTTATCGTTTCTGATAATAGGTTTATTGGTAGGAATAACAACAACGTCTAATTCGTAGATATCCCATAATTCTCCAGCTTCTGTTTCGGCAGTTCCTGTCATACCAGATAGTTTATGGTACATTCGGAAATAATTCTGAAGTGTTACAGTTGCATAAGTTTGTGTTGCAGCTTCAATTTTTACATTTTCTTTGGCCTCTATAGCTTGGTGCAATCCATCGGAATACCGTCGGCCTTCCATAATACGCCCTGTTTGTTCATCAACAATTTTAACTTTATTGTCGATAACAACATATTCGACTTCTTTTTCGAATAGCGAATAGGCTTTTAATAATTGGTTTACGGTATGTACTCGTTCTGTTTTAACGGAGTAATTGGAAAGCATTTCGTCTTTTAGTTTTAACTTTTCTTCAGCACTAACTTCCATTTTTTCAATATCAGCAATTTTATCTCCGATATGAGGAAGGATGAAGAAATCAGCATCTTCTCCAGAAGCTGTGATTAGGTCAATACCTTTATCAGTTAATTCTATAGAATTATTTTTTTCGTCAATAACAAAATAAAGCTCATCGGTAACGAAGGGCATGTCTTTGCTATTATTTTGCATATAAAAATTCTCAGTTTTAAGCAGAAGGGCTTTCATTCCATCTTCACTTAAGAATTTAATTAAGGCTTTGTTTTTTGGGAAACCTTTAAAGGTTCTTAAGAGTAGTTTTCCACCTTCTTTTTCGTCACCTTCTTTAATTAATTTTTTAGCATTTATTAGAATATCGGAAGTTAGTGTTCGCTGAGTTTTAATTAATAGTTCAATTCTGGGTTTAAGTTCGTCGAATTGATGTAACTCTCCTTTTGGAGTGGGACCTGAAATAATTAAAGGTGTTCTTGCATCATCAATTAAGACAGAATCGACCTCATCAACAATAGCGTAATTATGTTTGCGTTGAACTAAATCTTCAGGGCTTAATGCCATATTATCTCTAAGATAATCGAAGCCAAATTCATTATTTGTTCCGTAGGTAATATCTGCATTGTAGGCTTTTCTTCTTGCATCTGAATTAGGTTGATAGTTATCGATACACTCGATGGTTAAACCGTGAAATTCGTACAAAGGGCCCATCCATTCGGCATCACGTTTGGCAAGATAATCGTTAACCGTTACAAGGTGTACACCTCTGTTTGTTAATGCATTAAGGAATACAGGTAAAGTTGCAACTAAGGTTTTTCCCTCTCCAGTTGCCATTTCCGCTATTTTCCCTTGATGAAGAATAATTCCTCCTATTAATTGGACATCGTAGTGAACCATATCCCATTTAATCTCGCTACCTCCAGCATTCCATTTTGAATACCAAAGTGCTTTATCTCCATTTATTTCTATAGAATCTCGTTGAGCGGAGAGGTCTCTATCCATATCATTAGCAGAAACTTCGATGTATTCGTTTTCTGTAAATCGACGAGCGGTTTCTTTAACAATAGAAAAGGCTGTAGGTAAAATTTGATTAAGAACTTCCTCTATCTTTTTGTCGATTTGTTCTTCTATTTTATCTATTTGTTTGTAGATGTCTTCTCGAGCGTCTATGCCAAGATTCTGATCTACAATATTATCTTTCAGTTGCGTTATTTTTTCTTTGTCAACTTTTATATAATCTTGAATAGTGTTTTGTAACTCTTTGGTTTTCTGTCGTAAGCCATCGTTTGATAGTTGCTTTATGTTAGGGTATTCTTTATGTATAGCGTTAATAATTGGTTGGATCTCTTTAATGTCTCTATCCGATTTATTACCGACAAACTTTCCTATAATTTGATTTATTAAATTCATACGCTTCTTTTCGATTCTTTTTTAGAAATACAAATGTAAATAATTGTTACGATTTTTACTTGTAAGATTGAACTAAAAAAGAAGGACTTTATTAGAATTAATTGAGCTCATTATTTTCAAGAAGAAATGCTCTTGTTTTTACCATATTTTTTCTATTCATTAAATCGTTAAAAAATAGAACATTTTGTACATTTGTAAACCTATCAAAAATTAATATATGTTATTTAATATTAAATGCTTAGTTCAGGCAACCATTTTTATTTCAAGATTGACAAAGTAAGTAGAGTTACGTAATGAAGAGAAGTCGAGAAGATATATTTTCCGAGTTGTACGAAAAGCATTCTTCGTATATGTACGGTGTTTGCCTTAGGTATACAAAGAATACAGAAGATGCAGAGGATGTGATGCAGGATGCTTTTCTAAAAGTTTATCACGCATTAGATAAATTTAAAGGAGAGTCAAATATTAAGACTTGGATGCAAAGTATAATGGTTAATACGGCAATTAATCATTATCGAAAGAAAAAGAGAACTAACTTTAAAGATATTAGTGATGCCGATTTTGAAACAATTAAAATATTTGATGACAATATTATAGAGCAACTTTCGACAGATGAATTGCTGGAAGTTATAAATGAGTTACCCGATGGTTATAGAATGGTTTTTAACTTACATTCCATAGAAGGGTATAAACATAAAGAGATTGCAGAAATGTTAGAAATTAATGAGGGAACATCAAAGTCGCAGTTGGCTAAAGCACGAGTGGCTATTCAATCGTTAATTTCGAAAAAGTTAGGTATAACAAAAAAAGAATTATAAAAAACAACATATAACCATGTCAGAAATGGATAAAATATTTAAACAAAGATTTGAGAATTTTGAGCCTAAGGCTCCAGATTCCATGTTAGATGATATTCTCAAGAAAGCTCAACAGAGTGAGGTATCATCAACTTCAAAATCTTTATATGTAAAAACAGCTTTATGGACAGCTGCAGCTCTTGTTGCAATTGTTGGAGCTATCGTATTATTGCCAGAAGATAATACAACATTAAGCACAAATTCTAATCAAAAAGAGACTGTTGTATCCTTGCCAATTTCTGAGTCAACGAATAAGCTTGTCGAAGAGACACCTGAATTATTGCAAAATCAAGATTTAAAGAATAATAAGAAAGAAAATACATTTGTTGTTAATAATAATAAATCGGATAATTCTAATTCGATAGATAAAAATAATAAAGAATTCAGCAAAGTAGAGCTAAATAGTTCAAATAATAAGGCGAACACTCAGTCAAAAAGCACAACAGACGACCCTGAGCAGTTCAATATAGTTGCTAAAAGATACACTTGTAGCGGAGAGTGTTTTTTAACTATCGATAAGGAATATCAAGGGGAGTGGAAAGCAGATAACCAATCGGTATCTATTGAAAGCAGTAATAATTACGAAACTGTTGTTTATTTTAAAGGAGAAGGCTCGGTATTATTTTCGTTTGATTATGAAGGATATACCGATACATTTACGGTAGTTTTTCAGAAGCCTGTGTCTTTAGATTATCAGATGATACCAGAAACTTGTGGTAAGAAAGACGGTAAGGTAGAGTTTGATTTTCCTAATACGCGCCAGTTTGTTTCGGTTAACGATTTTCAATTAGTTCAAAATAGTTTTGATAAACTTTCTGCAGGAGCTTATATTTTTGAATTGAAAGATAATTATGCTTGTGTTTATAGAGAAGAAATAGAATTACCTAAAAAGGAGATTAAAGGAACAATATCTTATGATGCTCAGGGCACAATGGTCGGTTCTTCTATTCAATTTAGAACAGATATTGATATTGAATCTGCAAATTATACTTGGGATTTTGGTGATGGACAGCAGTCTTTTGAAAAAACACCTGAACACCAATATGGAAAAGCAGGAATCTACAATATAAATTTACAAATTGTCAGTGAGGCGTGTTCTACAGAAGTTAGGTTAGAAAACTTTAAGATTGATGATAAAGGCTTTAGTATTCCTAACATATTTACACCTAACAATGACGGTAAAAATGATGTGTTTGTCATTTCTGTTCCAGATGATTTAAAGTCGTTTAATGCCCTTATTATGAATAGAGATGGTAAGCTCGTTTACAAGTGGTCTGATTCTAAGAAAGGTTGGGATGGTCTAACCATAGATGGAAGAGAAGCTTCTTCAGGGACTTATTATTACCTTATTACAGGCGTAGATGCAGATGGGAAATCGTTTGAGTATAAGAATTTTGTAGAATTAAGACGATAATATTTTATTAATTTTGTAGAGAAGCTTCAATTATTTTTAATAGTTGGAGCTTTTTTCTTTATGAATCGAAAAGTTTTATAATAGAGCTAATCCTATTAAGTTATTAATATTGATTTCTATTGCTTACCTTTGTACACATATATATTTCTATACATTTTAGATGGATTATTTTTCTACAAAATTAAGTAATGGAATAAGGTACATTCATGTTCCTACAGACCGTTATATTGCTCATTTGGCTATAATAATTAATGCAGGTACTCGCGATGAAAAAGCGAATGAGTATGGTATTGCACATTTTATAGAACACGTTATCTTTAAGGGAACAAAGAAAAGAAAAGCCTATCATATTCTTAGTCGATTAGAAGATGTTGGAGGCGAGATAGATGCGTATACCAGTAAAGAAGATACGGTTATTTATGCTTCTTTTCTTAGAAAATATTTTGATAGAGCTGCTGATTTATTATCAGATATATTGATTAATTCCACATTTCCAGAAAAAGAATTAAAAAAAGAAAAAGAAGTCATTTTCGATGAGATAAACTCTTATTTTGATTCTCCATCGGAGCAAATTTACGATGATTTTGAGAATAAGATTTTTGAAAATCATGCTTTATCTCATAATATATTGGGTGATAAAGACTCCATAAAGCGTTTTACAAAGAAGGATATTCAAGAATTTGTAAAACGGACATATAATACCGACGAAATTGTTATTTGTAGTATTGGAAATATTCCTTTCTCAAAAACAGAACATTGCATTAAGAATTACTTTGAGTCCATTCCCGAAAACAAGAGGAATTGGAGTCGAACAAAATTTCAGACTTATCGTCCTTTTGAATTTATAGAAGAAGCCGATAATTATCAAGCTCACTGTATAGTAGGGAATATGGCCTACGATTCTTTTCACGAAAAGCGAAAAGCTCTTTTGTTATTAAACAATATTCTGGGAGGTCCAGGGCTAAATTCACGTTTGAATTTGTCGTTACGAGAAAAACATGGTTGGGTTTATAATATTGAATCGAATTATACACAATATTCGGATATTGGTCTTTGGTCGGTTTATTTTGGAACCGATAAAGATAATTTTGAGAAAGTACTGAGGAATTTGAAGTTAGAGTTACAAAAAATAACCAATGTAAAATTAGGTCCCAATCAATTGAATAAAGCAAAACGTCAGATTATTGGACAAATGGCAATGGCGTCGGAAAATAATCAGGATATGTTGGTTGGTATTGCTAAGAGTTTTATGTTGTACGATAAATTAGATTCTTTCGAGGACATTAAATCTACAGTTAATGCTATCACCAGAGAGCAAATTCAAGAAGTCGCTCAAGATATATTCGATATAAATAAATTATCTGTTTTGGCATATATTTAATTTATAAAGTTATGGAAATAACATCTGAACTTAATCAATATATAGAGAATCATTCCCAATCGGAAGATAAAATACTACAAGAATTAAGTAGAGAAACACATTTGAAAATGCTTCATCCGAGAATGTTGTCGGGAAAATTGCAAGGTAAAATATTGGAGAGTTTTTCTCGAATGTTACAATCTCAGAATATCTTAGAATTAGGGACTTATACTGGTTATTCTGCAATTTGTTTGGCTAAAGGTTTAAGCGAAAAAGGTAAACTGATAACCGTAGAAATAGATGAAGAGGTTTTAAGTATTGCAAAGAAATATTTTAAAAAATCTGGCTTAGAAGATAAAATTGAGATTCAAGTAGGAGATGCCATCCAAATTGTTAAAAATATTGAACAAACCTTTGATCTTGTTTTTATAGATGCCGATAAAGCTCAGTATTCTGAGTATTATAATCAGATTCTACCCAAAGTGCGAAAGGGAGGATATATTATCGTAGACAATGTTCTGTGGAGTGGTAAAATTCTTCAAAAAGATATTAAAAGTAATGATTATTTTACCAAGGGGATTTTGCAATTTAATAGTGAGGTTCAAAAAGATAAACGGGTGGATAATTACATATTACCAATTCGAGATGGAATGATGATAATTAGAAAATTGTAGACTATAATTAAAAAACATCACATTTTTTATTCATTTTTTAATATAGATATATTATCTTGCGAGCTAAAACCGATTGTTATTTAAGGTTTTACTAATACAAAACAAAAAACATAATTTATGAGACTTGTTAATATACTGATTGTAAGTTTTTTATTACTATTTGTAAGTAATACAGCAAAGGCTCAGTTTGCTAATAATAATAGTGAAAAGAGAGCATTTATGTTATCGATAGGTGGTGGAGGCTCAGGCTTTGATGGTGCTTATTCTATGATGGGAGGAAACTTAATGTTTGAGGTTAGAAAGCCTATAGCAGTGATAGGTAAGAACTTCTCTTTAACTACAAACTTTTCTCTTTCTTTAGTTTTTGGAAATAGAACAATTAATAAGGTTTCCAAATTTGCAATGACTCCTACAGGAATGTTAACCCTTAATTTGAATGCTTATAGCCAAGCGACTATGGCTAATAAAAATTTACTGGGTATTTTTTTAGGAGCAGGTGTTTTAATATTACCTAAAAAAGAAGTGACTAAAGTAAATAGAATGACAGGAGATGAAGTAACAGAAACTACAGGAATGTTAGGTCCTGCTATTACTTTTGGACCTCGATTTAGAATGGGAAGTTCGTTCTTAGATTTAAGAGTTTATGGAGGTATAACCATGGGAGAGGCCGAATTAACTTATGGAGGACTTAATATCATGTTTACTTTAGGAATGGGTGCGAAAAAACACCGCTTAATGCGATAAAATAAATAAAATACAATATTAATCCGAGAGGTCGTACTTCTCGGATTTTTTATATAAAATACTTTCAATAAATTAAGAATAGATATGAAAAGATGGGCTTTCCTTTTAATTTTTATAACAGGTTCTGTATTCTCACAGACGGTTAATTTTTATTATGATAGGGCACAAGATAGAATGGGAAAACAAGAATATGACGCTGCTATCAAAGATTTAAATGAAGTTTTAAAAAAAGACAAACACTTTTTTGAAGCTTATCACGATTTAGGAGTTATTTATGCCATTAAAAAACAAAAATTAGAGGCGTTAAAATATTTTGATAAAGCGATAAAAGAGAATTCTAAATATTATTCGGCATATATTAATAGAGCTAATATCTATTACGACTTGGGAAAGAAGAAAGAAGCTTCTGCCGATTTTGCAACGGTTATTTCCAAAAAACCAGATTATGTAATGGCTTACGAGAAGAGAGGATTTATTTATTATTCCGATAAAAATTATGATAAGGCTCTAAGTGATTTTAATAAAGCAGAAAAATATAAATCGAAAAATTACAAGGTTTATTTCGATAGAGCGGAAATTTATAAGCAAAAAAATGAAATAGATAAAGCAATTCTGGATTATACAAAATGTTTATTGAACCGTTCAGATTATATGGCCGCAATGATAAATAGAGGAGAATTGTATTATCAGAAAGAAGATTACGAAAAGGCTATAGAAGATCTTAAGAAAGCAAAAATAGAATACGACAACAAACATGTAAATACATTATTATCCCATTCGTATTATCAAGTTAAAAATATTGATAAAGCAATATTAGCCTATTCGGATGTTATAACCCGTTTCCGTTCAAGGGATTGGGATGTGTATTATAATAGAGGAATGGCTTATTTAGATAAAAAAGAGTATTTAAAGGCTAAGAATGATTTTTCAAAATCGATAGCTTACAAGAAGGATAATTTTGATGCATATTATAGGAGGGCAGAGACTTATCAGAAAATGGGGAAAGCCTCGACTGCAATGAGAGATTATAATAAAGTTATTCAAATGAATCCTAAAGATCCGTATCCCTATTTTGAACGAGGTAAGCATTATTGGAACAATAAGGAAGTTGATCATTGTATTGCCGATTTGTCGAAGTATATTAAATTATCGAAAAAGCCTAACCCTGAAGCTTATTATTTACGGGGAGCATCGTATTATTTAATTAAGGAAAAAGATAAAGCTTGTTCCGATCTTCAATCTGCAGCCGATTTGGGTATGCAAGCCGCTAAGGATATGCATTATAAAATTTGTAATTAGAGGATGTCTAATTCTTGGTTTAAGTTTAAACAATTTACCATCTTTCAAGATAAAACAGCAATGAAAGTGGGTACCGATGGTGTTTTGCTTGGTGCTTGGACTAAAATAGATAAGACTTATCGGAATATACTCGATATAGGAACAGGAACGGGCTTAATTGCTTTAATGATGGCTCAGCGAACAAATGATAAGGTACAAATAGATGCTATAGAATTAGAGGAACAAGCTGCTTTACAAGCAAAATATAATTTTGAAATTTCTTCTTGGAAAAATAGGCTCCAAGTAATTCATCAGTCGATACAAGATTTTTCTCTTAACTCTACTTTAAAATACGATTTGATTATTTCAAATCCTCCTTTTTTTGCCCATTCGTACCCCTCAAAGGATAATCAACGTCAAATGGCACGACATACAGATCGTTTATCCTCTGATGAACTTTTATTATCGGTACAAAACTTATTAAAGTTGACGGGTAATTTTTCTCTTATTATTCCTGCTGATAAACGAGATTGTTTTATTGCTAAAGCGAGAACCAAAGATTTATTTTTAATGCGAGAAACCAGTGTTTATCCAACCAATAAATCAGAAAAACCAAAACGAGTTTTGTTAACATTTACAAAGCAAGAGCAAGTTGTAGAATTAAATACACTTGTTATAGAGCCTAACCAGAGGCATATTTATTCTCAAGATTATCAGAATTTAACAAAGGCATTTTATTTGAAGTTTTAAGCTTCGTTTACAATATCTAATTCGAAACTAAAGGTAGAACCTTTTCCATCGGTCGATTCTATTTGTAATACAGAATTCATTTTTAAAAGAATATGATGAGTAATGTAAAGTCCAATACCTAAACCTCTATACTGAATATGTTTATCCTTATGAAATTTACGAAAATCTTCAAGTATTTTAGGAAGATGTTCTTCGGGAATACCTATTCCTGAGTCCGAGATATAAAAATAGATTTTATTGTTTCGTATTTCTGAACCAATATTAATAAAACCCTCTTCGGTAAATTGAAAAGCATTGTTAATAAGCTTGTTGAAGACGATATTTAATTTATAGGGATCTACTTTAACAAGAACGTCTTTTTCTGAAAAGCAAGTAGTTAGTGTGATTTTGGATTCTTTATTAAATAATTTGGCCTTATCCATGCTTTCATTTTCTACAGAATATATAATTTCTGATAGATGTATGGTTTGTAAATCGAAGTTAAAAGCGTTAGATTCTATTTTTGAAACATCAATAATATCTTCAATAATATTTAGTAAATCGGAGCCATTATTTCGTATTATTTTACTGAATCTAACAATGTTTTCAGGATCTGTATTTCCCTCACAAAGAATATCTGAAAATCCCATTATAGAATTCAGAGGTGTTCTTATTTCGTGAGAAATATTAGCTAAGAATTTAGATTTTAATAAGTCCGATTCTTCAGCTTTTTTCTTAGCAATAACGAGCTCCTTAGTTCTTTCTTTAATAATATCTTCAAGATCTAAATTGTGTTTTTCAATTATTGCATTTCTTTTTTCTATGATAATTTGAAGGGCTTTTTGTTTTTTATTAGTTTTTGCAATAATAAATACCATTATAATAAGTAGAATGATAACAATAAGTCCAAAACTTAAAAGAATATTTTTAATAAAAAGCTCACTTTTATTTTTTTCTAATTCTTTCTGTTGAATCTCTTTGTCTTTTGAGGCGATTAAAAGTAGGTTTTTTGTTTCTATTGTTTCTAATTCATTCCCGTATTTAGCCAAAGCGTCAGCGACATCTTTATCATAAATATCTTTTTGTAGATTTTTATAAAGATTAAAATATTTAGTAAAATTAGAGTGGTTGCTTTGCATGGCAGATAACAAAACTAAATTGTCGTAGATTTCAGTCATTAAATACTCCAGTTTATTCTCTTTAGCAATGCTAAGAGCTTTTTTGAGGTGTGTTTCGGCTTTAGAATACAGCTGTTGTAAGTTATAGCAAGTTCCTAAATTGAGATGCGAAAAGGCCAATGCATTTTTATATTTTGTATTTATTTCTATAGCTTTTAGTAAGTGTTCTTCGGCTTTGGGGTAGTTTTCTAAGTTCAAATAAGTAAATCCAATATTATTTAGACTAATAATTTGATATTGTAAATAATCTTCGTCTATAAAAAACTGATAAGCTTTTTTTAAATAGTCAAGAGCAATCTCATATTTCCCTTGGTTGGTAAAAATAGTTCCTAAATTTTGCTCTGTAATTGCGGTTTCTTTTTTTAATCCCAAATTTTGAAAAAGATCTAAAGCCGTTGTATAATGTTTGATAGATAGTTTAACATCAAACGTTTGATAAATATTTCCTAAAGTATTCTGGATGATTGCTAATTGAAGAGTGTCTTTTTGTTTTTGATATTCAATATTGGCTAAATTGATATAATAGATAGCACTGTCTATTTTGTTTTTTTGTCGACAAACAATGCCGTGGCTACCTAATGCTTTAGGCGTAATGGCTTTGTTATCGAATTGTTTTTCAAGTTTAATAATTTTGAAAAAATAATAATCGGCAGAGTCGAGTAAGCCTAAATGTTGATAATTATATCCGATATAATAGAAAGCATCGAGAAATAATGGGTTAGTATTATCTTTATTTTCTTTTATGGAAGATAAAAGGTGAGAATTGGATAATTCATAATCTTTCTTTTGTTTATAGTATATTCCTTTTAAATAATTGTATAAGTAGGGCTTGTCTGAAAATTTTTCAAGTGTTTTGTATGTAGAATCTGGATTTGTTTTTAAAAGTTCTCGTGTTATTTTAAATGTATCGAGATTAAAATCAAAACTTTGAGCTTGAATACTTAAACTGATGATTAAAAAAAAGAAAAATAGAATGTTTGTTAATTGTGATGAATTTTTCATATATAAGGTCAAATTGGTACATAAAAGTACAATAAATCTTCATAAAAGTTATAATTTATACGATAAGTTTAGCATCTTTATCGAAAAATAAATAAGAAGATTATGAAAGCAATCATATTTGCAGCTGGTTTAGGAACTCGTATTCAGGAAATTAGTAAGGGAAAGCCTAAAGCATTGCTCTCTGTAAATGGAGAAATATTATTAGAAAAGGCTATTAATTTTTTATCAGAAAATGGGGTGACGGAGCTTATTGTAAATATTCACCATCAGTCTAATTTAATGAAAGACTTTATTTTAAATTCTAATTTTCCTATTCCTGTATCAATCTCCGATGAGTCGGACTTGCTATTAGATACGGGAGGAGGCTTGTTGAAGGCTCGTTCATTTTTTAATGATGGCAAAGATTTCATAGTTTTCAATGTAGATATTATAAGTAATATAGACTTACAAGAAATGTTTAAAATACATCAGAAATCTAATGCTTTGGCAACATTAGCGGTACGAAAAAGGCAGACTTCTCGCTATTTACTTTTTAATGATAATCTTAAAATGATAGGTTGGGAAAATATAAATACAAAAGAGCAAATATTACATCATAGAGAAGAGAACTATCAACAATTTGCTTTTTCGGGAATACATATTTTATCACCCCAAATATTTGATTTGTTAGAAGAAGAAAAGAAAAAGGCTTTTTCGATTACAAAATCGTATATTGATTTGTCCAAGAATCATAAAATACAAGCTTATATTCATAATCAAGACTATTGGTTCGATGTAGGAAAACCAGAAAGCTATAAGGAGGCGTGTGAATTTTTAAAACACATTTAAGATTATTTTTTTCTTTCAGATAGAAATAATCCTGCAATAACTAAGGCGATACCAATATATTTTAGGCTGTCTAATTTTTCTTCAAAAATAAAAAACGAGATA
>Ga0256826_1001761_pt1 | contig 13455 bp, 12 predicted proteins | sample CV79metaG_FD_185975 | JGI IMG/M metagenome (GOLD analysis project Ga0256826, IMG submission 185975) | Hydrothermal vent microbial communities from East Pacific Rise, Pacific Ocean - CV79 | ecosystem: Environmental > Aquatic > Marine > Hydrothermal vents | place: Pacific Ocean: East Pacific Rise...
CGACAGCGACTTTACTACTAAAGTAGTATTGTGACCCAATTAATGAGAGTGAGAGAAATAAAAAAGCAGATAAAAATAATACAAATATATAAGAGCGAAGAGAGTATTTAAACATAAAAACCCTAATAATTTAATTCATAGTGTTTAATGCATTAAATAGGCGTTTATGAAATATCTCTTCATCAGGTAGACTTAAATTTGCTTCTCTTACTTTTTCACCCCACATTGGGTTTGGAAAATAGGAGTCATCTTCAAACCGAGCCATAACATGAAGGTGAACTCTAGGAAGCATATTCGCAAACGAAGCCATATTGATTTTTTTTGGAGAATAATACTGTTTTAGTTCAAATTCAACAACATCATAAACCTCAAAAAGTCTTATTCGTAAATCTTTTGGTACATTACCTAACTCTTTATAGGGTTCTTTTGTAAAAATTTTTAACCATGGAACTTCACTCTCCTCTTTTTCAATATAGAGTTCGTGATCTTCATAAATTATTAGATGTTGCATAGTTTGCTCTTTTTAAATAATTATAACGAAGTTTTAGAGTTTTGAGATAGATTGTGGGTTAATAGTTTAATTTTATTGGAGAAGGGGGTGGAGAGATAACTTTTAGTTACCTCTGTATCCGCCAGAACTTCTACCGCCAGAACGGCTTTTTTCTCCGCCTTCACGGTTACCACGGTATCCACCACCGCCACCAGAACGGTTTCTTCCACCACCATTACTACCACCGCCACCAGAACGGCTTCTGTTGCCACCACGGTAGTTACCACGACCACGGCCACGTCCTCCGCCACCACCATGTTGTGCAGCACGAGCTAAAATAGCATCAAGTCTATCAGCTGGAATACCAATAGAGTTAGGACCTTTTATCTCTTGTTGGTCAAGTAACATAGATACAAGCTTGTACATAATTTGCTCTTCATCTATATCTTGTTTTAGTAAGTCAAGAACTTTGTGTGCTTCATCATAAATTTTATGTTCTTCAACTTTTTTAACTAGTGCATCAACAGTTGACTCTCTTAAGTCATTTTTACTTGGAACAAAAGCATGGTTCATCGAAGTACCAACTTTATGTTTAATACGTTGAAGTTCTTTAAACTCTAAAGGAGTTAAAAGTGTAATTGCTTTACCTTTTGTACCAGCACGACCTGTTCTACCAATACGGTGAACATAAGATTCAGGATCAAAAGGAATATGGTAGTTAAATACATGAGAAATATTATTTACATGAATACCACGAGCAGCAACATCTGTAGCAACAAGAACTTTAACTGAGTTAGATTTAAAACCTTTAATTACAGTTTCACGTTGGCGTTGCTCCATATCTCCATGAAGGCCATTTGCAAGGTATCCGGCGTTTGAAAGAACATTTGAAAGTCTATCAACTTCAGATTTTGTTCTACAAAATACTACTGATTTTTGAGTAGTTTCTGAGTCCATAAGACGGATGATTGCATCATCACGTTCTGACTCTTCGATTACATAGTAAAGTTGTTCAATATCAGAGTTTGTAGTTTCACCTTTAGTTATTGAAATAAATTCAGGATTTTCTAAAATTCTACTTGCCAATGTTTTAATTGGTTGAGGCATAGTTGCTGAGAACAGAAGTGTTTGACGATTTGTAGGAAGGTAAGAAAATATTTCATTAATATCATCTAAAAATCCCATATCAAGCATTTCATCTGCTTCATCAAGAACTACGATTTCTGGAGAAAAACTACTTAACATATCCTTTTTAAGAATGTCTAAAAGACGTCCTGGTGTTGCAACAACAATATTTGCACCACGCTCAATAAGGTCAAGTTGGCGTTTGTAAGAACTACCACCATAAACAGTAACAGTTCTTACACCTAAGTTTCTACCATATTTGAATAACTCATCAGAAACCTGAGTAGCTAGTTCACGAGTTGGTGTAATAACTAAAACTTGAACACCAGCATTTAATTTCATTTTAGAGATTGCAGGAAGACCAAATGCAGCTGTTTTACCAGTACCAGTATGTGCTTGTGCAACCATGTCACGACCAGCTAGTACAAATGGAATAGCTTGCGCTTGAATAGGGCTTGGAACTGTAAAACCAGCATATTTAACAGCTTGAAGTACTTCTTTTTTAAGGTTTAAATCATCAAAAGTTATTGATGGTTCTTCATTTTCTTTTTTTTCGTTTTGTGCATTTTCTTGCATCATAATCCTTTATTACTTAAGGAGATGACACAAGCTACACATATCACTAAAGATAGAGTAGGGTACCTTCCCCTTAAAGTATTTCGCGAATTATATCTAAAAGAACAAAAAGTATCATTAAAGATATATATATTTTTAATTATTTAAGTTTATAGTGCTACATATTGAACTATATATTATGTTTTATAATAGAAAATAGTTTACTTTAATGGCATTTAGTCATATTCTTTATAAGATAAGAAAAATAAATAGTATAATCTAAATATAAAGAAAAGGATTATAAATGCAATTAGACCTATATATAGTATTAGCACTTGTAAGTTTTTTATTTTTTATAATAGCAACAATACTCTATATATCAGAGCGAAGTAAGAATAGAAATTTATATATAAAATATGAACAGCTACATAGTGAGTTACAAGAACTCCAGGAGTTAAAAAATGAGCTACAACTTAAATATGCTATTTTAAATACAAGATATGAAGAGGAGATAAACTCTTCTAGTGAAAAAATAGAAGCTTTACAAGATGCAAAAGAAGAACTCTCTGTAGAGTTTAAACTACTTGCAAACAAGATATTTGAAGAAAAATCAAAAATGCAAACCCATGCAAACAGAGAGCATTTAGAGTTATTACTACAGCCTTTTCGTGAGCAGATTGTAAATTTTTCTAAACAATCAAGAGAACAGTTTCATTTAGAGTCTAAAGATAGGCATCTCTTAAGGGATGAACTATTTCGTTTAAAAGAGATGAATTTACAACTTTCAAATGATGCAAACAACTTAGCATCTGCACTCAAAGGTGAGAACAAAACACAAGGTGGATGGGGTGAAATAGTACTTGAAAAGATACTTGAAGACTCTGGGCTTAGAGAGGGTTTAGAGTATGAAACTCAACTCTCTCTTAACTCCAAAGAGGGTAAAAACTATCGTCCAGATGTTGTTGTTCATATGCCTCAAAATAGAGATATAGTAATAGATTCGAAAGTTTCTTTAGTCGCTTATGAGAGATTTATGAGTAGTGAGAATGAGAGTGACAAAAAAGAGGCATTAAAAGCACATATGTTAAGTATTTCAACACATATAAAAGAGTTAAGTGCTAAACGTTATGAAAAACTAGAGGGAATTAACACACTTGATTATGTACTTTTATTTATGCCTATAGAGGGTTCTTTTCTTATCGCTTTGGGTGAAGATGGTGAATTTTTTAAATTAGCTTATGAGAAAAATATTTTAGTAGTTTCGCCTTCTACCTTAATGGTTACATTAAAAACTATTGAGCATATATGGCGAACACAGAGACAAGAAGAAAATGCACAAAAAATAGTAGATGAAGCAGAAGCTATGTATGATAAGTTTGTAGCTTTTGTAGATGAGATGAAAAGTGTAGGTTTTCATATTCAAAAAACAACAGATGCTTATGACACAGCGATGAAGCGTTTAAACACTGGAAGAGGTAACCTAATAAAAAGGGCTCAAAATATGAAAAGCCTAGGTATTAAACCAAAAAAAAAGTTACTAATTAAGAGTGAGGAAGAAGAGTGAAAATAAGTATAAAAAGAGTTATTCCATATTTAATAGTTTTAGTTCCTTTAGTTTTAGTCTTGAGTGCTAGTTTTTTTATAACAACATTTTATCTTGAAAAAGTGACTTCATATTTTGATTCTGCAAAAGAGAAATCATTAAAAAAGAATTTAGAAGCTAAAAAAGTAGAGAGTGAAATGTGGTCATCACAATTAAATTTACTTTTTGATTATAAGTTTAGTAGAGTTGAAGAGGGTGTTAAAAAAGAGTTACAAGCTAGAGTGGATATTGCATATAAAAGTGCACAGTATATTTATGAAAAGTATAAAAACAAAAAATCTAAGAATGATATTAAAGAGAGAATTATAGATGCTCTTAGCCACATGAAGTATGGGGATTCAGATAATTACATATTTATTACAGATTATCGAGGTAATTCTATTTTACTGGGAAATCAAAATATAAAGAAAAAGAATCTTGTCTCTTATATGGATGCAGATTATAGGTCTATAATATTAGAAGAGATTCAGATGGTTCGTAAACGCCAAGAGGGATTTTTAAAGAGTACAAACGCCATAAGTAATAAAAAAGAGATAATTTTAGTAAAAAGTTTAGAGATGTATGGATGGTTTATAGGTACATCAATGCGAATTGAAGAGCGTGAGATTGATGTCAAAGAGAGACTTTTAGATATGGTAAAAAGCATACCAATAGAGAACAGAAATTTTATAGCAATTTATGATAATTATAAAAAAATATATCTCTCTACAGAAGCAGAAAATAAATTTACAAAAAAAGAGTTGCTTAAATTAAAGAAATCACTTACAAAAGAGTCTGTTTGGCATGAGAAAAAAATAGAAGGCTTTCAATATTATTCTACTTTTTATGCTCCAATGAAATGGAATTTAATATATGGATTTGATAGCTCAATTTCAGCACAAAAAGAGCTTTTAAAATATAAAAACTTAGAGAAACTTTTAGATGAAGAGTTTGACTTTGTATTAAAAGCTTCTCTCTCTATTATATTTTTTGTAGTTGTTCTCTCTCTATTATTATCTAGAAAAATTAATGCTATTTTTAACAGCTACCAAAAAGAAGTAGAGATGAAAAGGTCTGAACTCCAAGAGTTAAATGCAACTTTAGCTTATAGAGTACAAGAGGAAATAACAAAACATCAAAAGCAAGAAAAGATGCTTATCCAGCAATCAAAAATGGCTGAAATGGGTGATATGCTGAGTATGATAGCTCATCAGTGGAGACAACCATTAAACCAAATATCTTATATCTTTATGAATATTGAGTCTGCATACGAGCATAAAGAGCTTCATAAAGAGTATCTTGACTTAAAGATTAAAGAGGCTAATTCTCAACTAGAGTTTATGTCTGTGACTATAGATGATTTTAGAAACTATTTTAGACCAGATACAAAAAAAGAGTTGTCACTTGTAAGTGAACTTGTACAAAGTAGTGTCTCTTTGATGAAAAGTAGTTTAGATTCTGCCTCTATAGATGTAAAAATAGAGTCAAGAGGAATTCATAAAACAGTAATATATAAAAATGAGTTTATACAAGTTTTACTGAATTTAATAAAAAATGCTAAAGATGCTACTTTAATATCTGAAGTAGATAACCCATCTATAATTATAAATGCTATCTGTAATAAAAATTCGGTCATAGTTGAAGTTTGTGATAATGGAGGTGGAGTTAAGGCGAGTATAATGGAAAAGATATTTGAACCATACTTCACAACAAAAGATAAAAAAAATGGGACAGGCTTAGGTCTCTATATGTCTAAAATGATTATAGAGGAGCACTTAAATGGAAAATTAAGTGTTTCAAATAGAGCCAATGGAGCCTGTTTTAAAATAGAGATAAATTCTTAGTAAGAGAGCTCTGCTACTCGACTAAGAGAGTATCTTTTCGCTATCTCTTCTATTCTACTGGAAATAAAAATAGCTATTATAAAGGTTAAAAGACCAGTATAAAATAGTTTAATACCAATAATATAAGAGAGAAGTGAAAAAATTATAAAGGGAAGAAAAACAAATAAAAAACCAACTAAGAGTTTAATTTTTACTTTTACATTTGTTTCAAATTTTGAGTCGATACCTATCATACATCCAAGAGGGTTTAACTCAAGACTTTTTAACTCTTTAGAGAGGTCAAAATTTAGATTTTCTTTTTTATATCTATTTTCTGTTTTTTCAAAAATTTTCTTAACATTACTACATAAAAAATTATCTGTATGATTTAAAATATGCTTTATCATTTCATTCCTTTATAATATGTATAAGCATATTATATCATAGAAAGATAGTATAAACTTTAATTGACGGTTTAACTATTTGATTTTTAGCTATTTGATATATGAAGTCTATAGCCTATGCCAGAAATATTTTCTATGCTATCTTGAGGAACTTTTTTTCTTAGACCTCTTACAAGAGAGCGTATTGCATCTTGACTCATACCTTCATAAGCCCATATAGCACTCTCAATCTCTTCATATTTAACAACTCTGGAGTTATGTCTAGCTAAGAGATCTAGAAAAAGTAACTCATTTTTTGTAAGTTTAATCTCTTTGTTTTTATAATAGATGATTTTTTCATAAGCATTGTATATTGATTCACTAGAGAGTTTTAAGTTAAATTTACTTTTATCTTCTATTAGCTCTATAGATTTTTGAAGTGCATTAAGAAGTTTCTCTTTTGTTATTGGTTTAATTATATATTTGACAAGTTGTAGCTCAACTGCTTGAAGGAGGTATTTAGTATCTGAGTGGGCAGTTGCTATTATTATTTGAACATCTTTGTCATGAGCACGTATATAACTAGCCATATCTAAGCCATTAAGTTTTGGCATATTTATATCACTGATTATAATATCTGGATGGAACTCTCTCCATAGTTGAATAGCTTCTTTACCATCTTTTGCTTCATAGACTTTTTTAACTTCCCTTGTGAGAAATTCAATAGCATTGTCCCTAACTAAATCATCATCTTCTACATATAAAATGGTGAAATTTTTTAATAAATCTTTCATATATTTAAACCAATAACTAAATTTTTGATATTATACTCTTATGAAAATACAAACACAATATCATTATGAAAAAATATGGACATTAACAAGTGAGGACGATCTTCTAAAGATTATTGAAGAAGAGGTTGGCGATGCAGATGTTAAGGGAACTTTAGCATATATAAAAGAAGCGATTAAAGGTGGTAAAACCATTAGTGTAGGCAGTTGTAAATTTCAGCTACATGGAGAGAAAAATGTTTCAAAGTAGTGATATTGCAAAATTAATTTTAAGAGTATTTGTTGGTAGTATGATGCTATTTCATGGAGTTGAGAAAATTATAAACGGCATTAAAGGTGTTAAAAGTTTAACTCTAAGTGCGGGTATTCCAGAGTTTTTTGCTTATGGCGTTTATATAGGGGAAATCGTTATACCCATTTTAATTATACTAGGGCTCTATGCAAGAGTAGCATCTCTCTTTTTGGCGTTTAATATGCTAATGGCAATTTTTTTAGCTTATGGAGAGAGCCTTTTTAATTTAGGAAAAAATGGTGTTCCTGTTATAGAACTTCCACTTTTTTATTTTGTTTTATCAATAGTTATATTTCTGTTAGGAAGTGGAAAGTATGGAGTAAACGCCAAGTAAGTACCTTTTATGGATGTGGTACTTTAAGTGTTGAGTTTAGACTCCACCCTATAAGTGCCATAAGTCCTATAACTGCAAAGGCTGGTGTAAATTCAAAATAGTTACTAAGATAGACTAGCCACAAAAGAATAGCACCAAGAGGAGTAGGAACACCTGTAAAAAATTTATCTACCGATCCTGCATCTGTGTTAATATTAAAATGTATCAAACGACGAAGACCAGAGATAACATAATATATACTAACTATAGCCGCTCCTATTATTTCTAAACCAGATAAAGAAGTTACATATATAGCTTGAAAAATTAGAAAAACTGGTACTAGTACAAAACTTAAAAAGTCTGCAAAACTATCGAGTTGAACACCAAACTCATTAGATAAATTATACTTTCTAGCAATCTTCCCATCAAAAATATCAAAAGCACCACCAATCCAAGCGAGTATAACAGCAATAAAAAAATTATTTTGAGTTATAAAGTAGACAGCCATCAATCCTGCTGTTATGTTTACAAAAGTAAATAGGTTTGCCAAGTTAAAGTGTGAAGCGGGTGTCCAGAGAAATTTCATATATTTCCTTATAAGTTAATCTATAAATAGATTATATCGAATCATCAAAAATAAATAACTTAATAAAATTCATTAAGTCGTCTATAATTATTATCTTATTAGAATAAGTAATATTAAATTATAGGGGTAGTTTATAATGTTTAAAAATATAAAAATAAATCATGTTTTATGGGGTTCGGCACTTTTAATAGTTGTTATAATGAGTATAAACAGTATATTAACCTATACATATATAAGTAATGTAAAAGATTCTGTTCATGAAAAAAGAACTGAAATTCTTCCTCATGCTTTTAGTTTTATAACACTAAAAATAGATGTTATTCAGGTTCAGCAGTGGTTGACAGATGTCTCTGCAACAAGAGCTCACGAAGGTTTTGACGATGGATTTGATGAGGCAAAAAAGTATTATAATGATGGAAACAAAATACTAGAACACCTTATACAAGAGCATAAAAAACATCAAGAACCTGAAATGGTCAAAGAGCTAGAATCATTTAAAGTTGCTTTTAGACAGTATTATAATATTGGGGTGAAAATGGCTAAAACTTATGTGGCGTTTGGTCCAGATGAGGGAAATAAAATGATGCTTCAACTAGACCCTTTTGCTGAAAAACTTTCTAATCAATTAGAAATTTGGATAAATGAGCATAGGGAAGAGAATGATAAAGCTGCCGATACAATAGCAGAAAAAATAAATGAAGTGCAGATGAAATCAACTTTAGCAAGTCTGTTCTTAATTTTTGTAATTATGGGTTCTCTTATTGGTATTTCAACAATTATTGGAAGTATTAAAGTTATTCACACACATTTAAAAAGAATGGAAGAGTTAGACTTCTCTCATAATGTAGAGCTAGAGGGAAAAAATGAAATCGTAGAGATAGCTACTTCCCTTAACACTGTTACAAAAGAGATTAACAAAGTTCTCTCAACTATTAACAGTACCTCTTCTAAAAACTTAACAATCTCGCAGCAGTTAACTAACTCATCAAATATAGTGGGAGATAATATAGAGAGTTCAACTGAAATTGTCCTAAGAACTTCAGATAATGCAAATATGATTGAAAAACAGATATTAGGCTATGTAGAAGATGCAAAAGAGACAAAAGAGGAGATAATTAGAGCAAATGATAAACTAAACACTGCAAGAGACGGAATTGTAAATTTAACTCAAAAAGTTCAAGAAACATCAGAAATAGAGAGCGAATTAACACAAAAAATTAAAACACTCTCTATGGAAGCTGAACAGGTAAAAGAGGTTCTTTTAGTTATTGGTGATATTGCAGACCAAACAAACCTACTCGCTTTAAACGCCGCTATTGAAGCAGCACGAGCAGGAGAACATGGACGAGGTTTTGCAGTTGTAGCTGATGAGGTGCGAAAACTTGCAGAGCGAACACAAAAATCATTATCGGAAATTTCTGCAACTATAAATGTAATAGTTCAGTCTATAATGGATGTAAGTTCACAAATGGAAACTAACTCTCAAGAGATAGAAGAACTTGCTGTTGTCTCACAAAATATAGAAAGTAGTATAGATGATGTAAGTGGTGTTATGAACAAAGCTGTAAACGCCAATGAAGAGACTACAAATAATTTCATCTCAACAGGTAAACATGTTACACAGATAAGAGATGAAGTAAATAATATAACAAAATATTCTGACAGTAATGCTAAAAGTGCAAAAGAGATGAAAGATGCTTCTTCTAACTTATATAGTTTAACAAACAAACTAAATGAACAGATAGATAAATTTATAGTCTAGTAAAACTCTTTAATAATATTGATAGTCGTTATTAATACTATGTTAAGTTGATACTTGTTATCATTTCGTAAGATTTCAAAGGAGAGTTATGAAAAGGTTAGTTAAGTTAAGTGTACTAACATCTTTACTAGTTAGTGTATCATACGCTCAAGATATAAACGAAAAAAGAGAGAGAGAATTATCTGTAAGAAAAGCGATAGATAGCTTCTCTCAGGTAGAGCATAAAGAGGTTTCTACCGTAGAGAAGTTTAAATCTATGTTTAGTGAAGGAAAAGTAACAGGTCAGTTTCGTATAGTAGCAGCAGGATACAGATTAGAAAAAACAGGTGAAAGTGATAATTATGCAGCTGCAGCTGGTGGAATGTTAAAGTATGAGTTAGCGGAACTTCACGGCTTTAATGCTGGTTTTGCATTTACAACATCTCAAGACATAGACTTTATAACAGGAGACCAGAGCCACTCTACACATAACCCAGAACTCTCTTCATCTGCTGGTGCTTACACAGAATTAACAGAAGCATATATAAATTATAAATATGACACATTAGAAATTCGTCTTGGACGGCAAGTGTTAGACACTCCCTTAGTTGATAGTGATGATATTCGAATGGTTCCAAATACTTTTGAAGCATATATGGCTACATACAACTACTCAAATTTTACACTCACTACTGGAAATATACAGAGTTGGCAGGGAGCTGATGCTGGTTTAGATGATGCTTGGCAACAAGTGGGTGACAAAGGAGCTAATCTTTTAGGTTTAACTTACTCAGATGCGATAGAAGCAAATGCTTGGTATTATGCTATTTCTCAAAACAGTAATGCTCTGTATGTTGACTTAGGTGTTGACTACGAGTTTAATAATTTTACACTTTATACTTCAGTTCAATACCTTAATGAAAAAGAGCTAGACAATAGCGGTGTAGAAGCAGATATATATGGCGTTTTAGTAGAAGGTGTTGCTTATGGTCTAGGTGTAAATATAGCCTATAATAAATCTTTATGTAAAAGTGGCAAAAAAAGTTTTTCAGGTGTTGGTGGTGGTACAATGTACACTAGTATGGACACTATGATTATAGATGAAATAACAGAAGATAGAGATGCTGAAGCATTTGTTCTTGGTTTAGTTTACTCTCTTGGAGATTGGAATTTTTTATATGCACACGGTACATTTAAAGGTGATTCAAATTCGCAAAATCAAAAAGCACATATAGTTGAACAAGATATGGGCTTTGAATATAGTGTAAACAATGAGTTTGTAGTCGCTGCAATTTATGTACTTCAAGAGGACAAAGAGAGTAGTGTAAAAACTGATTATGACTGGAGTCGTGCCCAATTAATGGTTAAATATGACTTTTAATACCTTTAAAGCTATAATCACAAGAAAGTTAAAAGAATATACAATATGAAAACATTAAAAGATTGTAAAAAAGCTTGTAAAGTAAGAGTAGTTAAACTCAATGCCCAGAGTGATTTAAAACAGAGACTTATCTCTTTTGGAATTATGAAAGAGGCTGAAATTGAGATATTAGAGTATGCTCCCGCTAAGAGCACTATTGAAGTGAAAGTTGGAAAAATGAGAATAGCACTACGGGCTCAAGAAGCCGAGTTAGTTGAGGTTGTAAAAATATGAAAGATATGCAAGGAAAAGCATGTCCTGTAATAGCTAATCATATAAAAATAGCACTTGTAGGTCAACCTAATGTTGGTAAGAGTATGCTTATTAACTCTGTTTCAAATGCCCATCTTCATGTAGGAAATTTTTCAGGTGTAACAGTTGATAAAACAGAAGTCCTATTTGATTATAAAGATTACCACTTTACTGTTGTTGATTTACCTGGAACTTATGCTTTTACAGACTACACTATAGAAGAGCGTGTGACACACGAGTATTTGTGTGCTGAGAGTTACGACTTAATCATTAATGTTATCGACTCTACAAATTTAGCTAAGAATCTTCAACTAACTTCTGAACTTATGAGTATGAGTAAAAATATTGTAATCGCATTAAATATGAGTGATGAAGCAGACAAAGAGGGCATAAATATTGATGCTCAGTACATGAGCGAACTTCTTGGTATTCCTTGTGTGAAAGTTTCTGCTGCTACAAAAGAGGGTATTGAAGAGCTACTTGAAGCAGTTGTTTTAGTTAGAGAAGCCGAAATTCAAGAGTCAAAGTTGATTTTTAGTGAACCAGTTGAAGAAGAAATAGCTCAAATCGTCTGGTATTTAGATAAACATAAATATGACTCTTTAAACTCTCATAGAAACATAGCTATCAATTTACTTAAAAATAACAAAAATACTTATGCAAAACTTCATGGTGAACCTATATGGACAGAGTTACAACCTATTCTTATAGATGCTTTAAAACATATAGAGCTACATCATGATAGTGATGATATTAAAGAAGCTTTTGCTGAAGAGTATGCTTCGTTTAATAGAGGTGTAGTTGCTGAGGTTTTAAAACAAGAAAATATACAGATAGAGAAAAAAAGTTTAACAGAAAAAATAGACACTATTTTAATACATCCACTTTTAGGAATACCTATATTTCTTTTCTTTATGTGGAGTCTTTTTCAGCTTACTTTTGAAATAGGTGCAATTCCTATGGATTATATAGATGCTTTTTTTGGTTGGTTTGGTGACACTGTAGGGGCTACTATTTCAAATGATGATGTCCGTTCACTTATAGTTGATGGAATAATTGCTGGTGTTGGTGCTGTTGTTCTTTTTGTTCCAAATATAATCATACTTTTTATTGGTATAGCACTCTTAGAGAGTACGGGCTATATGTCAAGAGTCGCATTTTTACTCGATGGATTTTTTCATAAATTTGGTATGCATGGACAGAGTTTTATTCCTCTTGTAACAGGTTTTGGCTGTTCTATTCCTGCATATATGTCAGCACGTATTTTAAAAAATGACAGAGACAGACTCTTAACACTCTTTATAATCGGCTTTATGTCTTGTGGAGCTAGACTCCCTGTCTATGTTCTCTTTATAGGTGCATTTTTTTCACCTGAAATGGCTGGAAATATGCTTTTTGCTATATATATTGGTGGAGCTATGCTTGGTTTAGTAGCAGCCAAAATTCTCAAGTTAACGGCGTTTAAAGGTGCTGATGAACCTTTTGTAATGGAGATGCCAAAGTATAGACTTCCCTCTATAAAACTTATTTACCATACAGTTGTAACTAAAACAATGATGTATCTTAAAAAAGCGGGTACTTTTATAGCTGGTGCTTCTATGTTAGTTTGGTTTTTAAGTAACTATCCTCATAATTTAATTTTAGAGGAGGAGTACTCTGTAAAAATTGAGAAAGCTCAGAGTGAAAAAGAGAAAAGTCAGCTTTCAAATAAACTCTCAGAAGCACTACTTGAACAGAGTTACTTAGGAACTATTGGAAAATTTTCAGAACCACTATTTGAACCTCTTGGGTTTGACTGGAAAATGAGTGTAGCACTACAGACTGGCTTAGCCGCAAAAGAAGTAGTTGTCTCAACACTTGGCGTTTTATACGCTCTTGGTGATGATGTAGATGAGCAAAATAACTCTCTAATAGGAGCAATTAGTAAAAATATATCTTTTCCTTCTGCCTTGGCGTTTATAGTAGTAATAATGATCTATTTACCTTGTTTAGCTGCTTCTATTGTTTTTACACGAGAGGCTGGTGGAATTAAGTACTTTTTTTATCTGTTAGTTTTTACTTCTGTAACTGCGTATTTCATGGCGTTTATAACTTATAATGTA
>Ga0256826_1001762_pt1 | contig 13455 bp, 16 predicted proteins | sample CV79metaG_FD_185975 | JGI IMG/M metagenome (GOLD analysis project Ga0256826, IMG submission 185975) | Hydrothermal vent microbial communities from East Pacific Rise, Pacific Ocean - CV79 | ecosystem: Environmental > Aquatic > Marine > Hydrothermal vents | place: Pacific Ocean: East Pacific Rise...
CGATTGGATGGTCCCGCTGTTATTAAAGAGGATGGGACTGGAGAGTATTGGCTTAAGGGTAGTCATTATAAGACCAAGAAAAAGTTTAAAACGGCCCTTAAAAAACTAAAGAAAGGTAAACTTGGATTCACTGGAGTGACGTTTGTCGAAACTCTAGGAAAGAGATATTGGGTGGACGGTGAACTTCATCGGGAGGATGGTCCTGCCTGGATTTGGCCTGATGGTACATTTGAATGGTACAAGAAGGGGGTCCTGCATAATGATTTTGGTCCAGCTGTTATTGATATAGATGGGACATTTGAATATTGGGTAGATGGTAACGAGGTCAGCCTTGAAGATATCCAAAGAAAAATATATCTTATGTATAAATCTACTCCAAGAATGGTTATTAAAAAGGATGGTACTAAGATATGGAAATTACCAGGAGGCACTACTCATCGAGAAGACGGTCCAGCTGTTATTTATACAGATGGGGCTGAAGAGTGGTACCAGAAGGGATATAATCATAGATTAGACGGTCCTGCTTGTACTTGGCCGGATGGTACTGAATATTGGTACAAGAATGATCAATGGCATAGAGAGGGCGGCCCAGCCAGAACAATGCCAGTTGGTTCATCAAAAGATCTGGAATATTGGAATAGTGGGAAGGTTCATCGAATCGATGGTCCTGCTATTATTAAAGCATCTGGTGATAAATATTGGTATATTGATGGAAAGATGCATAATGAAAACGGACCAGCTGTTAAAAGAACAGATGGTTCTAAAGAGTATTGGTTAAATGGTAATGAGCTCAAGGATAAAAAAGCATATATTCGAGAACTCAATCTGATCAAAGAACAGAGACTTCAATATCAAGAGGATTGGTACAGAAGATGGAAATTAACTGGGTTTTAAAATAATTACGATAAAAGGAAAATAAATGGTCGATATAAGAAAGGTCTATGGGTTAATTAATTTATGGGGTGATGGTGTTGGGAGTTATTACATGAATGATAGTAAACTATCAGAAAAAGTATTCAAGGATGCTCTTGAAATATGTGAAAAAGAAGCTCATGTGGTTAAAGGTATTATTCCAACCCAGAGAGCATATATTTTCAATGGTCGGTATAATAGCGGTATCAGCCTAGAATGGTTCAAAGATGGGAAACTTCACAATGATGATGGTCCAGCTAGAGTCTGGGATGGTGGTCAAAGAGAATGGTACAAGAGGGGAAAACTCCACAATGAAGATGGACCTGCGGTTATTGATGCCGATGGAACTAAATGGTGGTATATTGACGGCACTAATTATTCGGAAGAAGAGTTCAATAAAAAAATAAAAGAGAGAGATGGAATCGAGGAGGGTCCTCCTACTAACCATGCTGCTGACAAAAGAAACGGTTGGGAGCAAGATGATAAAGGAAATAGATGGCATTTTAAGGACGGAGAATTCCATAGTATAAATAACGAACCAGCTATTATCCAAACGGATGGTTCTTCGTTCTGGTACAAGAATGGGGTCCTCCATCGAGTTGATGGTCCTGCTTGTATATATCCAACTGGGGTTCAGGAATTTTGGTTGGAGGGGATACATTATTCCAAAAAAGAGTATAAGAAAAAGATGAAAAAGCTCTCCAAAAAAGGGTACATTTATATTGACCAAGATGGAAATGACTCCCATATATTGTCTGGTAAAATTACAACATCGGACGGCGATATAAAATACATTCAAGATGGAGTTTTCCATCGTGAAGATGGCCCTGCGGTTATAGAGCAGGATGGTCGTCTGGAATGGTGCAAGGAAGGGAAACTCCATCGGGATGATGGTCCTGCTGTTATAGAGCAGGATGGTCGTCTGGAATGGTGCAAGGAAGGGAAACTCCATCGAGATGATGGGCCAGCTGTTATTTGGGCATCTGGGACTAAAGAATGGTTCCAGAATGGAGTTTACCATAGATTAGACGGACCAGCCAAAGTGTGGGTGGATGGCGACAAAGATTGGTTCATTGATGGGACATATTACTCTAAAGAAGAGTATAAGAAAAAGATCAAAAAACTAAAAGGTGATTCTAAAAAGAAAAAGAATCTAAAAGTGGTTATAACGACCACAGGAAAATAAGTACAACTCCGGAGGTGGACAATCCACCTCCCAAAAATTAAATTAAAAACAATAAAGGAAACTAGATGGAAATTGTAGGAACAGAATATAAAATGGGTGAGGTTATGGAGATCATATCAATGGAGGTCGAAGCAGCAATGGCTGGGGCAACAACATTGGTACCAGTATTGGCCGGTGATCCAGGAATTGGTAAGTCTGCTTCGATGAAATTCCTCGCAAAAAAGATGAATATGGATATAGCTATATTCTCAGTTGGTGCTTCAACCATGGAAGAATGGTCTGGGTTACCGGAATTCGGTACGATGAAAATCGATGCCAGATTACATATTGCTGGCAAAGAAGACGCCCGAACGACAGAGTGGACTATGTCTGGAATCGTTGCCACGATAAATGCAGCAACAACTAATGCGGTAAACTCTGGTAAGAATGGAGTTCTTGTATTATTGGATGACCTACATTTGGTAGAACCAATCGTACAAAAGTATCTATTTGAATTTCTGCAGAATAAGACTCTACAGAACTTTAAATTGGACCCAGCTGCATATTTAGTAGGGGCGATGAATGGGAAGGATTCCGCCGGGATGGAGGGATTCTTATCTGCTGTCCTAAACAGACTAGCAATATACCATGTCAAATTTGATATGGAATTTTGGTACAAAAATGTGGGTTATAACCTACATCCATATATCGCAAGCTTTGCACAGCAAGCTGGCCACCAGAAGTATTTCACTGGAGCAAATGCGACAGATGGTGCTTCACCTTCACCAAGAACATGGACAGATTTGTCCTCATTTTTGCCATATATTGAAGAGCAAACCAGAGGCGATCTCCCAAGATTAAATCGAATTTGCCAAATCGCAGCCGATGCTAGGGTTGGTTCAAATGCTGCTACTGATTTCATGACCCACGTCACATTGTTTCAGAAGTTTGACTTCGATGGGATTCTTAAAAAACGAGATCCAAAGGTAAAAGTTGGGTCTGATCTTAATGATCAAATCCTGATGGCATTTATCATCCGTTATATTAAAACGGAAAAAGATGCGGAATACTTGGTTGAACTCCTGAAGGGTAATATGGATAGGAGAACTTTCATCAGCATATTCATGCAGGAATTTAGCGTGCTATTTACATCTATTGATAAAATGGAAGAAGGTCAGCAGAAAAAAGCAATCGCGAAGGTTTGTGATTTGATAGCAACTGATGACCAGGATGCATTTAGTAATGAGATGCTTGATATAGTATCGGCAGCTATGCTTGATATATTAGATTAAGGGATAATAAAGGATAATAATGAAAAATATAGTTGTACCAGAAGACCAAGCAGTAGTGTGGTCTTCTATTAAGAAACCAAGATACCGAGTTGAATTAAACTCTGATCTTATACAGGAAATGATGGTCCCACCAAAAAAAGTAGTTTCTCTATTTAAGATGCATGGTAAAAAATGTGGATTATTTAATGATGCTCATTTACTGCTACAACGAATTGCTCTCAAGGGGGAAGTGACATCAGAGGATATCCAAAAAAGAGTTCAGTTGAATTCACGTTTGAGAAAATTAGAGTTCAAGGCTCAGAAAGCGTGGGGGTTCCCTAAAGATATTACATATCATAATTGGTGGTTAGAAATGCCTGGTTGTAGTTGTCCTCGTATGGATAACATTGACCGGGCTGGTATTAAAGGTGTTATTATAACAGATGATTGCCTATGGCATGGTCAAAAATATATACAAAAAAAGGCGTAAAATGGCTAAAATGAGTAAAATGGATAAAAAACTTCCAAAAACAAAGCAGGCGTTTATTGATGCGGGAGTTCAAGGCTCCAATAAATACATCTCAGTTATGAACAATAACCGAGATGTAATGGTTAGAGTTCCCCAAAAACAGAGCAGGATTATCCATGTATCTGATTTTGGAGGCTCATTAAATAAAGCATTAAATCATGCGGTAATATTAAGAGATAGCTTAGTCGAGACTAAAAATAAATGGGATAAATTGACCCAGATCGGTCTCCAAGAGATGATAGAGGAGACTGGGGCTGCAGTTAGTAAAAGACAATTATTCTTGACTTCTTCTGGGAAAGAGATAGTTATTTATATACAGAAGCCAGTCCGAATGGAATTTACAATTCCGTTAGATTGGACATCTGGAAATAAAAAAGAGTGGTTGTATGTTGCGGCTGCTGTTCGTAATCATATGGTTTCTACCAAACTACCTCCAGATAAAAAACTAATTAATGATATGAAATTATGGGCAAAGACCGCTGATAAAAAGCTGGAGGCGAAATCAGATATCAAAAGAGATATTTCTGAAATTGCTCTCGATATAAAAAAGAAAACTCATCTAAAAAAGGACATGCTCCTTGAGGTAAAATCGATGGGAATCGAAGACACTATGAAATATATATCGTTTAATAATGGTGGTCAGAGTGTTAGACTTCGGATAGTTCCTAATAAAAAGAATGGTCTTTTAGAGATACAAGATGTTGCCTTTAATTTTAAGGATTATCAATCAAGAAAAGACTTATTCTTGGACGCGATAAAAGTTCGGGATGAAATTCTAACGACACCAAAAACAACACACACATCTATCTCATCTAATAATGGGAAGGTTAGTGTTCGAAAGTGGTCAAGTTCAAGAAAACAACTATTAACCGAAGCGAAATCGATGGGAATCAAAGATAATATGAAATACATCAGATTAACACCTAAAGATACCGGATTAAATATTTGTATTCAGCCAACATCTTTAAATAACCTCAGCAAAAATAGTTGGGAGTATGTTCCTTTTTCAAAACATAGTTCAAGAAAAGAAGCATTCTTAGAAGTATTAAAAGTAAGGGATAAATTGGTAAAAGAGGTTAGCATCAAAAATCAAGTAAATCAAGAAAAACCGGGACTCCTATCTAAGATAAAGTCCTGGTTTAGCAAATAGCAATTTAACCCAAAGGAGGGTAATATGACCAAAGATGAAGAAGCTCAGATATTGAGCGAATACGAATGGGCTACATCTAGATTAGCATCTAAGATGATCCCAGCGTTAAAAAAAACATACAATGGTATGGAATTGGTGGATCTAATAATGGCATTACCCATTAAATTCCACTTATCCGAAATGGATGCAGATGCAATTACACCAGGAGTTCCTTGGATTAATGTTATGTATCAAGGATATATTGCTAGAAATGGTCAAGAGGGAGTCCCGGATCAACTAGTAGTTAATCTGGTGCTTACCAAGAAGACAGAGATGTCTTGGGAAAAGTTTTTCAAGGGTATGTTTGATGGGAACGAACACGCATCTTATGCCGCATTCATCTATCTCCACGAAGCAATGCATCTATTGTTAAAGCATCATGATTATTATCTAAATGATGGGTATGAATCCATAATTGATAATTATCGTCCAGAACTATCCAAAGAACACACACATGAATTACTAAATCACGCTTATGATTACTGGATTAATGGGTACATGATAGATACAGCAGAGGATAGTAGTGTGATACATTCCTTCAAAAATGATGCCAATTTTGGGTCATTGTATGATACAACTATTAATCCGGAACATATGTCCCAACAGGAGATTGTGGTTAAATTGGCCAAAGAAGCCAAAATTGAAAAAGAGGATCTGTGTGATTCAGATGGAAACTCTTGGGGCACATCTACAACTATAACGATTAATGGTAATAGTTCAACGACTATTAATATTAATGCCCCCGCTCTTGGTAATATCTCCAGAGGGGATCAGGAGTCTGCGTCTAGGGATATAAGCGAAGTTGTTGGTTCAACTAGAGATAACCTTTTGGACAAATCTAGAGGAAATGAATCCCAAGGAGCACTAACCAAGCTAGGTGTAGATTTTGCTGTACCAATTGATTGGTTCAGTCATCTGAAGGGATCGATATTTAATATCGTTCAAAGATATACTTCAACCTATGAACAGACATGGGGTAAAATGAAAAATAAGATGAGACACATTTGTCCTATGCCTGGTAGGGTATATAAAGAAAAGAAGCTGGCTGCTGTAATTTCTATAGACCAATCTGGATCTATGTCTGATCATGATTTAGAAAAGATCAATTATGTCGTGAATGCGTTATCAAAAAAAACAACATTCACTGAGATATTATTACATGATACAGCCATAGGTGAAGCCAAGAGATTTATTGGGAGCAAACCGGCAAATATTAGAGAGTTCATTACAAATAGAGTTGCATGTGGTGGGACTTCACATAAGTGTATTTTCGATCATATCTCTGAACTGATCTCTAATGAACCAAAGACCAAATTTATATACTTGTCATTTAGCGACAACTGGTCGGATATAGAACAGACATTCCCTCAGGAACTGTTTAAAGATATCAGTTGCTATTGGATAACAACTGATGAAAACAATACTGTTGATGTTCCTGGGATGCAAATTTCCCTAGAGAATGGGGTATTGTCTATGTAATGGTGAAGTAGTGCTCCATTAGAGCACTACTTTCTGTTCCAAAAGAGCACCAATATAAATTTTTATTCAAACAATAAAGGAAAAATATGTCAGACGCAACATTTAAGTTAAACCCAAAGGATTCTGATAAATTCAGTGGAAAATTAATGGACTCATTTTTAACCAATAATGTTCTAGTTATTAAAATATATTCTAGAAGGATTTTATCATTACCAGAAGCAACTCAAGCAAAGGTATTCCGATATCTATTAATGAGGATGTTTCAAATAACAATAGATACCTCCCAAATAAGATCAACTTTGAATAATATTCTATATAAAACAGGATCCGATCCAAGAATAGTTTCCTGGAGTCAATATATTACCATTAAAAATCTAAAGATATTATCTGAAATTATTAATCTTATTCGTCTTTCTGAAATATCTCGTAAAATACTAACAATAAAACGAATCCCCGAATTATTATTAATTTCAAATCCAGATGATGTAAATTTTTTATTCAATAATAAACTGGTACTATTGAGTGCAAATATTGGGTACCAAAAATGCACAAATCATTATACTAGCCTTCAAGACTATAACCTTAAATATTCTCTGGAATTATTAAAAGTAAAAGAAATGATTCCAGATACAATATTGGATAATGGTTTGGATATTATGCGATTCGATCTAAAATCATTAATAACAATGGTTAAAAATTTAGAAAATTTAGCTAGTATTTTTAAATCAAGGGATGATTTTATATTGAAATTCATTCAACCATATGTTGTTAAAATGATTGATACTATTTCTACAAAAATTAATTGGTATTCAGGGAATCCTTTACCAAAAGAGAAATATCGAGATGAGTTAAAAAAATATAATATTGAACCGATTTCAAATGAGGAATTAATATCTCATCTTAATAATTTATATATCGAATTACTCGGTATTAATCAACGTTTATTCCAGCAAGGGTGTTCGTCCGAAATAGATATTAAATTTTCATTTAATTCGGATTTACCAATATTTGATTAAACAATAAAGGAAAAGCATGTCAGAAACAACATTTAAGATGAATCCAAAAGAGTCTGATAAATTCGGGAAAAAACTATTATCAGGAATAGCTACTAAAAATAAATTAATTACAGGGGTGTACTCTAAACGGTTACTTGTGCTACCAAAAGCAACACAATCAAAAGTATTCCGATATATGATAAAAAATATATTGAGTAATGGGTTCGGTGGAAATTTTATGAGGGAATATAATTCAAATATTTTAAAGGCTGCCGCCTCAATATCCCCTCGTGGAAATTATAACCTTTATTATTGGAATTTTGATAGTAGTTGTTATAATCAATCCATAAAATTGGATATACTCTCCGAAGTAATTTCATTAATTAAACGAAGTGGACTAACTACTAAAATATTAACAGTAAATACATTATCACATTTTATTCTATCAATTGCCCCGGATGAATTTAAATATTTATATAATACTGGTTTAATCGTTTTGAGTAAATCTATTAAAATCTCAAATACATTCCAATCAAGTATTAATTTTAGCGTATATCGATTTAATTCCAATCTTTCTATTATTAGTTCGGCTAGTATCCTACCAGGAAATCCATCAATAAATAGCCTTGATTTTGTAAGGTATTCCTTTATATCCACAGAAAATACTCTTATTAATTTGAGGTTAGTTCATCCCCTTATTGATACAAATACCAAGTCAACCTCCGAACTCAGAGCATATTTTATTGGACTAAAGCTACAACTTTATAAGAATATTGGTGTAGTTGTTGGATTGGCGACATCCTCCTCTTCTGAATCAACTTATAAGAAATACAACGACGAGTTAAAAATACATAGTTTTGAGGCATTATCAACAGACGAGATGATCTATCATATGAATAGATTAGTTGACGAAGTAATTCAGATTGAAGCAGAACTTGATTTGCCTTCGGATAATGACACCCCAGAAAAACCTCAACTTAAATTCAACAACACCATTCCATTTTTACAAAAGGAGGAAACATGACATATATCCCAGTCCTCGGACTGAAGCCATCTGTAGCAGTATTGACACCAACTACCAGATACTTTAATGATTACTTAGTATCGGTTGCAGAACCAACAACATCCAGAGGTTGGTCTTTGAATGATATTTATAGACATATGAAGCATATTGTTAAGCTTAGATCTCAATTTAAGGAGGAATATAACCCCAATTTAAAATTAATGATAGATTCTGGTGGGTACCAAATAATTACGGGATATATAACCGAAAGTAGAATTAGGGAATACACCGACGTCTATCATTTTATTCTGGAAAAGTTCCAAGACGAAATTGATACTATATTTTCATTGGATATAAATACCCCCTCCTTTTCCCAAGAGATGTTAAAAAAATACAATGATTATAGTATTGACCAAAGTATTCAGTTACTTCAAAAATATCCATCTATCAAAAATAAACAGATATTCATTATACAGAGTAGAGTTCCAAAAGTTTTACAAGAATGGGTTGAGCTCATGGATGATCATAAAGTATATGATCATTATACTAGATACTCATTTGGAGGCCTAGTTGGTTTAAAAAAAGAAATTAGAAGTCAATTTAACCATTTCGTCCCTATGACATTATGGTTAATGACCTATTTGAAAAATAGAGGTGCTCCTTTACCGGAACAGATTCACATGTTGGGTCAATCTTCTAAACTAGCTTTAATAACTGGAGCAATTCTTGAAAAGATAACAGGGATTAATATAACAATGGACTCCTCAGAAATAGTACGATTCCGACCGATAGAATATAGTGTCCCAGTAATGCATAAAGAAGATAATGTTTTTAAAACGATTAAAAACTTAGACGATATGACAAGTATGCTCAAATACCACAGTGATCCAAATCTGGATCTTAATGAAGCATGTATAAATATGTCAAACGGTAAAGTAACCAATACTACCTTCGTTGAAATTATTTGTCAAAATATCAATAACATAAATGATTTTGCGAGTACCCTGGTATCAACTATTCCAATTGAAGAAATAATTAATTGGACAAAAGATGACTTTATCAACTACCACGAATATTTTGATAATGGTCGGCTTGCGGTTGAGTTGGAAAACAATATGACCATCATTAAAAAATTATATAAATATTTTAATGATAATGATTTCGATGGAATTCATACCCAGGTATTGAATTTAATATCAGATTATTATTCTGATAATCACACTAAAAAAGGACTATTAAGTGACAGAAACTAAAAACCAAGATCTACAAACAATTGAGGCAAGATATCATGAGTTAATTGAGTTGATATCTGAAACAACCAATGTGGACCAATTTTTCTTGGAACTACTATCCGTTGAAAAAGTAATGGCTCTTATAAATGATATGTTTAAAACTCAACTATTTACTGAAAATTATTTAAAAGAGCAGGATGCTGGGAATCTGGAAATAATGTTTGATAATCTGGTATCATACTTCCACCGGAATATGATCGAAGAGATTCAAAATTCAAAACAAGTTCCAAGTTTACCAACAATCACTGAGGTAATATCTTGGATAGAATCAATGAATTTAATTCTATTTGAACAGATATTTAATTCAGAATATATTAGATCAGTTATACATCCATCACTGGTTGTAATTTCTGAGACACTTATTGAAGAAGTTGAAAAAACACAAATACAACAAGGAGAAGAATAATGGGATATATTATAGATAAGGTTATAGGTGAATTCGATTATGGACATAATGTGTGGGTTCAAAATCTAGATGAGGTTTTAAGTTGTGGTAGTGAACCAAAATGTCTCCGGAATCATGGACATCGTGGAAAAGTAGTTGCATATTTGGAAGCAGATGAATTATCGTCCGCTTCCAATAATATGGTTATTGATTTCAATGATATGAAAATTATGACCAAGTGGATAGATAATACATTAGATCATAATTATCTTATTGATATAAATGATCCAGGATGTGAAGATGTATTTCATCATTTTTGGAAAGATGGGTCCATATCATCCGAACATTTAATTAAACAACCAGAAGGGCATTGGATTATTAATCCGGAATCATATAGTAATATGAGTGGATATTTATTTAATAAATACCGGAGTTATATTCTTCTACCATTCGTCCCAACCTCTGAAAATTTAGCTAAATGGATGTATGATGTTATGGTTCAAAAGATGAAGAGTGCGAATGTCAAAGTTCATAAAATAGAATGGTATGAAACTCCCAAATCAAGAGCGACCTATTATGGTGAATAGTCCGGACTGGTTATATAATAATCAGATTCCTATCGGACTACTCTCTGATTGGGGAGACCCATTAAGGGACTGTGCTGATTGGTGGGTAGAGATTAAATTGGGGAATTTAATCTCTGATTTAATGAATACTACTATAAGTCATCAGAGTGTTGGAAACTTTCCAAAGTATGATATAATAATGGGGGATGGTATTTCTATTGAAATTAAACTGAGCTCATATCAGGCACAATCCAAAATATTTGTAGAAACTCATAAGGAGATGCAAACCTCTAGGGATATCGTATCACGTAAGACTCCTTCCGGGTTATTAAAATCAGATGCTGATTTTTATTTATTATTAAATCCTGGTCGTGCAAAAAAAGGTGAAGAGTATATTGATGTTATGAAAGTAAGGCTTATTGAAACATCAGTATTGCATTATTTATTTTCAACAACAGCAGAAGAGATTATCCAACCATCTGGTGGTAAAAAAACATATGGATTTAATATTGATTTAAGAGATCCAGAATTTACTGATAATTGTTTAGGTCATTACTTATATCAACCTTCCGACCACATTATTGATTTTTCCAATTTTACAAAATATTCCCAAAATATAATCCAAGTTAATGGATTATATCATCGGACATCTTCTACAAAAAGGCAACAATCATGACATCCCCTCCAAAAATGTACGCATTATTATTGTGGATTTTAGGACCATCAGACATAATACCTGATAGTTTTATTGACCATAAAAGTAAATTAAAAGGATTGGTCCCATATATCACGGAACAAGTGTGGACGAATTTCCAGTTGGTTCATTACCTGAATAAACATATTAACGATTTATATAATATTCCGGACCCAATAGATCAATTAATTCTACTCCGGAAAGTATTCCAAAATTTTGGCATACGTTCCACTACCACTTGGAAGTTTATTCCAACGAGATCGAAAGATTTAATTAAGGCAATTGAGGATATGGATCTAGTTGATGAAAATACCGCTCGTTCGAAGATTACAATGTTTACCCGAACGAATCATTTGGACCAATTACAAGCTAAATATCTGAAATTGGCAGCAACTAAGGCAAATATTAAAAAAACATCAAGTGTTGAAAACAATACTTTTATTAAAAATACTCTCAAAAAACAAGAGGCAAATAATTCCCAAATGGATATCCAATCTGGTAAATATAATTATTCTCGGAATATGTCTTCCGTAAGAATATCATCAGATATTACTCAACAATTAGTCGATGAAATGGAATTAATATTATTTGACGTTTCCCTTTTAAAAAAAAGAAATGAGGTTCTATTTATATTCATCGATAAAGATAATAAAAAATATTATAAGATTGAACCATTTGTGGCTGAAATTTATATTTCAAAAAAGCAAGGTGTTATAAACAATGATTATATTGAACTTCTTAATGATAATGATTATATTAGATATTTGATTCCTGATGTTAATCTATATATTAAATTAAAATATATGTTAAATGGATCGTATAAAAGGATAGTAAATGGTCGTAGTTAAATTAAGACGAGGATTAGAAGCAGATAGGGTGAAGTTTACACCACAAGTTGGAGAATTAATATATTCAACAGATTCTAATTTATTATATATAGGCGATGGTAAAACTCCTGGTGGGAATCTAATCAAAAATTACGAACTTCTTGTAGATAGGATTGGTCGCAATAATGGATTATTTATAGCTAATACTGGATCATATATCTATCCAACCGTTGAAAATTGGGAGGATCTTATATGAAGGATAGTCCAATTTTTTATAAATATGACCTCAGTAATGAAGCCCAATTTATTAGATGCATAAAGCAACTGGAATTTATGTCAAGAAAAAGCCTAAGCTATGATAGTTGGCAAAAACGTACTAAATATCCAGTGGATAAATGTCCACTATGTGGGGATGATTTTGAGTTTGCGAAACCCGAAACACATCATCACCCAGAAACTCTATTCAATGTAGTTGAAGGTATTCTTCAAAAACATATTGACTTAAATGATTTAGATGATTTTACAGATCTTCAAATAGTTGAGGAAATAATGTTAGCTCATTTTGACAAGAAAGTTCAATATATAGTATTATGTAAACATTGTCATGAAAAATACCACGATGGTTCGCCAGAAATACTAGAGTCGATTGATATTGCTCAGCTTAAACAAGGCGAAATTATTAAAAAATTTTATACAAAGGAGATTTAATGCCAGCTAAAAAAATTAGTCTTAGTTTAATCACTGCAAGATATTTGCATAAATATAACCCAAATCCTTATTTGGAGTTGCAAACTAATCTAGCCAATAAACTTTTAAAAAATAATCAAAATACTAACCCAAAAAATAAGGAGATAATATAATGCCATATGATATAAATAATGATAGACAATTTCAATTTGAAGAGGTAGGTATTGATCCAAAAACAGAACACCAATTTGTAGATATTAGACATAATCTTCATCCGGAAGAAACCGTTCGGGTGGAAATAGTTGAATTAGAAGGAACAGAAGATGGTCAGGTTGAACTTCGATTCACTGGTCCCGATTGTTGGATGGAGGACGAGGCTCAAACCGTTCTTCAAGAAATACTAGATGCAATAACAGCAATTTTACCACAAACGTCGCAAGGAGATAATAATGACTAATATC
>Ga0256826_1001763_pt1 | contig 13448 bp, 13 predicted proteins | sample CV79metaG_FD_185975 | JGI IMG/M metagenome (GOLD analysis project Ga0256826, IMG submission 185975) | Hydrothermal vent microbial communities from East Pacific Rise, Pacific Ocean - CV79 | ecosystem: Environmental > Aquatic > Marine > Hydrothermal vents | place: Pacific Ocean: East Pacific Rise...
TTGCAACAAAATGACCATTTTTTAAAACAGGTGTTAAACCTTTTTTAAAAAAAGCATCACTCCTAGCACGTTCACAAAAATTTATATAATTAGAATGGTAAACAACACCACCGACATCTGTATCTTCATAGTAAACAGTAATTTTCATAAACTAAAATCTTTCATATATATTTTGGGATTAAAAGCTTAATTTTTTCATATATCTTTTGAAAATCACTTGAGTAAACTCTTGTTTGAGCCGTACTTGTTATGAAGTTTGTATCACGTTCCCAACGAGGAACAAGATGCATATGTATATGCTCAGCAATTCCTGCTCCACCAGCTTTTCCAAGATTCATCCCAATGTTTACACCTTGAGCTTTAAAACCATCTTTTAAAAGTCTTACACACTTTTGAGCTAAAGAACTCATGTGTAACCATACCTTAGCATCAAGTTCTTCGAGTTTATCTGTATGTTCATGAGGAATTATCATGAAGTGTCCTGGGGTATATGGAAACTTATTCATAACTATAAAACAAAACTCATCTCTATAAAGTACATGAAGTTTATTGTCTTCTTTCTCATGAGAACTAATATGACAAAATACACAGCCCTCTATTTTCTCATTTGTTACATATTCATCTCGCCAAGGGGCATAAAGTATATCTTGCAAATAAAAATCCTTATTATGAAGTGTAGATTAACTTTTCACTAATTTTTGAGTTTTCTATCTCTACATAACGCATAGGGTACATATCTAAGTCTAGTGGTCGAACAAATCCTCTTGTAACAATCATTGTAGTATGATTTAATTTTTTTACAGAGTCTATATGCTTATGTCCTGATAAAGTTAAAATTAGATTATCAAAACCAAATAATTCTTCTTGAACTTTTTTAGTATTGTTAAGTACATACTTATGTAAATCAGCTTCTTGTGTACCTTTCCAATAGTTAGTATATGGATGATGATTCAGTATAATTGTAGGTTTTGAAGTTTGTAGCTTTTTCTTAGCAAACTCTATAGTTTCTTTTGTATATAAACCATTATTTTGATTTTCAATACAACTATCAAGACCTAAAATCTGATAACCTTTCATATCTAAACTCCAATCTTTAGTACCTACATTCAAAGCTTTATCACTTAAAAACATATCTTTAAATTCTTGAAGATTTATACTATCACCCTTTGGTTTAGGTGAAGATTCTTTATTTCCACGCACCGTATACGCTGGGCAATGAAGCTTATCTATAATCTCTTTAAATTTTAAAGCATCAGCATTTTTTGAAGCATTATTATTAAAATTATCACCACCAAAAAGTACAAAATCTAAATCTTGATAATCTTTGTTTATAAATTCTACCATTAATTCCATTGCGTCTACACTAGAACTATCACCCAAATCCATATGAGAATCCGTTACATGAATAAACTTTAGTTTATCTTGCTTAGTTTCACTACTTGCACTAACAGCCAATGGCATAACACCAACTGCTAAAGCACCTTTTAAAAAATTTCTTCTTGATATTTTTTTCATATTAATTTTCTCCTATATAAATGCAAATACTAAATTTGGAAATAATACAACCAACAGCAATGCTAAAAGTTGTAAAAGTATAAAAGGTATTATACCCTTATAAATTTCCATTGTCCTTATGCTGTCACCAGCTGCACCTTTTACAAAAAATAGAGATAGTCCAAAAGGTGGTGTTAAAAAAGAGGCTTGAAGATTTAGAGCTATTAGTACTGCAAACCAAATAGGATCTATTCCAAAGGCTTCCATAACAGGTACTAAAATCGGTACAATTATGAAACTTATCTCTATAAAATCTATAAAAAAACCAAGTATAAATATACTCAACATTGCGATACCTATAAAAACCCATACATCACCAATATCATCACTAAAAAATTCTAATATTAAATCAGTACCACCAAGTTCATTAAAAACAAGTGAAAAAGCTGTAGCACCTATGAGTATCATAAAAATCATACCTGTTAGTTTTACACTTTCTAATGAGGTGTATTTTATCATCTCAAAATTTAGTGATTTATTTAATGCAGAAAGTATAATTGCTCCAAAAACTCCAAAAGCAGCACTCTCAGTTGGTGAAGCAATTCCAGCAAAAATACTTCCTAAAACTGCTATCATCAAAAGTAATGGCGGTACTATGGAAAAAATTATCTCCTTTAAACTTACACTTTTTATATCTTTTGATATTGGTGCTACTGATGGTTTTAAATAAGATATAATTAAAATATATGCTACATAAAGCCCAACTAAAACTAAACCAGGCAGGACTGCACCAAGAAACAAATCCCCAACACTCACACTCATAACATCACCCAATATGATAAGTATAATTGATGGTGGTATAATCTGCCCCAAAGTTCCTGACGCTGCTACAGTTCCAGCTGCTAAACCTTTGTCATACCCAGCTTTTAACATGAGAGGCAAAGCTATAACACTCATCATAACAACTGATGCTGATACTATACCCGTAGAAGCAGCTAGCATTGCACCAACAAGTACAACACTTACAGCCAAACCACCACGAACACCACGAAAAAGTGCTGACATTGAGAGAAGTAACCGTTCTGCCATTTTTGATTTTTCAAGTACTAAACCCATAGCTATAAAAAGTGGAACTGCCATAAGTGTTGTGTTAGACATAATCCCATATATGCGAAAAGGTAGTACTTCAAAAACTTCAATACCAAGGTTTGGAATAAGAAAAGCAAATGCAATAGCTACAGAACCAAAAACAAATGCAACTGGTATGCCAATTAAAAGTAGTGCTAAAACAAGTACAAACATAAACAACGCTGTCATAAACTTTTCCATTTAGTGTAGTTAGATATAGCATCACTAATTGCTTGAAATGATAAAAAAGCAAAAGCTAAAGGCATAAAAGATTTAACTATAAATCTATACTCAAGTCCACCTGGATTTGATGATGCTTCATGTTGAGTAAAACTTTGAGCTACAAAATCAAGACCAATATAAATAATAAGTATGGAAAAAGGTAAAATAAAAAATAAAGATGAGATTATATTTATAAGGGCTTTAGTTTTTTCACTATATGATGCATAAAAAATATCTACACGCACATGAGAATTTTCTTTTAAAGTATACGCTATACCAAAAAGTATGACAACATCAAAAAGATGCCATTCTAACTCTTGAAGAGCTATAGAACCAGAAGAAAACATATAACGCGCTGAAGCATCATAAACTACAAGTAAAACAAGTATAATTAAGATAAAAGCTGTAAAGTAACCTAAATATTTAATCATATAAAGTTTGGTGCATCATTCGCAAAAAGAATAATATCCCCTGCTCTAGTTTGATTCGCTAAAACATCTGTAATTTTTGATTTATCACTTAGCATTGTTTTATTTTTAACTTTAATATTTTTGTTAAATAACTCAGCATTTAAAGCTCCAGTAACAATTACAATATCAAAAACATCATTTATAGCTTCTATAAGTTTTAAATTTAGCTCATCAGAACTCTCAACTAAACCAGGTGTTACAATAACTTTTCGACCCTCATGAAGTGAGCAAAGTCTAACACCCTCAAGCATCCCATCTATGTTTCCATTATAACCATCATCAAGAATTATTTTTCCACCAGCTTCTATTTTTTGTAATCTATGTTCTACTGGTGTTAGCTTAGCTACTGCTTTTTGAATCTCTTCATCGCTCATGTTAAAACTTTTAGCAATTTGTACTGCTACTGCAATATTCATAGTTTGAAATGAACCCAAAATATCTGTATGTAAATCTAAATTTTTATTATTTATCTCTAAAGAAAAATCTGTACCATTTAAAGTAGCTTCAACATTTTTTACTTCATCCCCAAAAAATACAACTTTCTCATGAGGCTCATCTGTTACAGATGTATGTATAAATGCTCTTTGTAGCTTTGGTGATTGCATAATTTCAAGTTTAGTTGATATGATATTTTTTAAACTTTTAAAGTACTCTATATGAGCTAAACCAACCTTACCAACGACTACAGTCTGTGGTTGTAAAAAAGTAGTTATCTCATAAATATCACCACTTTGTCTAGCTCCAGCTTCACAAACATAAATCTCTACATCATCTTTTAAAGACTCATTAACATCACGAATAATTCCACCAAGAGTATTTACACTTCTTGGAGTTGCATAAACCTTATACTTTTGACTTAGTATTTCAGCTACAAAGTTTTTTATACTTGTTTTACCATAACTACCTGTAATAGCTACAATTTGTAAATCTTTCATACTTTTTAGTTTATTTTTAGCCTCTTTCTTAAATGCACTAAATAAAAACTTCTCTATCATAACAGAGCCAATATAAGCTACCGCTAAAGGCATAAAAACACCATAAACCTCGCAAGCACCTTTTAAAGTACAAAGTACATCTTGAAACAGAACAAGCCCAATAAGTAATATTAAAAATCTTTTTACACGCCAAGTTAAAACTAACTTTTTATCTAGTCTTTTATACCAAATAAACATAGCTGGAAGCATTGCAAAAATAAAAAATATTGTAAAAAATTTACCTGTTGTGTAATAAGCCATAAAAGGAATAATAAAATATATTAGATGCCAATGTGGCTTATGATGTTTTAAAATTACACGAGAAAGTTTATAGTCGTACCACTGTAAATTTGTAATCAAGTACCAACCAAGCGTAGTTACGAACACAACATTTACTATAAATGCAGTTAAAATTTCATAATTATCCATTAATTATGTTCCAAAGTTTTTAAGAAAGTTTTTTCTATATTCTCACTAATATCTTTAGGATACTTCATGAAGAAGAAATGATCTCCATCATAAGGAATTAACTTTGAATCTTTAATTAACTCATGTATCTTTTCACCACTACTTAATGGAGTCGCTGTATCTTCTTTACCCCAACATAAAAGAGCTTTTCCATGGCAGTTGGAAAATTCAGAAGAAAAGTCTTCATTAACAACATTTTTAAAAGTTTGGTACATTGGTTCACTTAGCTCTTTTGCATCATCTGCTACAAAAAGTTTTCTAAGCTTTGAGAGTCCAAATATTTTAAGAGTTTTAAATACAGCAATTTTTACATGAACCATAAATGGTTTTGGCACATAAATACCTGCAGAAGATAAAAGTACTAAAACTTTTGGTTCTAAAAGTAAAGCTACTTTACCACCAAAAGAGTGACCAACAATTATGTCTTTACAAGCATTTAAATGAACCATAAGCAACTCAACAACTCTTGCATAATCTTTAGTACTTAGAGTTAAATTACAAGTAGAATTTCCAAAACCTGGTAAATCAATGTAAATATGACGAAAACTATCCATATAAGGAGAAAATGTTTTTTTCATCAATCCCTTATTACTCCCCCAACCATGTAAAATAATAATATCTATTTTAGCATTCGGATTAACAATCTCATAACTTATGTCTAAAGTATGTTGCTGAAACTGGATAGATTTTACTGCCATTACTTACCTTTTGCTTGATTTATAGAATGAATATAATCATAATTTATTTTAATTTTTTTCTTATTTTCTATATTGTTTGCTAATAACTCTAATGATGCTGAGAAATCATCAAACAAGTAATTTGCCATAGATCCAGGAATTGGGTTTATCTCATTTAAAAGAACCTCTCCATCTACTACAAAAAAGTCACATCTAATAAGTGAACCCTCAAATAAATTTGTATAAACTTTTGTAAAATTTTGTTTTAGTTTTGCTATAAGTTCATCACTAATCTCTGCTTTTGATGCTGATTCACTTCGTGAAAAATCCATATACTTTTTCTCAAAATCTAAAAATTCCTCTTTTTGAGGCTCTTCAACTATTGAAAAATTAATTTTTCCATTTGCAAAAAATCCTGCTAAATTATATTCTTTTACACCCTCTATAAATGGCTCTACTATAACTGAATTATCAAACTCAAATGCTGAATCAAGTGCATAATCAAGATTAGACTCATCTTTTACAATACTTACACCTATAGAGCTACCAAGTCGTGATGGTTTAACTATAACTGGGTATTTTAAATCAACATTATTATGTTGATTTTTAGATAGCTCTACATGAGCTACACTTTTTACACCACGAGCTTCACAAAGCCACTTTGTATATCTTTTATCATAAGAAAATACAGATGCATCAATTCTAGGTCCAATATATTTTATTGAAAAAAAGTCTAATAGTGCTGCTATACTACCATCCTCTCCATCTGCTCCATGAATGAGATTTAAAACAATATTGTTATGTTTAGTTGAACCAAACATACCTTTTTGAATAAAAGCATTATTTTGCAAAAAGAGTTGAGGCATTTTTTTATACTCACCCTTAGAAAATGTAGTAGCTTTCATCTTAGAACTATCTACTAAATAAAAATCATGATTAGTATCACAAAAAATAAAACTCAAATCAAAACTAGATAACTTTTCTTTTAAAGTTATCGCAGATACTATACTAATCTCATGTTCAAAACTAGCCCCACCAAATAAAATACTTAAACGCAAAAAATTTCCTTATATTTATCTTCATTCCAGCCAACTATAATTTGACCCTTATACTCAATAACTGGTCTTTTAAAAAGCATATTTTCTTTACAAAGCCACTCTCTTTTTCCAGCATCATCAAGATTTAAATCTTTTAATTTTAAATCTCTATATTTTTTACCCTTATTATTAAAAAGAAGCTCTATATCACTACCCTCTATCCAACTATCTACTCTATCACAATCAACAGAAGTTTTTTTAAAATTAACAAACTCTATTTCAATCTCATTTTCTTTAAAAAATTTTCTTGCATTTCTAACAGTATCACAAGTTGGTATTCCATAAACTATCATCTATATCCTTATAATGTTTGTAAAAGCTTTAATGCTTCTTTTACTAAGCTGGCAGTATCACTGCCCTTACATGAAGAAAGAGCCTTACTAACTTTGTCTTTTTTAAATCCTAAAGATTCTAGTGCTTCACTAGCTTCAGCAAATGCTTGAGTTTTTGGCTCATCAGATGATCCTAAAAGCTCAATATCAAAACCATTTAGCTCAACTAAGATACGACCTGCACTTTTTGGTCCAATACCAGGTACTTTTTTAACACCATTTATATCTTTATTATTTATAAGGGTTGCGAACTGAGCTGGTGTAAAAGTTGAACATATTGCCATACCAACTTTTGGACCAACCCCACTAATTTTTATAAGTCTTTCAAAAAGTTTTTTCTCACTTATATCTAAAAAGCCAAATAAAAGCTGGGCATCTTCACGAATAATGTGAGTAGTAAGTAACTTAACCTCAGCACTTCCTATTGCTGAAAATGTATGTAGAGATATGAAAACTTCATAAATTACCCCAGATACATCTACATGAACTACATTTGGTTCTTTATATTCCACATTTCCTTTTAATCCTACTATCATCTACTCTTTTACCCTTTTATTCACTTACTGCTTTGATTTCATAATCGTCATCATCTTTTTGAACTATTGCAAATATTAAATCAGATGAACCCTCTGGTGGTGAAAATACCAATTCTAATGGTGGATCAATAAGTTTAAATATTATCTCATTATGTCCAACCCATCTATCTTTATTTATAATTCTTGCATCAAAAATATTATCTTGAAAAGAAACTGTCCTACTTGTTAGTAAAATCAACTTATCTGACTTAACAGCATACTCTTTTTTTATAGCTTCTAAATGCTCACCAACACCTTTAAGCTGTTTATATCTAGTTACAAATGATGTTGGCATTTTTATACCATTTTTTTTGTAATTTACCAATCTTCTTTTTATATCGTTAAATGATGACATATTATTTTTAACAGATTTAGTATATTTTTCTATCTCTTTTTTAATATCTTTAATACTAATCTCAAGTTCTTGTATCTCTAATTGATTTTCATCTAAATCATCTTGTTTTGTTTTTTGAACTAAAGGGTCTATTGTAAAAATATTTTCACTACCTTGAAGTTTACTTATCTCTATTCGTTGTGATGCAGTTGCTTTTACATGAGATGCACATATCTCAATCTCAATCTCTCTTGCATTAATCACCCCACCTGTTGCTTGTGAGATATCTACACTTTTACCATTTACTTCCCCACCCTCAAGACGGGTAATATGTATATTTTCACCAGTTGCTAAACCTTTATGCACATTAATTGTTAAATTATCAGCAGTTATCTCAGAACTTTTATGAGTTTGTCCCTCTATATTTGCTCTTTTTGCATGTATTTTGGCATTTGATCCAACATTACCAATAATATCAATCTCTTTAACCTGAACTTCCATTCCTGAACCAATAGCATCTTTTTCAGGATCATTTTCTTTTACATTTAAAACAACATCTGAATTTACACCAGCAGTAATAGAACCAGTTGATTTAAAACTAACACTATCAACATCCATATCAGACTTAATTTGGTATATACCATTATCTAATGCTATGTAACCACTCTCTTTTGCCTTATATTGGATATTTTCTTTATTATCTATAATTTCTATAGTACTATCTACTCCAAAAGTTGGTTCATTTTTAACAATAGGTTCTTTTGGTTCCATAAACTCACCACGACAATTTCTACCAGCTTTACCCATTTTAGGTTTTATGTACTCAATAAGAAGGTCATCTTCCATAACACTCTTTATAAAACCTCTTTTTGCATAATCTATTTTTTCATTTTCACCAATATTATCAGTATTATCTTTATCATAATGAAGAATTATATCATCATCAATAGTTGAAGTTGGTTCATAAGCATTAGAAATAAGAACTGTTTCTTTATATGTATAAAACACTTCCCCTTCTACTTTTATTTGAGCAGAAACTTTAGATATAAACTCAGGAAGCATCTCATCAAAAATATCTATTAAAATTCCAGCACGTATTTTACTTTTGTTTATATAATCTAAAAAGAGTTCATTAAAATTATCTACTTTACCTATTTTTGAACCCTCTTTAATACTTAGGTAAACTTTACATTTTGTTGCATTTGCACCAACTACTGCTTTAAAATCTTTAAATACATCTGTTTTTTTATCTTTAGAAAAAATCTCTATCTCATACATCTGTTTTATTTCAAAACGAGCATTTAATAGAGCTGTTGGATCATCTATTTCATGTATTTCAGAACTTTCAATCTCTTCCCATTCAATATCATCATCATCTTTACTTATTCTAGTGTATGTATCTACACCCAAAATATTAAAATCTAATTCATTGGGATTAATTTTATTTGATTTTGCAAGGTTTATTAATTCTTTAGCTACATTTTTTGTTCGCACAACAGTAGGACGAATCTTTTTTGATAGTTGTTTTACTTCTTTATTTGACCCAAATAATGCCATGATTTTTTTATCCAAAATATAAATTTTAAAATTAAACATTACATTTTAGCTAAATTTTGTTAAAATTATATATAAATTATGAAAGAGGTCTATGTTTAAAGCAATCTTCACCAACAGTTTTGGCATCCTAATCTCGAGAATACTGGGATTTTTCAGAGACCTTTTAACAGCCTCAGCTCTTGGTGCAAATATCTATAGCGATATTTTTTTTATAGCGTTTAAATTACCAAATTTGTTTCGTCGTATTTTTGCAGAGGGTGCATTTACTCAAGTATTTATTCCTGCTTTTGCACATTCAAAACATAAGTCCATTTTTATTGCAAATATTTTTCTTATCTTTTTATCTATTATAATAATTTTAACACTTTTAGTAAATCTTTTACCAAGCTTAGCAACACAGGCTATAGCTGTAGGATTTGATGAAAAAACCATTAAAATTGCCTCACCATTTGTAGCTATAAACTTTTGGTATCTTCCACTTATCTTTATAGTAACTTTTTTAAGCACCCTACTTCAGTACAAGCATCATTTTGCTACTACTGCTTTCTCAACTGCCCTATTAAACTTAAGTCTTATTTTAGCCCTATACTTCTCACAAGATAAAACAAATGAACAAATAGTTTACTATCTTAGCTGGGGTGTTGTTTTTGGTGGAATTTTACAAGTCTTAGTACATCTTATAGCTATTAAAAAAATTGGACTTTATAAACTTACATTTGGAGGTTTTAGCTATCTTAAAACAAAAGCTGTATTAGTAAAGAATGAAACAAAAAAGTTTAAAACTCAGTTTTTTCCAGCAATATGGGGAAATTCTACTGCTCAAGTATCTGCATTTCTAGATACTTTTTTAGCATCTTTTTTAGTTACAGGGAGCATATCTTATCTTTACTATGCTAACCGTATTTTTCAACTACCACTTGCTCTTTTTGCCATAGCTACCTCTGTAGCACTTTTTCCAAGAGTTGCAAGATATATAAAAAATAATGATGAAAAAAAAGCAAAAGAGTTTTTAAAGCGTGCCTTTTGGTTTTTAAGTTATCTTCTAACTGCTAGTACAATTGGTGGGATAATCCTCTCTCATGAGATAACTTGGCTCTTATTTGAGCGTGGTTCATTCTCTCATGAAGATACGTTAAAGACAACAGCAGTTTTACAAATGTACATGATTGGTTTAGTACCTTATGGACTTTCTAAACTATTTTTACTTTGGCTATACGCTAAAGAGCAACAGCTTCGTGCTGCAAAAATTGCTACATTTTCACTTATTTTTTACATTGTTTTGGCATTATCACTTATATCTTCATTTGAAGTTATTGGCTTAGCACTTGCTGGAAGTATTAGCGGTTTTATTGGATTTATACTTACTATAAAAGCTTTTGGAGTTCAAAACTTTTTAGATATAATTCGCTCTAAAAATGCCATATACCTTGTAATTGGCTCTATTTTACTAACTATTTTACTATTAATATTTAAGGATTTTATCAGTGTATATATTTGATTCAGTACAAAAAACAAAAAGAGAATTTCAACCACTTGAAGCAGGCAAAGCCTCACTATATGTTTGTGGTCCAACTGTTTATGATGATGCTCATTTAGGTCATGCAAAATCTGCCTTGGTATTTGACCTTTTAACTCGTATATTAAAAGCAAATAACTATGAAGTAACTTATGCTAGGAACATCACAGATATTGATGATAAAATCATAAAAAAAGCTAAAGAAGCAAACAAAAGCATAAAAGAAATTACAGATTTTTATACAGCTGCATTTCATGAAGAGATGGCTCAGATAGGTGTAAGTCGTCCAGATATTGAGCCAAAAGCAACAGAATCACTTGAAGCTATGTACAATCTCATTCAAAAACTAATAGATAATAATCATGCATACAAGACACAAAGTGGTGATGTTTACTTTGATACTTCAAGTGATAGCGAGTACTTAAAGTTATCATCCCGTGTACAAAATGAAGATGATAAACAACAAAGAGTTCAAAGTTCTTCAGAGAAAAAAAATCAAGCTGATTTTGCACTTTGGAAAAGTGTTGATGATGATACTATTACTTTTGAGAGTCCTTTTGGAGCTGGTCGTCCAGGTTGGCACTTGGAATGTTCTGCAATGATTGAAAAACATATTGCAAAAGTAGATGCTAAATTTGCGGTTGATATTCATGGTGGTGGTGCAGACTTACTTTTTCCACATCATGAGAATGAAGCAGCACAAACAAGATGTGCTACAAATCACTCACTTGCAAACTACTGGATGCACAACGGTTTTGTAAATATTGATGGTGAGAAGATGAGTAAATCTTTAGGAAATAGTTTTTTTCTAAAGGATGCACTAAAAGAGTATGATGGTGAAGTTTTACGATTTTATTTACTAAGCACTCATTACCGCTCAAATTTCAACTTTAATACTCAAGATTTAGCCATAAGTAAAAAACGCTTAGATAAGATTTATAGACTCAAAAAGCGTCTTTTTGGATTGGCAGACAACACAGAACAAACAGAGTTTAAAACAAACCTACTTGAAGTTTTAAGTGATGACATGAATGTATCTTCAGCACTTGCACTTATTGATGAGATGATAAGTCATGCAAATGAAACACTAGATACTGCTGGAAAACATAAACTACTAAAAAAAGAAACTATTGCAAATTTAATTTATATTGAAAATATTTTAGGTTTTGGTGTTAAAAATCCATTTGAGTATTTTCAATTTGGTATAGATGAAGATACTAAAACAAAAATAGATTCTTTAATTATAAAAAGAAATGAAGCAAAAAAAGAAAAAAACTTTGAACTATCAGATAAGTTTCGTGATGAAATTTTAACTTTTGGAGTAAGTATCATGGATACTGTTCAAGGTACTTTTTGGGAGAAAATATAAAGTGAGTTTAAAAGATAAAGAAAAATGGGATAGTAAATATATAAGAAAACCAGAGCTACTTTTACATAGAACACCAAGTATAAATCTTGTTAAATTTCTAAAGCATTGTAATGGAAAAAAAGCATTAGATTTAGCTTGTGGAGCTGGAAAAAACACTATTTATTTAGCAGAAAATAATTTTCATGTAGATGCTATAGATATTGCTAGTGTAGCTATTGATAGTTTAAATAAAAATTTAAAAACTAAAAATTTATCTCAGTTAGTAACAACAAAAGTTATGGATTTAGATGATTTTTCACAAAAAGATATGAAATACAACTTAGTACTAATGTGTAATTTTTTAGATAGAAAGCTCATTGAAAAAGCAAAAAAAACATTACAAATTGGTGGTATATTTTTAGTTGAAACTTATATGGTTGATACTGAAAATGAAAAAATATACTCTAAAAAAACAAATCTTTTACAAAAAGATGAATTAAAACAAATATTTAAAGATTATGAAATCATTATTTATTACGAATATGACAACGAAACTTTTGAAATATACGATATGAAAAAACAATTAATTATTGCTAAAAAGATAAAATAATGACACTAGAAAATATACTACACCATTTAAGAGCAAATAGTGATGAGATAAGCTCAGAGTTTAAAAGACTTTTTCATGGTCGAGGTGGGCTTCATGAGGGTTATAAACATCTAACTATTGATAGTATAGACACTATTTTAAGTGTTGCTCTTTATTTTGAAGATGAAAATGAGGCTGAGCTTATAAATATGCTAAAAGAGTATGTATCACTCAGCAGACACAACTCTATAGTTTTACAAAGAAGATATATAAAGGGAAGCCCTAGCGAAGTAATTTTAGGTGAGATAGCAGAAAACCTATACATTGAAGAAAATGGTATGAAGCTAAAACTAAATCTACTTTCAAACAAAAACAATGGTTATTTTCCTGATATGAAAAATGGTAGAGAGTTTGTAAGAAATAATGCTAAAGATAAAAATGTACTAAACCTTTTTTCTTATACCTGTGCCTTTTCTGTTGCAGCAAAACTTGGTGGTGCAAAAAAAGTCTCAAACATAGATATGAGTAAAGGTGCTTTAAGTACTGGTAGAGAAAATCATCAACTTAACAATATTGACACAAGAGGCGTTAGTTTTTCACCATATAACATTCTAAAATCATTTTCACGCATCAAGAAAAAAGGTCCTTATGACTTAATAATAATAGA
>Ga0256826_1001764_pt1 | contig 13443 bp, 9 predicted proteins | sample CV79metaG_FD_185975 | JGI IMG/M metagenome (GOLD analysis project Ga0256826, IMG submission 185975) | Hydrothermal vent microbial communities from East Pacific Rise, Pacific Ocean - CV79 | ecosystem: Environmental > Aquatic > Marine > Hydrothermal vents | place: Pacific Ocean: East Pacific Rise...
ATTGAAATATTGATGATTTGCAGCAGCATATGGATATGGTACATATAAAGTTGGCAATCCTAAGCTACTTAGTTCCCAAAGAGTACTTGCACCACTTCTACTAATTGCAAAATCAGCTTTATTCATATAATCCAATATATTAGAAGTAAAATCAAATACTTCAACATCTATTTGAAGTTCTTCATATTGTTCTTTTACTCTGATATAATCATTTTTACCAGCTTGGTGAATAATATTTATATTTTTAGCTTTTAGTAAAGGAGCAATACTTAGTGCAAAGTTATTAATAGCAACTGCACCTTGAGATCCACCTAAAAATATTATTGTTTTAATTTGTTTTCTTATTCTTTGATGTTTAAAAAATTCTTGATTGATTGGGTAATCTTTTATTAAACTAGTTTTATCATAAGAACTAAAAACTTCTTTTGCAAACTTAGCAGTTATAGAGTTTAATTTTCCCATTACAGAATTTTGTTCATGTATATAAAAATCAACTTTTGAAAAAATACTAGCAAAAGACGCAGGAGCTGCTGAAAACCCACCAACACTTATAACTTTACTTACATTATGCTCTTTATAAATACTCAATACTTTTAACATCGCTTTTAGTATCATAAAAAGTGATTTTATTTTTCCAAGTTTACCTTGATTTACTACACCTTTAGTATCTAAAAAATATGCTTTAAATATTTTGTCATCGTGTTCAAACCATGATTTATCTGCACCTTTTGTAGACCCTATAAATATTACTTCATATCCTTGATTTACAAACTCATATATCAAAGATTTTGCAACACTTAAATGTCCTCCTGTGCCACCACCTGTTACTACTATTTTATTTTTCATATTTCTCCCAAACACATTGTTCATCCATAGATGGTCTATTTTGAAGTACGTCAAATGGCATATAGTTTTCTTTATATCCCATAGAATAATGGTCTTTTATCCAATATCCTAAAAATAGATATGGAACATTTGCTTGTTTTGCCATTGAAATTTGAGCTAAAATTGAAAACTTTCCTAAAGACCTATTTTCATAATCATGGTCATAATAGCAATATACACTTGATAATGAATCTTGGTTCATATCACACAATGCTACACAAATAAGTTTATCATCTAAAAAGTATAATATTTCTTTACCAAATTCACCAGCACCATCTACATAAGATGCATGATATTCACCAGGATCGATTTCATTTTCTTTCCATTGTTTTTTCTCAGTCATATGTTTATGATATTTGTTAAATAAATTAATATGATCTAAACTCAGTGTAGGTGATTGTACATAAACTTGAATATCTTTATTTTTAGTAAGAATTCTTTTCTGACTTTTTGAAAACTTAAAATTATTGATATCAATTCTTATTGTTTTACAGTCGTTACAATCCTTACATAATGGTACAAATTGTACTTTCCCAAATCTTCTCCAACCTCTTTGTAGCATATTATTTTGAGTATCTACATCACACGTTTCCATGTGTTTATAAAGTGTATCTGATCTTCTATCATCGAAGTAAGGACATTGTTGATTTTCTTCGAAAAACTCTGTTATATTTTCTTTTTTTTGCATAAAACATTATACCAAATTATATTAAAAATAGAATATTTAATAGTTATAATAAATTTTTCCTATAAACAATACTATTATTTTGAAATAATAATTAAAGTATTTAATAAAATTGTAGTTATAATAATAAATAATAAAAAGGAAGATTATGAAAAACATGAGTATCAAAATAAAATTAATGATTTTAACATCACTTACTATAGTAGGTTTTATAAGTGTTATTTTCACTACAAATGGAAATTTAAATACTATTAATGAGAAGTATAATAATAGTAAAAAAATTAATCAAGAAATAAGTGATTTAAAATCAATATTTATTGGTGGTTTAATGATAAATTCTGCAACAAATGTTTTTATAATTGATTCTTCAAAAGATAAACCACTTAAATCAATCGAATCTTCAATAAATAAGATTAATACATTTAGTAATAAGCTAAAAAAACAATCACCAAAAGTATATAGCCAATTAAAAGATAAAATTAATACTTTTGTAATTGAATCAAATAAAGTATTGTCAAAAGCTAGAAATACTCATTATTTAAGTGCTAAAGATGGAAAAAAACTTCTAAAACCTTGGCGTACTCTTAAAGGAAAAATGTCAAGTATGATTCAAGAGTTAAAAAAAGAAAATAAAATACTTTCTGAAAATTTTGAAAATACTTTATCAAATTCTATTATGTCAATAATCATTATTATTGCAATTGCAATTATTTTATATTTAATAATTGCTTCATTTATAGCTTCTTCTATTTTAACTGGTCTAAGATTATTACATGATGGAATAACAAACTTACTTACAAATAATAATACTTCACAAAGAGTTCAATTAGATACAAAAGAAGAACTAGGTGCAATTGCAACAGATTTTAATTCTTATTTAGATGTAATTGAAAAAGGTTTAAAAGACGATGCGATATTTATAAAAGATGCACAAGTTGTAATGGGAAGAGTTGGACATGGTTGGTTCTCTCAAAAAATTGTTGCTCAAACTAATAATCCTGGATTAATAGAATTAAAAACTACAATTAACAGTGCTACTGATAAATTAAAAGATATATTTTTAGATGTTAATTCATTACTTGATAAATATACATCTTTAGATTATAGAGATAAATTAGTAATAAATAATATTGAAAAAAATGGTGTATTTGACCATCTTTTAGAAAATGTAAATAACCTAAGAGATGCAATTACTCATATGTTAGTTGATAATAAAGAAAATGGTTTAACTTTAGAATCAAGTAGTAAAGTGTTATTGGGAAATGTTGATATATTAAATAAAAACTCAAATGAAGCAGCAGCAGCTCTTGAAGAAACAGCAGCAGCTTTAGAAGAGGTTACTAGTAATATTTCAAATAACACAAGCAACGTAATAAAAATGGCTTCACTAGCTAACAGTGTTACAAGTTCAGCAAATAGTGGAGAAGAACTAGCATCTAAAACAACAGTTGCAATGGATGAAATAAATAATGAAGTAAGTGCAATTAGTGATGCAATTACAGTTATTGATCAAATTTCATTTCAAACAAATATTCTTTCATTAAATGCAGCAGTTGAAGCAGCAACAGCAGGAGAGTCAGGAAAAGGATTCGCAGTAGTTGCACAAGAGGTTAGAAATCTTGCATCAAGAAGTGCAGAAGCAGCAACTGAGATTAAAAACCTTGTCTCAAATGCTTCATCAAAAGCAAATGAAGGTAAAGAGATAGCTAAAAAAATGATTGCTGGATATACTGAACTTAATGATAATATTTCACAAACTATTAAATTAATTTCTGATGTAGAATTAGCATCAAAAGAGCAAAAAAGAGGAATAGAACAAATAAATGATTCTGTAACTGCTTTAGATAGTCAAACACAACAAATTGCATCAATTGCATCAGAAACACAGCATATTGCTTCTCAAACTGATAATATTGCAAAATTAGTTGTTACAAATGCAGATGAAAAAGAATTTGTTGGAAAAGAGAATGTTTCTGCAAAAGTACAACAAAGTAGTTCAGCTAGTAAACAAACTACTAGAAGTACAACTAAACAAAGTATTCCAAAAACAGAAGTATCAAATGCTACTATTGCTAAACCAAATACAATAAGTAAACCTATTTCGAAGCCAAAAATAGCAAGTCCAAAAGCAAAAATTTCAATTGATCCAATTGTTGCAAATAACGATAGTGACAGTGATGAATGGGCAAGTTTCTAAAGTAAAGTGAAAGTACTACAAAATTAGTACTTTTAAATGGCTATTTATTTAGCACTATATAGGTAAAATTACGAATGCTAAACATAATTAAAAAAACATCAATAAAATTTAGAATATTTATTATTTCTGCATTTGCTATTTTTTACGTATTATTGTTTTTAGTAATTAATCAATATTTTATAAAATCTATACAAAATACATTTGATTTATTAATCGAAAATGAATTACAAATATCAAATCAATCAAAAGATATCAAAAACTGTATATTAACTACAAATGAACTGGTATCATTTACTCATATTACAAAAAATAACGAAAATGAAAACTTAATAAAAATAGAAAAAAATTATAGAAAAATAGAAAAAAAGTTATTAACATTAAAAACAATAATTGATAAACAAAAAAATAAAGAATTATCTAAACAAATAAGAAAAGTTATTATTAGATTTAAGGGATATATTCAAATAAGTTCCCATATTAAACTTACTTTTGCAGAAGATTATCAAGATGGTATTGATGAATTTTTTGCTTTACATAGTGTTGTTAATCGTATGAATAAAGAGTTGGAATTATTATCTGAAATTTCAAATATTTATTTTGCAAATAAAATTACAGCAATGAATGAAAAACTTAATAATAGTTTACTAAATATGATATATGTAGCAATATTCATAATCTTGATATTTAGTTACTTTTCAAGACTTATTGGTCTTGATATCTCAAAGAATGTAAATAAATTTAGAGATGGTTTAAAATCATTTTTTATATACTTTAAAGATAGTAACAATAAAGTAAGTAAAATTGATATTGATTCAAATGAAGAGTTAATAAATATGAGTTTGTTTGTTAATGAAAATATACAAACTAGTATTAAAATTCATGATCAAATAAACTACTTAGTAAATCTTATGAATAAGCATATTTTAATTAGTGAAATTGATAAAAACTACAACGTAACTTATGTAAGTGAAGCATTATGCAGTTTGACAAAGTTCTCAAATGAACAAATTGTTGGAAGTAAATACGGAAGTATGTTAGGATTAAAAGATAACTGTAAAAAGTGTAGAGATATAAAATTAATATTAGAAAAAAATGAAGTTTGGGAAGGTGAATTTAAACATAAAAATAAACACGGAGTTGAATACTGGGTTTATGCAATTATAACACCAAAACTTGATGAAAATAATAATTTTGATGGATTTACATCAATCTCTCAAAATATTACTGATAAAAAAGAGATTGAATTATTAGAACAAAAACAAGAAGATTTAATTTATTCATTTATTAAACTTTTAGCTAAAAATATTGATGCTAAATCAAAATATACAGGTGGACACTGTAGTAGAGTACCACAAATTACACATTTATTAGCAACTCAAGTGAACAATGATACAAGTATATTTAAAGATACAAATTTTTCAGATGAACAAATGGAAGAACTTGATGTATCTGCATGGCTTCATGATTGTGGAAAAGTTATTACTCCTGAATATGTAGTAGATAAAGCAACAAAGCTAGAAACACTTTATAATAGAATACATGAAATAAGAACAAGATTTGATATTATATATAGAGATAAGCAAATTGAAGCATTAAAAAATAACTTATCAGAAGATTGGTTAGAAGATGAATTAAAACAACTTGAAAATGATTATAATTTTATAGCAAATATAAATATGGGGAATAAGTTATTAGATGATAATGATATTCAAAGAATAGATAAAATAGCATCAATAAAATGGACTAGACATTTTGATAAAACAATAGGTATCTCAAAAGATGAAACAAATAGACTTACTAAAGATGCCTATTCATATCCAATAAATGAAAATTTACTTGAAGATAAAAGTGAACAAGTTATTTTACCTGATAATTTAGAATTTAAACAATATCAAGAAGAATCTTTTAAAATGGAAATACCAAAAAATTTATATAATTTAGGTGAACTTTATAACTTAAAAGTATTTAGTGGTACTCTAACATTAGAAGAAAGATTTAAAATAAATGAGCATATAATTATGACAATTCATATGCTAGAAAGTCTTCCATTCCCTAAAAAATTCCAAAATGTAGTTACATTTGCTGGAAATCATCATGAAACATTAGATGGAAAAGGTTATCCAAATAAACTTGGTGCGAGCGAACTATCAATTGAAGCAAGAATAATAACAATATCAGATATTTTTGAAGCCTTAACAGCAAAAGATAGACCATATAAAGAAGCAAATACATTAAAAGAAGCATTAGATTCTATGTATAAAATGGTATTAAACAATAAAATTGATAAAGATTTATTTGAATTATTTATAAAAAAAGGTATTTATAAAACTTATGCACTTGAGTTTTTAGATAAAACACAAATATCAGAAATCAACATTAAAGATTATGGAGTAAATATATGAAAATTTTATTAGTAATATTAATTTATAGTAGTTCCTTGTTTGCTATTAATGGCAGAGATATAGCAGTAGAATTAAACCTTATACCTGGATATAAAGCGATTATCCAATGGGAAAAAGTATTTAAAAATGAAAGAAAAATGAAAAAATATAAAATAATTAATTTATCTAAAAATGAAAAAATATTATTAAAAAATTATTTAATAGAACATGCTGTAGATTCTGATGAACCAGAAATTGCAGGGAATGAAGGAATATAAATGAAAAAGAAAATAATTATAAGTTCAATATTATTGGCAAACTTACTTGTTGCAAGTAATAATTTCAAGTTAGCAACTATAAATAAACAAGCAATAGATTTATATGAAAAACCTTCAAATACATCAAAGAAAACACAAAATTATTTTAAACAAAATGAAAAGATTAAAATATATTCATGTAACAAAAGCAGCTGGTGTAAAACTGATAATGGATATGTTAAATTTTATCTTGTAAAAATGCTAAAAGATGATGTAGTAATAAAAAAATCAGAAGTAATAGAAGAAGAATCAAAAACAAAAAAAGTATTACTAAGTGAACAAAATAATAATAAAATTAATAATTTAATTGAACAAAACAATATTTTTAAAAAAGAACTAAATAAAATTAAATTAGAAAATATTATTATTAAAAATAAGTTACAAGAAGTAAAAAAAGTTAATAAATCACAAAATGAATTTTTAGATGAATTAGATATTAATATGGATGATGTTGGTAAAAATACTTATGCAAATAAAGTCTCTTTTAGTTTAAATACGCAATTTGAAGTAAATCAACCTGATATTAAATATACAAATAATCATGTAAGAGAAAATCAAAGTCAAATATTTAGAACTAGATTAAGAATTAATATGAAAGCACGTATAAATGAATATATTAAATTTTATGGTAGATTATCTTCATATAAAAACTGGGGTGATTCAAATGAAGATAAAACATTATTTGCTTCAATGGATGCAAAACAAGGAAGAACTCCTGATAATACAAGTGTAGCTTATGTTGAAAGAGTTTATGTAGATTGGAGATTAAATCCAGCTTCAAATAGTCCAATATTTTTAACAATAGGAAGACAGCCTAGTTCAAATGGTCCTAGTTATCAAATTAAAGATGGTACATCAAGAAAAGGTACTTATGATTCATTGGCTTTTGATGGTGCTGCTGATGGGATTATCTTGACTTATATAAAAGATGAATATAATAGTCTTAGAATTGCATATGGTGTTCCCAATAATGGAAATAGTTATAATGAAAAAATGAAAGATACTAGAGTACTTGGTTTATTTTATGATAGAAAATTTAAAAGCCTAAATCAAAAGCACTTATTTCAAGCTTATGGTTCTATTGCAAAAAATATGATGGGATATCCAAACTTATATGATGCAAATGGTCAATCAATGGATAAGAATTTAGGGGATATTTATTTATTAGGATTAATGTTTGAAATGAAAGATGTAAATAAGTTTAATTACTTCTTTCATTATGCAAAAAGTAGAACAAAACCAAATAATAATAGAGTTGACTTAACACAATTTAATATGACAAATAAAGAGGGTTTATTAAGTTCAGGTGATGATTATAGTAGTAAAGATGGACATGCCTTTTGGCTTGGTGTAAAATATAACTATAATAAACAGTATAGTTATGGAATAGAGTATAATCAAGGAAGCCAAAATTGGTTTAGTTTTGCTTTTTCAAGTGATGATCCTATCAATAAATTACAAACAAGAGGTAAGGCTGCTGAAGTTTATGTAATAAATAATATTAATAAACAAAGTAGTATAACATTTGGATATATAAAAATAAAATATGATTACACTAATAGTGGAGTGTGGCTTGGAGCAGCTAGACCTATTTCTGATATGAATTTTGGATTTATAAAAAAAGAACAATCAAATATATATCTAAAAATGAATTTTAAATTCTAAACATATAAAAATATTAATATAAATAAAAAGGTAAAAAATGAGTTTCATTGAAAAAACATTAGAAAATCTAAAAAAAAGTAACTGTCCTACTGATAGTAATTTCTTCCAAGCAGTACAAGAAGTACTTGAATCAATTGAGCCATTAATTAAGAATAATCCAAAATATGAGCAATACTCAATAATAGAACAACTAATAACTCCAAATAAACAAATACAGTTTAAAGTAACTTGGTTTGATGATAATAATAAAGTACAAGTAAACAATGGATATAGAATACAGTTTAATAATGCTTTAGGACCATATAAAGGAGGGCTTAGATTTCATCCAAGTGTAAATAGTGATATATTGAAATTCTTAGCTTTTGAACAGATTTTTAAAAATGCTCTTACAACACTTAGTATTGGTGGAGCTAAAGGTGGAAGTGATTTTAATCCCAAAGGTAAAAGTGATGCTGAAATTATGAGATTTTGTAAATCTTTTATGCTTCAACTACATAAACATATTGGTGCAAGAATAGATGTACCAGCTGGAGATATCGGAGTAGGTGCTAGAGAGATAGGTTATTTATATGGTGCATATAAACAACTTACATCATCTTATGAAGGTGTATTAACAGGCAAGCCTGATTTCTTAGGTGGAAGTAACTTAAGACCTCAAGCAACTGGATATGGAGTAGTATATTTTACAAGAAAGCTTTTAGAACTAACTTCTAATGATGCACTTGATGGCAAAATATGTACAGTTAGTGGAAGTGGAAATGTTGCAATTTATACAATAGAAAAACTAACACAACTAGGAGCTACTGTTGTAACATGTAGTGATAGTAAAGGTAGTATCTATGATAAAAGAGGTCTTGATATAGAACTATTAAAAGAACTAAAATTTAATAAAAGAGTAAGTTTAGAAGAATATGCAAAAGTATATCCAAGTGTTGAGTATATAAAAGCAGAAGATTATCCTAAAGATTCTCATTTTGTATGGAGTATCCCTTCATATATTGCAATACCTTGTGCTACACAAAATGAATTAACTTTAAATGATGCAAAGAATTTAGCAAAAAACAATACAACAATGTTAGTAGAAGGTGCAAATATGCCTAGTACTGCACAAGCTATGCAATACTTACAAAAAAGTGATGTAATATTTGCTCCAGCAAAAGCAGCAAATGCAGGTGGTGTTGCTGTAAGTGAATTTGAAATGGCGCAAAATGCTTCAATGCAAAAATATTCAACTGAAAAAGTAGATAAAATGTTAAAGCATACTATGGAAAATATATGTAAAAATATGCACGATACGGCAATACAATGTAATGTTGAAGGAAACTATGTAGATGGTGCAAATATAGCAGGATTTAAAAGAGTAGCAGATGCTATGATTGCTCAGGGTATATAAGGTCAAAGAGTGACAAATCTAAATATAAAAATAGAAAATTTATTACAACAAAAAGCAGATGATTTTTTAATAGCAAAAGAGATAAAAACAGAAATTAAAAATTATCTTGATTCTTTGGATGAGATATTTAATAACTCTCAAGGGAAAGATTTCTTTTTAAAACATACTAAAAAAATAGATGGTTTTATAAAAGTTATTTATAAATATTTATTGAGAAAACATTTTGGTGATTTTATCCCTATGAGTAATTCTATTCCTATTACACTTATTGCACTTGGTTCATATGGAAGAGAACAATTATGTGTATATAGTGATATAGATATTATGCTTTTATATAAAGAGATACCAGGTTTTAATATTATGCCAATTATGGAAGAGTTTATGACTATAGCATGGGATAGTGGATTGAAACTTGGTTCACGAGTACATGAAGTTTCTAGTATTGAAGAAGAAGTGAGAAGTGATATTACAATCAAAACTTCTATTATGGAATCAAGACTTATATATGGTTCAAATATATTATGGACAAACTTTTTAAATAAGCTATATAATATAAGAAAATACAATCAAAAAGAGTTTATTTTAGAAAAACTAAATGAACATAAACAAAGACTTATATCAAATCCACTTTGTATGCAATCAAATATAAAAGATGGTTATGGTGGTATGAGAGAATCTAATATGTTATTTTGGATTGCAAATGCAATATATGGTGTAAGAACAACAAAAGATATGATAGGTATGCATTTTAGTGAAGATGAGTATAAGGCATATAGAAGTTCATTAGAATATGTATTTAGAATTAGAAATGCACTTCACTTAATAGCAAAGAAAAAACTTGATACAATTAATTTTGATATATTACCTGAGCTTAGTAGTAAACTTGGATTTAAAGATACACCTAGATTAGTTAAAGAAAGACAGTGTATGTCAAAACTATTTGATTCTTTACATATTATTCATAACTTTTCAGCAAATATTGTTAAAAAGATATCAAGACAATATTTATTTGATAAACATAATATAACATTACTAAAAAATTGTAGAATCAAAAAAAACCTATATGTATGTCAAAATAAATTATATACATCATATAGTAGAAAAGCTATAAGTTTAAATGCACTATTAGAAGAACTAAATAATCTGCCTACAAATATATCAAGATTTGATAATTCTTATATTTACTTTGCAAAAAATTCTATACTACCAAAACAAAATACTAAGAAAATAAAACAAGAAGTAAGAAAACTAATAGGAAAACAAAACTTATATCCTATATTAAAAATGCTATACAATGCACAATTATTTTTAGTAATATTTCCAAATTCAAAAAAGATTTTAAATCAACCTCAATTTGATGGGTATCATATACATCCTGTTGATATTCATAGTTTAAATTCAGTTAAGTTTATAGCTCAAATTAAAGATGATTTTGTACTAAATACTTATAATGCATTGAGTAGTAATGATAGAGCATTATTAAATTTTATAACATTATTTCATGACTTTGGAAAAGGTAGAAATAAAGAACATTCACTAGTAGGTGAATTGATTTTTAAAAATGCTGCAAATGATTTGGGTGCCAAAAAAGAAGATATAATAGATGGTTGTACAGTAATAAGACATCATAATTATATGTCACACGTTGCAACAACTCAAGATATATATTCACAAAAAGTGATATTAGCATTTATAGCACTTCTTGGAAGTAAAAAAAATCTTGATTTATTATATTGTTTAACATATGCAGATATAAATTCAGTTGGAGATAATATTTATAATAGTACAAATGCTTCACTTCTAAGAGAGCTATATTTACAAAGTGTAGTAGCTTTTGAAAATAAGGCATTACTAAAAGATAGTGCAAGAAGAATTAAAAAAGAAAATACAATTAAAAATAATACTTTATTTAAAACTCAATCAAGATTGATGCAAAAAAGAATATTAAAAATAGAATCAACACAATTATTTTTGATATATAAAGCAAGTGATATTATAAATATTGCAATTGATGCAAAAGATGTATTTGATATGTCTTATAAAATTGAGAATAAAGAACAACTTACAATAAAAATTACAAGACTAATACCTATAAACTTGGGGTATTTACTTGGTAAACTTAGCTTTTTGAGTATTAGTGGTATGCATATTTTTAAACTTTATGATGATAAAAAATACTTTGATATTACATTTTCAAAAAATGTAGATGAGGTAGATATACCATTTATTCAAGAAATTATCGAAAATTCTATTGATATGGCAAAAGAATTTAAATTTAAAAAGCCAACAATAAAAGAAAATGAAATACTACTAGAGCTTGACCATAGTGATGAATTGGCTCAAATCCAAATAAATACAAAAGACCAAAAAGGTTTATTTGCATATATTGCTTATGTATTTGATAAATTCAATGTAGAAATTCAAAGTGCTAAAATTAACTCAAGAAATGGGAAAGCAAATGATTTAATTCTAGTAGAAAAAAATGGTAACTTTGTACCAAATAAAGATGAAATAATTAAGCTTTTAGTTGAAGCCTAATTTTTCTTTGTTACAAAAGCTATATTGTTAAGATTATTTAGCTGTAATAAATCTAATAACTGTACAACTTTATTATAAGGGACATCTTTGTCTATGTTTATCATAATAGATTGTTGTTTATTTTTCACAACTTCAAGTTCTTTTTGAAGTGATACAAAATTCATTTTAATACCTTTGTAGCTTAGATATTTTTGATTTAATTCTATGCTTATATTTTCTTTTTGAACAACTTTAGATGTGGAGCTTGAAGATGGAAGTTCAAGTTTTAGTACACTTGTATCTTTTTTAAAAGATGAAGTTATTATAAAAAATATTAATAGTATAAATATAACATCAATAAGTGGTGTTAAATCAGGGCTTAGGTATTCAAATCTTTTTTTCATATTAGATATTTTCTAAAATCTTATTGTTTATATCTAATTCATTTTTACTTAGAATACCAACATAATAATTATAAAATATAAAATGTGGTATTGCAACAATAAGTCCAACAACAGTTGTGATTAAAGCAAGTGAAATATTACTTGAAAATAAAGTAGGATCATCAAGACCAACTTTTGATATCGTATCAAAAGATAAAAGTATTCCAAGTACCGTACCTAACAATCCTAATAAAGGAGAAATAGTGGCAATTGTTTTAATAGTATTTAATCCAAATTCATATTTACTAGTATGTGACTGAATCATATCACTTATATGTGATTCAAGATTGTAGTTCTCACTTATCTTATCTGATATATCTTCTACAATTTTTTCTTGTTCTTTTTTCATTGATAAAATATTTAAAATTTTTAAAATTATCAATCCAAATCCTATTATATTTAAAGCAATTAGTACATATACAATTACTCCACCATTACTTAAAAATGTGTTTACATCCATCTTATCTCCTAGTTAGTCCATACTTTACAAATATTTTGATTAGAGTTGGCTTTTTTGGTCTTGGATAATCCTCATATGCTTCATATACTGTATCCATTGTATTATCATCAAGCATAAAATATCCACTACTTTTACTTACCATTACATCTTTAATACTTCCATTTGGATGAAGTACAAATTCAATTACATTTACACCTTCTTGTCCAGCTTGTGCGCTTAATTGAGGGTATGATAAAAACCTTTGCGTAATTTTACCTATATCTTTTATATTTTTTATTAAGAATAGTTTTGTTTGTTTATCAAACTTATCAAAATCGTCACCATATAAATTAATAAGCTTTTGAGTTCTTCTATCAAGCTTTTGTTTTATAGGATTTTTTTGAACTTCTTTTTTTTGAATTTGTTTTACTATTTTCTCTTTTTTAATAGCTATTGGCTTAGACTTAGGCTTTTGTTTTATGATTTTAGCTTTGGGCTTTATTACTTTTGGTTTTAGCTTG
>Ga0256826_1001765_pt1 | contig 13438 bp, 10 predicted proteins | sample CV79metaG_FD_185975 | JGI IMG/M metagenome (GOLD analysis project Ga0256826, IMG submission 185975) | Hydrothermal vent microbial communities from East Pacific Rise, Pacific Ocean - CV79 | ecosystem: Environmental > Aquatic > Marine > Hydrothermal vents | place: Pacific Ocean: East Pacific Rise...
CCTTTTGCCTTTTTATCTTTTTTTGCAAAAAAATATTCCAAAACTTTCTAAGTTTAAAAAGGGAGTTCCATCAGAAATAAATTATCAATTTCATTCTCGAAAAGTTGATATTGCATTTATTTCTAGCATAACATCATCAAAATCTAAATGTTCAGATTTAGGAATTATTGCTAAAAAAGATGTACTTTCTGTATTAGTTTTAAATAATAAAGAAAGAAAACAGGATTCTGCATCTGAAACTTCAAATTCACTTGCTGATATTTTAGAAGAAAATGGAGAAGTAATAATTGGAGATAAGGCTTTGCAAATATATTTTCAAAATCAAGAAAATATCACTGATTTAGCTTTAAAATGGAACCAAAAATATAATTTGCCTTTTGTCTTTGCAAAATTATGTTTTCATAAAAATAGTACAATTATCAAAAAAATATCTAATAAATTTAGAAAAACAAAAACATCTCTGCCATTCTATATTCTTAATCGAGTTTCTAAAAATATGAATCTCTCAAAATCTCAAATTAAAATATACCTTTCCAAAATTGACTATTTATGTAACAGACAAACAAAAAGAGGATTAAATAAGTTTTTAAAAATGAGTAAATAGCTGTGACTTACTAAATAGAGATTATCGGGTCAAGCCAGATAATGACAATAACCCGTAAATTTTGAATTACTGTAATCCGTCATCTTCGTGCTTGACACTGAGATAAATTCAGAGTGACATAAAAATAGCTATTTAGTCAGTTACAAAATATTATATAGAAATTAAGAGATAAATATTATAATTTGAAAAAAGATAATAGATGATTAAATTTTTCCAATATGATGAAAAAGTAACGATACCAGATAATTTTGACTATTCCTATTTACAACATTTAGATAATCGAGATAAAATAGTTTTTTATGGAGACAATCTTATTGGGCTTCGTGATTTTAGTGGATATATTGGTGATACTTTATATATTCCCAAAAAATTAGAAAAACTTTTACAACTTGATGACAATAGTAAATATCAGAATCTTTTTACAAATTTATTTTCAGAAATTTTATCTCATTTTAATGAAGAGATTTTATTTCAATTATTTCCAACTAGATTTGGTTTAACAGAACATTTATTTAATACCAGTAAAATTTTTCAACTCAATACAATTCTTAAACATAGAGATTCTACAATTTTTGCATTACATATTTTACCTAAAAATTCTCATCGCCGATTAGTGGAAGATACTGTTTATAGAGATTTTCAAGATGTTTCATATGTTGATAATACGATTATGTTAGATATTTTAGAAAACCCTCAAACTTGGCAAAATAATACTCCAAAAAAACCTAGAGAAGTACTTCAATATAATAATTTTGAAAGTTTTGACACTCCAGAAAACCGTTTTATTAAATTTTTCCTAGAACAATTGACTATTACAATTAATGAATTGATTGAATATGCAGACCAAATTCCTATTCAAAGAATTATGTTAAAAAGCATTAAATATCAAATTGAAAGTTTTAAAGAGGATTTCCCTCTCGATGAGGTAAGCAAACTTAAAAGTTTTCCATATAATTCTCAAGTTCTATTAAAACGAGATGGTTATAAAGAACTGTTTTATTTATATAACAGATTGCATTACTCTTTTAAACCCTCTTTTTTACAAAATTTAGATAATGCTATTTCTTTGAAAGATATTTCTTCACTTTGGGAATATTATGTAATGTCTAAACTTATTGAACAGTTTGGAGAAATAAAATCACAACATATTGAGGAAAACCTCCAAGTTAAAGATGAAATTTACGAAAGAGCTTCTATTGAATTTAAGAGTGGTTTGAAATTAAAATATCAATATGTAATTTATTCATATTCTAATATTCCATTTCGTCCAGATTTTTATATTGAATATCAAAATAAAAAAATTGTTTTAGATGCAAAATTTAGAGTACTCGAAACAAACCGAACGGATATTTTTAAAAATATGCATTATTATAAAGATAGCTTACAACTTGATTCTGCAATTGCAATCGTTATTGGAAAAGAACAATCAGGTGAATTCTATTCAGAAAGTGGTGAAAACATTTTAATCAAAGATTTTAACAGCATTTTTGACAATAGAGGAATCGGATATTTATCTCTTAATCTTTTAGAACTTTTGTCATAAATGATAAGCTGACTAAATAGAAAATTTAAAGTAGATCTCCGTGTCAAGCACGAAGATGACGGGCTATTGTCATTATCGGGCTGACCCGATAATTTACTATTTAGTCATCTTGAAATTATTTAAGATAAAATATTTGCAAAATGGTGAAGAACTCGGACAAGGAAAAGGTCTATAAATTGCAAACTAATTAATAAAATAATGGGAGCAAAATCTATTCCTTGTAAAGTTGTAGGAATATAATATCTTATATATTGATATGCAGGTTCAGTCAATCGACGAATCATCTGAACAATTGGATTATATGGGTCAGGATTAACCCAACTAATAACAGAACCGACAACGACAACTAAAATATAGACAAAAATAATACTATGTAAAAGTGTTGCGATGGATTCTAAGAAAATTGCTAAAACAACCATAAATTTCTCCTAATTTAAAAATCTATCAAATATTTTCGGCTCTTTTACATCAAATTTGTAATCTAAAAATTCGATTTTTCTTGAATGTAACATAAGTCTTTCAAACTCATATCCACCGTAGATTTTATCTCCAATAATTGGATATCCAATACTTTTTAGATGTACTCGAATTTGATGAGTTCGTCCGCTCTCAATTACAACTTTAATTTGGGTTCGATTTCCTGAAATGGCGATTGGTTCAATATGGGTAATTGCATCGTCGCCATCTTTAGCTAAAACTGTGAAAGTTCGTCCGCCTTTTTGGATTTTCTTCAACCGTTTTTCAATAGTTATAGGTTCAATTATTTTTCCATCAACCCAAGCTACATACTCTTTATAAACTCTACGATGTTTAAATTCAGAGATTACATCTTTCTGAAAGTCCCTATCTTTTCCAATTAGCAAAATTCCGCTCGTGTCTCGGTCAAGTCTATGAAGTAGAAAAACCTCTTTTCCAAAGCTTCTTTCAACCTCATCAGAATCTAAAAATGCTGGTTTATCTGCTACGATGATTTTGTCATCTTCAAATATTTTTACAATTTTTTCAACTCGTTTAACTTTGAATTTTGTATTTAACGGAACATCAGCTCTTGCGATATTTACTCGTTTCCCTTTAAGATAAACTAAACCGCGGTCAATCATTTTTTTTGCTTCACCATTTGAAGTTCGTTCCTGTTTTGCTAAAACTTTATAAGCTTTGTCCATTTCCATTTATATAACCTTTGTTTCTTTTCCCCGAATAATTCGTTCTATATTGGGGATATGTTTGTAAATAATAAAGAATGTAATTAATCCAATCGGAACATGAGTTATATCTGGAGAGATATAGAAACTTGAAGCGAAAAGAGAAATTAATGCGATAAGAGATGATAAAGATGATACTTTCAAAACTTTACCGACAATAAACCAGACTGCCAAAGCAAGAAGAGATTCTATCGGTAACATTACGAAAGAGACTCCTAAACCTGTTGCGACACCTTTTCCACCCTCAAACATTAAGAAAATAGAAAAAATATGCCCAATTACAGCTAAAACAAAAATTGCCCATAAGGTTGATTCAGGAACTTCTATAAAATATTTAGCCACTAATAAAATGACCGCACCTTTTAAAGCATCAAGAATTAAAGTTATTGCTCCCAGTTTTTTAGCTAACTTTGGGTCTTTCTCTTTTACAACTCTTAAAACATTTGTTGCTCCAATATTTCCGCTACCTGATTTTTGAATATCTACTCCAGCAAAAACTTTTGCCAAAATTAAGCCGAAAGGAATTGATGCGATGAGGTAAGTTGCTACATAAAAAATTAAATTAGTTTGTGCAAGATTTTCCAAATTGTTTTCCTAAAATTTTGTTTGCTAACATTTTATCTAAAATAAAGGAATGTTGTTATAGGCTTGAATAATATATTTCGTCACTTCTTGCATTTTTTGATAAAATTTGCAAAAACTTTAAAGGCTTATTAAATGAATTATATTGATTTTGCAAATATTAAATTTATATCAATTATTATCACAATAATTTTGAGTTATGGATTTGTAGAACATTATGCATTTCATAACGAAATAGATAAATATACAGAAAAAAGTTATAAAAAGAATAGATTTATATTCAACTATCTGCTTGAAAATGAAAAAATAGTTTCATCTTTTTTAAAGAATGTAGAAACTGTCGATAAATTTCCAATTATATTTTTAAGACAATCGTCGAGTGATTTTCTTATGTTCATTAATCAACAAGAGAACCTTTCAAATTTCAAAACAAATTCATTAAACGAGTTATCAATTCACGAAAATATCAAGTTGAATTCTTATATCGAATCTTTATCAGTTAATAAAATTGATAAAAACCTCATCACAAAATTAGATTTAACAATAAATTACAGTGTAGTAAAATTTAATGATAGTAAATTTATGATAAATATTTTTGATTTGAGTAATTTATACAATCAACAAAATTTTAAAGTAGTTTTGATTAAAAATATTGATTTTATGTGTGTAGATTTCCGACAAAAATTAATAAAAGAGTTATTAATAATTTTTATTCTTTCAATGTTAATTTATCTTATGATTCTTAGAAATATAAATATGAACCTGAAAAAAATTAGATTTATTTCAAAATTAGCTCATAAAATTTCCATTCAAGATTTTGAGGTTCTGAAAACTGTCAAAGTAAAAATCAACTCTTTTGATGAATTAGATATTTTAATAAAAAATATTGTAAATATGGCTGTTACGGTAAAAGATAGTTTAGATAAAAAAAATCAAGAAATTTTAGAGAATTTCTATATTGATGATTTGACTAAACTTCCAAATCGTAGAGAGTTAGAAATAGATATTGCAAAATTAGATTTTGAAACTCTTATATTTTTAGATATTGATGATTTTTCTAAGATTAATGATTTTTTCGGAACTCAGGTTGGAAATAGTGTATTAAATAAAGTTTCTCAAAGATTGAAAGATTTTAGTGAAAGATATAAGCTTAAAGTTTATAGAATTGGTTCTGATGAATTTGCAATCTTATGTAAAAGTCAAAATATTGGTTTTCTGGATTCTTTTATTGAAGAGTTTTCAAATATCACTTTAAAAGAGACAAATCAAGATATTGAAGTAAATATTGATTTTACTTTTGGCATCTCAACAGGAAAAAATGCTTCAATCTCTAAATCTGATATTGCTTTACACGAAGCTAAAAATACCAAAACATCTTATGTAATATATAATGAGTCTTTGCTTTCAAAAGAGATCCACGAAAAAAATATTGCCTTAACAAAAAAAATTCGAGATGGCTTAAAAAATGATAAATTTACTCTTTTCTACCAACCAATTTATAATAGGAATCGTGAAATTATTAAATATGAATCTTTAGTTAGACTTCAAGATGAAGATAAATATTTAAGTCCATATTTCTTTTTACAACATTCAAAACAGAGTAAAGATTATTTTAAAATCTCTAAAGTGGTAATTCATAAAGCTTTTGATAAATTTAGAAATCGAGATATATCTTTTAGTATAAATCTTTCTGCCGACGATATTCTAAATCCTGAAATTGCAAAATATGTTGAACAAAAAATTATAGACTTTCCCAAACCTGAAAATATAACTCTTGAACTTTTAGAAAGTGAAGAGATTAAAGATTTTAAACAAGTCATCAGTTTTTTAAATATTGTACGAAAATATGGAGTGAAAATTGCAATTGATGATTTTGGTAGTGGATATTCAAACTTTTCCTATATTTTAAAAATAAAACCTGATTATCTAAAAATTGATGGTTCAATTATTAAAGAAATTGCCACAAAAAAGAGCAGTTATCTTATTGCACAATCAATTGTAAATATGGCAAAAGCCACAAATTCAGAAGTTATTGGCGAATTTATTCACACAAAAGAAGTTTTTCAAAAAGGTTTAGAATTAGGAATTGATATGTTTCAAGGCTATTACCTTTCAGAACCATTAAAGGATATTTAAAAATGAGTGTTTTCTCTGTTAAAAGTTACGATTATAAATTTGACAACTCTCTTATTGCAACAGAACCAATTCAACCAAAAGAGAGTGCAAAACTTCTAATCTATTTTCGAGAATCTAAAAAAATTGTACATACAAATTTTGGGAATATTTTAGAATACTTGCCTGACAATATTTCAATTATTTTTAATAATACAAAAGTGATAAAAGCTAGAATATTTGGAAAAAAAGTTAGCGGAGGAAAAGTTGAGGTTTTAATAAATAGGGATTTAGGAAACTGTAAAATATCTGTTTTTATTAAAGGTAGAATCAAAATCGGAACAAAAATACTTTTTGATAATGATTTAGAATTTGAAATTAGTGAATTAATTTCAGATGGTAGCCGAGTAGGAATTTTTTCTAAATTCAATCAACCTTTAGATTTTTCTGAACTAATTTCTGAAATTGATATAATTGGAAATATTCCACTTCCTCCATATATCTCAAGAGAAGATAACTTTGCTGATGAGGTTGATTATCAAACTGTTTTTGCAAAAGAAAAAGGTGCAGTAGCTTCTCCCACCGCTTCTCTTCACTTTTCTGAAGAAATGTTAAGCAAAATTGAAAGGAAATTTCAAACTGCATATTTAACTTTACACGTCGGGGCAGGAACTTTTAAACCAGTCGATGTTTCAGATATTCGAGAACATAAATTACATAAAGAGATTTTTTCTATTTCGTCTAAAGCTCAAGAAATTATTAATTCAGATTCTAAAATTTTAGCTGTTGGAACAACCGTAACTAGAACAATAGAATATTTTGTAAAAAGTGGTGAAAATTCAGGTGAGGCAGATATATTTCTTCATCCAGAAAGCAAACCTAATCGAGTAGATTATCTTTTGACAAATTTTCATCTGCCTAAATCTACTTTATTAATGTTAGTTTCCTCTTTTATAGGAATTGATGAAATGCAAAGAGTTTATAAAGAAGCAATTAATCAGAGATATAGATTTTATTCTTATGGTGATGCAATGTTGATTATATAAAAGTGGTGGTCGTAACAAGATTTGAACTTGTGACCACTACCATGTCAAGGTAGCACTCTACCACTGAGTTATACGACCAAATATTTATTTAGAAGCTAATTCTACCAAATTATCCTTTAAAATATCTTATACAATGGTATTTTACCACAGGGACTGACTAAATATAGATTATCGGGTCAAGCCCGATAATGACAATAGCCCGTCAGAAGATCTGCTTTAAATTTTCTACTTGCTAATTTTTCTATTGAGTCAGTCCCCTATTTAAATATTATTGAAATAAATTTTTCCAAATTATGGATAGAAATATTTGCTCGTAAAATCACTCTCAAAATTGGTTTTTTAACTGTCGGCGGACGAATTGCACCAACTAAAAAACCATTATCTTTAAGTTCATTTTGGATTTCTAAAGTTTTTTGAGATGTTTCTATTGGAATTGGGTAGATTAGTCCAGTTTTTAAAATGCCTAATTTCTCAAAAATAGTTTTTCTTTCATAAATTGAATTTTTGAAAAGTTCTACATTTTTGAGAATATGCAAAATTGATTTATGAGCTAAAGCGGTATCAAACAAAGATGGGGCTGTTGAATAAATTATAGGTTTTGAACGGTTTTCTAAAAATGAGATGATTTCTGCGGATGCTAAAATATAAGCTCCATAGCTTCCGACTGCTTTTCCAAAAGTTCCCATTTTGATATGATTTTGTTTTGGTTGAATATTAAATAGGTCAAAAACTCCTAAAAGTGAATTTCCAACAGTTCCAAAACTATGAGCTTCATCAACTATCAGAATAGCTCCGAATCTATCCGAAATTTCAAAAATCTCTTTTTTCATCAAATCACCGCTCATCGAATAAATTCCCTCGACAGCAATAATTTTTCGTTTTGCCGATGAGGTTTTCAAAAGAGTTTCAAGTTCTGAAATTGAGTTATGAGAAAAAATATTGACCTGATTTTTTCTTAAAAGTTTTGTAGCAACCATTCCACTTGAGTGATATTCACTATCCATAAAAACCTCATCGCCATTTCTTACGAGAGATTCAATCAATCCAAAATTTGCTAAAAATCCACTACCCACAATAATGGAGTTTTCAAAATTATTGATTGTAGAAAGTAGGTTTTCAAGGTTTTGATGAATTTCACTATATCCATTTACTAACATCGAAGCCTTTGGAGAAAACTCTCCAAAATCTTTTAAATATTTAAATGCCGTTTCAAAAAGTTCTAAGTTCTCAGAAATTCCTAGATAATCGTTTGAAGCTAAATCTATAATATTTTTGCTGAAAATCTTTCGTTCTCGAAAAATTCCCTTTTTTTTTATCGCCTTTAGTTCTTTATCGTAAAACATTTTAACCTCCAAATTTACTAATTTACAGAATAGGTAAAAATAAGTAGATCTCCGTGTCAAGCACGAAGATGACAGATGATAAGTAAATTTATCATTCACGAAGATGACAGGTAATGGGTTAATTGTCATTATCGGGCTTGACCCGATAATCTCTATTTTTTCTCAATATAAAAAGTAAATCTTAATTAAATAAAGTTTGGGGCATCATTTGCAAAAAGAATAATATCGCCGTTTCGGGTATGTTTTGTCAAAATATCTTCAAGTTTCGATTTATCCTCTAAAAATATTCTAGTCGGTTTTGTGCTAACAAGTTTTGCTTTAAAAAAATCCTGATTTAAAGAACCTGTGATAATTGCAACATCGAAAATATCATCAATTTCAAAAGCTATTCTTTCGTTTAACTCATTTGAACTTTCAACTAACCCTGGGGTAATTACAACTTTTCGCCCTTTGAACTGTTCAGCTAATCTGAAAGCCTCAAGCATTCCATCAATATTTCCATTGTAACCATCATCTAAAATTAATTTTCCACCAGCTTGAATTTTTTCTAGTCGATGTGGAACAGGTTTTAAGTTTTCTAAACTATGTTTTATATCATCAATTTTAAAACCAAAATCTAAAGCAATTTTAATAACAACTTCTAAATTTTCACTTTGAAATTTACCTAAAACTGGAGTGTATAAATGTTCCGCAATCGCACCGATTTTTAGAGTGAAAAAAGTTCCGTCCAAAGTTGATTTCGCATTTATCGAATCATCTCCAAACTTTGTAATTTTAAAAGGAACTCCATCAGTTTTTAATCTTTCGCGATTTATCGAAGAGTGTAAAAATAGGTTTGTTATTTTATCAGAACGAATAATTTCTAACTTTGTTTTAATAATATTATCGATAGTTTTGAAATATTCAATATGCTGTTTTCCAACCCGCCCGACAATTGCAATATCGTGTTTTACAAGTTCTGAAATTTTTTCAATATCGCCCATTTCTCTTGCTCCAGCTTCGACAATATAAATCTGGGTGTTAATATTTAAATTTTCATTTATATCTTGAACGATTCCCTCTAAAGTATTTACACTTTTTTGAGTCGCATAAACTCGATATTTTCTAGAAAGAGTTTGAGCTAAAAAATTTTTGATTGAAGTTTTCCCGTAGCTTCCTGTGATTGTGATAACTTTCAGATTGTGCATATTTGAAATTTTCTTTTCAGCCTGTTTGTAAAAAGATAGGAAAATGAATTTTTCAACCATCAACGAACCGATGACCGTCATCAAAATTGGCATAAAAACCCCAAATTGCAAACAACTCTCTTTTACACTACATAAAATATCTTGAAACATTGTTAGAAATAGAAGAAGTCCTAAAAATCTTTTAACTCGCCAAGTTACCACAAGTTTTTTATCAAGTTTGCGATACCACAGAAAAAGAGTCGGCAGAAAACCAAAATAGAAGAAAATCCAAAAGAAATTTTCTACAAAATGATAGACAAGAATTGGAAAAATAAAATAGATAAAGTGCCATTTTACTTTATGATGTTTTGTAATAACCCGCTCAATTTTATAGTGATACCATTGTAAATTGATGATGAGGTAGATTCCCAAAGAGGAAATAAATATAATATGAGTTATAAGACCTTCAATTTGAGAAATGTATTCCAAATCAACCGCCTCCTAAAGATGCAATCAAGGCTTCAATATCATCTTCTTTAACTAAGTCGCTGTTATCATCACCTGGAATATGTTTTGCAGATGCAACTCTATCTTCATCTTTAATTGAACTGCTAAATAGATGATTCATATAAACAGAGAGAGACCTCATCACATTTATAACTCGTTCAATTTTTTGGCGATGAATATCCTGATATTGCATTTTATCCATAATCATCATTATTTCATCTTGATTTGTGTAAATACCATCTAACATATTTTCAGCAATAGTTCCTAGATTTTTATTTCTTTCGAGTGAATCTTTGAACATTTGTACATTTGGAAACTGTTTTGAGAGTTTTTCAAAAACTTCTACATTTGAATTTATAGATTCTTTAACAATCCCATTTATATTTTCCTCGACTCCATTTAAATATTCATTAATAACATCTAAAGAATCAAACATTTCAGTAGCTTTTTCTTCAGAATCTCGAGTTACATCATCAAGCTGATCAACCATTCGATTATCATCACTTGCGATTGGAGGCAGAACACTTTCATTTGCCTTTTTTTCAGGTTCATCTTTTTTGTCTTCTACTTCAATAGAATCTAAATCTACATCACCACCCATTAAAGCGGCTAATTCTTCATCACTCATAAAACTCCTTTTATTTGTATTCCTATTGGATAATTGAATCTCTGATAAGATTCGGTTTCCAATTTTCTATATCTCCAACTTCAAACTGAAGCAAGTCAATTTTATCACCACTAATATTTCTGATTTCATCGACTAAATCTTTTATTTCTTGGTCTTTTCCAAAATATAGCAAATACTTTTTAATACCTCTGACTAGAATTGGAATAACTATTGAAAGCTCATCTTCATTATCTGTTATGGTATTATGTAAATCTGAAAGGTAAGCAATTTTAAATATATTTGCAATTTTTCTAAATTTAACTTTGACAGAATTAAACTCTGTTAAGATTTGAAGAACATCATCAATTTCACCGTGAGATGCTAAATCTTGAGCTTGAAAAACAACATCTTTCCATCGATTATCAATTTCAATTACTTCAGGATAATTTGTCAAATACGGATATTTATCCACCATTTCAAGAATTTTATCAATATCTGAAGTTTTAATTATAAGCTGAAATTCAGTATGAATTGCAATCTCTTTTAAAGTTGATTCTGCTTCACTCTTATAATTATTAATTCCAATTAGAAATTGAGCTTTTTCTTTAGCAAATATTAGTTGATTTTTTCGGATAGCAATTCTCATCTGAATATATGTGTCATCAAGTTTTTGTAAAACTTCCTGATAATCTTTATTCGTTTCAAGAAAATTATGTTTTTGGACAATATTTAAAATATCATTGTATCTTTTTTGCTTTATGCTATTTTGAAATTTAATATAAATATTTTTTTGCTGAAATAGATTTTTAATCGTAAATGCTTTACTGCCCACACCTCTAAATTTTGAAAGAATCTCTTTTGATTCCGCTTCGCCACCATTTTCAAAAAGCTTAGATTTTGCTCGACGAAAATAATCCTGCCAAATAGATTCAAGCCGTTTAAAAGCTCTAGTTTTTTCTAAAGTTGGATACTTTTCAATAATATCATAAGCTAAATAGTAACTTTCTTTATTTATAAAATTTATAAGCAAAGAATATTGTTTGAAATCATCTAAGATTGTATCTATTATCTGCTTTTTTTCTGGAACAATCGCAAAGGGTTCAAGCATTAATTCTACTGTAATAGTATCTTTCATTTCACTTTCAAGCATCTCTTTACTTTTTGCTAAAATCTTATTCCAAACCATTTCAAGTATTTCAGCTTCTTGAGTAAATTTTAATAAATCATTTTTATTAATAAGATTATAAGCCTCTTGATATTTTTGAGCTCGAATATATTTACTTAAAATAACTTGGTCGTTATGAGCAGAATAAAAATATATATTACCTTTTGTATCTGAAATAATAATATTTCCAGATTCAGGCGTCGTAACAATATTTGTAATTGGTACAGAAACAGAAATATAAGATTTATTAATAACTTTGTGGTCAATAAGATTATATAAAATTACAGTGCCTTTTATCGTAGCAAGGAATAAAAATTTTTCATCTTTTGATAACACAATTTTAGTAATAACTGAATCATTTTTAAGCATCACTTTTACTTTTTTTCCGTCCCCATATCTCCAAAGAATAACCTGATTTTTCTTATCTAAAGAGATGAGGTATTTATCAGATAAAAATAGAAAGCTTCGAATAGGAATATTGTGGCGAATAAGTGTTAAAGGTTTCATAATTGAAATATCATAAAGTTGAATAGAACCATCATCTCCGCCGATTGCAACTATATTATTTGAACTATGAAAAATAGCAATATTTATAGATTTTATATATTTAGGAAAAGTAAAAACACTATTTCCAGTTTGAATATTCCATAAAAAAGCTCGACCATCACGACTTGTAGAAATAAAATATTTATTTTCACTTCCTGTTACCGCAGAGATAATTTCACCTTGATGAAATCCGTCTTCAATTGTGTATAAAGTTTGTTTTGTTAAAGTTGAAAAGACATTGATATAATTGCTTTCAGGAATTCCATAAATTAGATATTCACCATTTTTAGAAAATGCAATTCTTCTGTTCCAAGTTGAGTTATGTAAGTTTGTTTTAAGACTATTTATAAGCTTGTAATCTTCAAGAGAATATTCTCGAAAATTTCCAGCTTCATCTACGGTTAAAAGCGAATTATTATCACTTATATCCATAGCTACAATTCCTCTATTTAATTCTATTTTTTCTTTTAATGTCATATTATTAAGTTTATCCGCATTAAATTTTTATAATTGTTTTGAGAAACCTATTCTATGATAAATAAGAAATAAAATCAAATAAACAATAAGTGAAATCACTGAAAATCAAAATTAAGGTTTGGGCTAATTTTGAGCTACCGTAATTTTGGTAAGCCTTTTTAATTATATTTTATAACAGACTTCTTGCATAACTTCAAATATAACCTTTAGTAAATATATTGAAAGTATCAATATATAAGTGTTTTGGAGTTCAGTATATAATTAAAACTTATTATCAATGCTTCAAAAAATTAGTTATGCAAGAAGTCTAACGATACAATTATATCAAAAGGCTTACTTCAATTTTCAAAAATTTTTCAAAAAACCCTAAAACTTATATTTAGAAATTTTCTCCTCCAAAGTTTTAAAGTCATAAATATCAAGTTGAACAATTAGAGTTTTTGCAAAAACTTGAACTTCTTCAATCTGTTTAAGTTGTAATTTCTTAAAATAATCTCGAGTCAATTCATCATCTTCAATATTTTTTTCAGCCCGAATC
>Ga0256826_1001766_pt1 | contig 13436 bp, 14 predicted proteins | sample CV79metaG_FD_185975 | JGI IMG/M metagenome (GOLD analysis project Ga0256826, IMG submission 185975) | Hydrothermal vent microbial communities from East Pacific Rise, Pacific Ocean - CV79 | ecosystem: Environmental > Aquatic > Marine > Hydrothermal vents | place: Pacific Ocean: East Pacific Rise...
TTACAACATATGCCCTTCCATAATATGTTTTACCTTTGGATATTGTTTTTGCTACGGTTGATGAGTTAGGGATAAATGTACCAACAGCTTTTGCACCATTGGTTTTTATAACATTTGTTGAGATTCTAAGATAACCACTATCGATCTTTTGAAAGATTGTTGTAGTTCCACCAAAAAGATTGTGAGTTTCATCAGGAAATACAGTTGAACCAAGAAGAGGTTTTCTTCCCCAAAGCAATTGATTAATGCTTTCTTTATGGGATAAATGAGAAAATTGATTTACAGCATCAATAACAATATTCTTATCAGAAGATTGCAGATCTTTGTCATAAAACAATCTATGAGCTACTTTTAAATCAATATAAACCTTTTCAAGCTTAAGGCTTCTTTCACGCTCAAACATTTTTTTTATTATGTTTACCTCAAGTAACATATCACTTTCGGCAACATTATAAATTGATTCGCGCGAAATGTTTACCAGGAAAAAGGTAAACAAAATAACAGCTATTACAAAAGCTATTAATACCGGATAAAATAATTGAAATTTAAGGGATATACCAGCACTGTTCTTCATTTTCATTTCTAGTTTTGCGCCCCACAAGAAACAATAATATTTAAAACAAAATAAAACACTTACCTACCCTGACTCACTAATACGTTCTAACCTGCTAACATCTACAATTTCAATTGTTTTTCCGGTAGAGGATATTATTCCATCATTATTTAGGTCTTTCAAAATTCTAACAACACTAATAACTGACATGCCGGTGTATTCAGCTAAATCCTTTCTCGATAATGAAAGTTTAAACTTATTATCGTGATAAATATTACCGGATATAAATAATAATGCTTCAGCTAGCCTACCTGCATGGTGTTTTTGAGTAAGTGACAATATTTTGTCAAAATTATAAAAAGTACAATTGTTTATTGTTGAAATAACATAAGTTGCAAATTCACCATTCTCAACAATTAACTTCTCGAATACCTGCTTGTCAATGGCACAAATAACTGTGTCTTCAATTGCGGAAACCGAATACTGAGCAACGTTACTATTGTACAAAGATGGTAAACCAATCAGGCTGCCTTTAGGAAATAAATTTAGAATAAGATTATGCTCATCATTAACCTCCATATACATTTTTGTTAAACCATCTTTCACAAATAGTATATGAGTAACAAACGAACCTTGCTTAGCAATTACTTCCCCCTTTTTATACTTTATTTCAACACGCTTAGTGTCAACAAATTCAAGCTCAGGAATAGATAATTTCTCGAAACAAGATGATTTATTCTTACAAGCAACACAATTGCTTTCTTTTAAACCACTATTCATATAAATTGTTTAATATCAGTCAAAAACGCTCTGTGCTAAATACATGTTTTATTCAAAATAAATCACAAATGCTTTTATGCTGCAAAAATAGTTAAATTATCACACGACTATTTTATTATTATCACTTGATTACTTTTTAATCGTCTAACTTATAGAGTAAATGTATTGAATGCTACAAGCTTATTCACATACAAACATTGAGATATGTGTACTATTGCAACAAATATATTATACAAACGCAAATACGCTTAAGTATATGAAAATTAGAAATATAACATTATCGTTTATAGTGCTTTTCTTGATTTGGGTACTATACAATAATACTTTTGATTTAACTGTAATTGGATTGGGGGCATTATTGTCCATATTTGTTTCAGTAGTTTTTTGTGGTAAATGTGATGTGTTCGGTGAGTTTAAGTTTACTCCGGCAGCCTTTTACTACACTATTATTTACCTACTTGTATTTATAGGTGAGCTAGTTAAATCAAATTTCGATGTTGCACGTCGTGTTGTTTCCCCATCGTTACCAATTCGCCCGGGAATTGTAATTGTAAAAACAAAACTCAAATCGAAAATGGCACGTTTGTTATTGGCAAATTCAATAACATTAACACCTGGTACATTAACTGTAGATATGATTGATGACACATTGTATGTACATTGGATTGACGTGAAAAGTGATGATATTGAAATTGCTACCACTGAGATAGTTTCAAAATTTGAAAAATATTTATCTAAGATTTATGATTGATACAATTTTAACAATAGCAGCTGTTTTAATAATGATTGCCATTTTTTTATCGGCATATCGATTTATTATTGGTCCTGATTTGGTTGACAGGGTAATTTCTTTTGATGTGATAGGAGTTTCGTCCATTGCATTAATTACAATAATTACTCATTTTGCAAACCGTATGATTTACCTCGATATAGCAATCGTATATGGATTACTTAGCTTTTTGGGAGTAATTATTATAGGTCGTTATCTTGAAAAAGGACTTTAAAAAAACTAATAATGGAAATAATAGAAATTATAGGCGCATTTGTAACCTTAATTGGTTCGGTATTTATTCTGCTTGGTTCGGTGGGTATGGTTCGTATGCCCGATTTTTATAACAGAATTCAAGCCGGAACAAAAGCTTCCACATTAGGTACGATGCTTAGTTTACTCGGAATTGGGTTAATACATCTCGACTGGGGAGGTAAAATAGTAATACTTATACTATTTGTGTTAATGACAAACCCATTGTCCTCACATGTTATTGCCCGTGCAGCTCACTACACAAAAGTAAGTTTAACAGGTAAAACAGTTGTAGATAAACTAACCAAAAAGAAGTTTAAACTTAAAAATAACAACTAGGATGATATATATAATTTTATCGGTATTCCTTGGCTTATTTATTCTTGTTATGGCGGTTGTTGCTGTTCATAATCAGAATATTAAAGTTGCAATTATTGCAGCTGGTATCGTAAGTCTGTTCTCGTCAATATTGTATTTAATACTTGCTGCTCCCGATGTGGCAATGACAGAAGCAGCAATTGGCAGTGGATTGTCAACCGTAATCTTTTTCTATGTACTAAATAAAATTCGTAAAAATAATGCTTAAAAAAGGGATAATACTCGCAATTATTGTTGCCTTTGCAGCAATATTTTTAAATTTACTATCATCGTTTAATGGTAATACCGAGCTATCTGATTTGAGTTCGTATTATGCTAAAAACGAGCCAGCTCAAATAGGTGCAGCAAACCTTGTAACGGCAATTGTTGTTACTTATAGAGGACTCGATACTTTGGGTGAAGTTGTAATACTTTTTCTGTCGGCAGCAATTGTTAGCTTTTTACTTAAGCTTAGTCACGATGAGCAAAATAATGAAGCAAGAAAAAATGAATTACGTCCATCAAGCGAATTGTTACAAACAGCAACACGTATTTTAGTGCCAATAATTTTTATGTTTGGCGCTTACGTTTTTATCAATGGGCATTTAACTCCCGGTGGAGGCTTTCAAGGTGGTGCAATTATCGCCTCAGGGTTTGTTTTATTATTACTTGCAAAACCCGATATGAAAATTAATCATAACCTAATTAGCACTATTGAATCAATATCAGGTGTATCATTTGTTATTATTGGTATCCTCGGAATATTTTTGGCAGGAGGATTTTTAGATAATAATATTATTGGTCTTGGAACATTTGGCACACTATTAAGTGCTGGTGCAATACCTATAATTTACATCTTTATCGGATTAAAAGTTGGTTCCGAATTATCAAGTATTGTAGGAACATATAACGAAACACAAAAAGAAAATTAATATAAGATGGAATATTTAAATATTGAATATATCAGCATCACAACAGGATTTCTTCTGATATTAATAGGAATTTTTGGAATTCTTACTCAAAAGAATCTCCTGAAAATTGTTATTGGGTTTACACTTTTTGATACAGGAATCCATCTTGTAATGGTTAGTATCGCATACGTTAGGGGTCGTACAGCACCTATTATTGACGAAACTATTAATGTTAATGACGCGGTAAATAAAATTGTGGATCCGTTACCTCAGGCGTTGGTACTAACTGCAATTGTAATCGGACTTGGTGTTACATCACTTATGCTGGCATACATTCTAAAACTAAATAAAGAACGTAAGTCGTTGGATATCGCAAATTTTAGCGATCTTAAATGGTAGTTGGGTTTAGGATTGGTTATTTGCCAATTGAAGATAAAATTTAGAAAATAATAAATAGAAAATAAAAAAACATGCTTTCACCTATTCATATAATCACAATATCATTAGGAGTTGCTTTTGCACTAGGGCTTTTTGGGAATATTCCTAAAAAGGCAATAGCTAGTATTATGTTATTAGCCGTTGGTGCTCTAACTTTTATATCTGCACAATGGGCATATGGGCTTTACTTTGGGCAAGTTGAAGCAACTCAAATATTTACAGCTGGTTTTAAACCTCCATTTTCAATAATGCTGATGATGGGTATTAACGAAGCTATTATAACATTACTCATTAACATAGTAGGATTATTGGGTGGTATATATTTGTTCAACACGCTTGTTAAGCAGGGTAAAGAAGCTATTATTATATTCCTTATTTTTATTATGGGGTTAAATGTAATTGTGCTTACTCAGGATTTGTTTAACTTATTTGTTTTTCTTGAGGTTCAAAGTATTGCCACGGCAGGTTTAATTGTACTCCACAAAAATAAAAACTCAATTACAGCCGGATTTAAATACATGCTAGCAACTGGTATAATTGCCGGTATTCTTTTACTTGGTATTATTTTCATTTATTACTTTACCGGAACACTTAACCTAACTGATATTTTTGCAGCTAATCCAGCAGCAACAAAAGGAGGAGCTGTTGCTGTATTTTTAGTATTAATTACCATTTTGCTAGAATCCAAAGTGTTTCCTGCTAATGGTTGGGCATTAGATGTTTACCAAAGTGTAAAGCCGGGTTTTGCGGCTATTATTTCTGCAGGGTCTGCATCAGCAGTATTTTTTGTACTTTACAAAATACTTCCTTTACTTCCTGCTGATTTTTATCAGGTGATGGCATTTATTGGTATAATAACCTTTATCGGATCAAACTTACTTGGTATTAAACAAACTAATGCTAATCGTCTTCTCGGATATTCATCAATAGGGCAATTAGGTTTACTTGTTACAATACTTGGATTATCACCATACTTAGGAGACAGGCTAACATTTATTGCTTTTACTGTACTAATTAGCCACTATCTTGCAAAAGCAGGTTTGTTTTGGATTGCAGGTATTGTAAAGCAAGATGAAATTAAAAACTGGTCAAATTTGCGCAAGAAACCAATATTGCTGGTGCTGTTTGGCACTTTTGTTTTTACACTTATCGGATTTCCACCATTTCCTTCATTTTTTGGAAAATGGGAATTAGTAATGCAGTTAGCAAGTGCGGGTCAATTGCCTTGGATAATTGCAATTCTTGCAGGTTCATTTTTAGAAGGTGTTTATCTATTCAGATGGCTTGGCTATGCAATTAAACTAGACAACTCAACATTACCCGAATTCAGTTTGCCAATTCACAAATTTGGAGGCGTTGCATTATTTGGAGTTTTTACATATCTAATTGGTTACTATAGTAGCACTTTTGTGCAAGGAATGGAATTTGCAGTTTATATCCCTCTTCTATTTATCGTTGCTATTTATGTTATAGATTTTGTACCTGCATTTGTTAAAAATATACTTTCAATTGCAGCGTTGGCATATTATGCATATTTAATTCTACCCGGATATTATGAGGCTGATTTAATGCGTTTTATATTTGCATCGATATTTGTAATTGGCGGAATATTAACACTCACAGCAGGATTCTCGCGTAAAGGACAACGTAAAGGATTCTATCCTGCAGCATTACTTATGTTTGCCGGATTGGGTGGTATTATTCAGGCATCCACATTAATTCAATTCTTCTTCTCATGGGAAATAATGACTCTAGGGTCGTACCTTCTTATTATAAGAGGTAAAAAATCAATGCCTCACGGATATAGCTACATGCTATTCTCAGTTGGTGGTGCATATTTAATTCTGGCTGCTTTTGGCATGGTTGGTGCGGAAAACGGCATCTTACTCGATGGTTTAAAATCAATAACAGTAAATGCAAACCTAATTTACACAATGCTTGTTATAGGTTTTATGACAAAAACAGCAACACTTGGTTTACACATTTGGCTACCCGGTGCACACGCTGAGGCTGAGGCCGATGTATCACCAATGGTAAGTGCAATTTTATTAAAGGCAGGTGTTTTTGGTTTACTTATAACTTTTATTGCAATGGGTGCTGAGAATGCAGGCAGCAGTAACATATTGTATGTATTAGGTTGGCTTGGAGCATTAACAGCCCTTATTGGTAATCTTGCCGCAAGCTTTCAGGAAGATGCAAAACGATTACTTGCCTACTCAAGTATTGGTCAGCTAGGTTATATACTATTTGCCTTTGCAATGGCATCACACATGGGATGGTTAGGTGGTTTTACTTATACCATTAATCACTTTCTTTTCAAAGCAGTATTATTTTTAACCATTGGTGGTATTGTTGTTAGAGTTGGTACCCACAACATGTTTGAAATGGGAGGTTTGATAAAGCAAATGCCCTATTCATTTGTTGCAGTTCTTATCGGTATTATTACCTTGGCAGGTATTCCACCATTATCTGGATTTGCCGGTAAATGGATACTATATAATGCCGTATTGCTCAAAGGATGGTATTTTCAAGGAGCTATTGTGTTCTTTGCCGGTATTATAGCATTCCTTTACCTATTCCGCTTAATATACTCGGTATTCTTGGGGCAACTTAAAGATAATCTTAGAAATGTTAAGGAAATATCAATTTGGTTTTTGATTCCAATCTATACATTACTCATGGGTATTATGGTTTTTTCGGCTAAACCGGAATGGGTACTAAAACCAATTGGAGAGTTTTTAATGGCTTATTTCCCATCCGAAGGAATTACCTGGACCGGATCAGCAGCAACCACAAGCTTTGGTTATTGGAACGGTAGTTGGGTAATGATAATTGTAGGTGTTATGTTTGTAATGTTACTAGGATGGTTGCTATATACAAATCCAAAATCGCAAAAAGTTAAGCAATTTAACATAACCTATTCAGGGGAACAACCTTTCCGTCCCGAGACTACTCACATGTCTCATAATATTTATGCCGGCTATAACAAAGCTTTGGGATTTTTAGTATTACCTTATATAACTGATGCATGGAATTGGGTATCAGACTTTGTTACAGATACAGCTGGTTTCATTAGAAGAATTTATTCCGGTAACGGACAAACATATGTTATGCACATAATTGTTTACATATTAGTAATATACCTTATTGTTTTTTAAGAAATAATTATATCTGATTATGAATCACATTGTTATAAAGTTATTGTTTACACTACTCGGATTACTCATAGTTATGAACTGGGGTATGTTAATGGGTGTTACAATGCGCAAAATTGTTGCACGAATGGCGGGTAGGTATGGTATTCCTTTTTATCAGCCTTGGATTGATTTACTCAAATTATATACCATTCGGGATTCTTTTACTCATGGAATCATGTTTTATCTAGGACCTGTTTTCCGCCTTGGTGGAGGTGTTGGAATGTTTTTATTTATGCCTTTAATATTTGGGTCTGATCTTTTTAGTAATTTTTCATGGTCGGGTGATTTAATAATAATACTTTATTTCCAGTTTTTCGGAATGTTAGGAATGGCACTTGGTGCCGGTGAAGGTGGACACCCAAACTCAGCAATTGGTATTAGCCGTGGATTATCACAGTTTACTACTGTTGAGCTTCCAATGACACTTGCTGTTATTTCAATAGCCATACAGTATCATACTTTTTCTATTACTGAAATAGTTGCTGCACAACAAGGAGGCATACTAAACTGGACTATTTTTACTAATCCAATAGCAACTGCTGCTGCAATGCTGTCATTACTTGGTGCATTTAGTCATGCTCCATTTAATTTAGTTAAAGCACCAAACGAAATTCCAATTGGACCACCTACTGAGTATCACTCTTCATTCTTAGGAGTATTACGAACCAACAACGCAATTTTACATGTAGTTGAAGCTGTATTATTTATGAACTTGTTTTTTGGTGGTGCAACTAATTGGTTTGAGCTAATTATTAAAACATTCTTAATTTACTTCTGGTCTGTTTTTGTTGGGGTTGTATTTCCACGATTTAGAGTTGAACAATCAGTAACATGGTTTTTAAAAGTTCCATTAGTACTAGGCGTACTTGCAGTAATTATTTATATCTAGAAAACTACAAAAAAGTCAAATAATGTCTAACATAGATAATATAGAAAATAAATTTCCCAACAAGGATTTCGAGAGACGAACAGTCATCGGCCCTGATGGGGTTAAATTTGAAATAGATCCGATTGACGACTATTTCTCGGATGCAAGACCAAAGGTAATTGCCCCTAAGAATAAAGTAATTGAGAAGTTTTTAAACTGGGCAAGAGCTGAATCACTTTGGGTATTGGGTTTTGGAACTGGTTGTGGTAGTATTGAAATACCACCATTAATGACCCCGCGTTTTGATGCATTTAGATTTGGTGTTCAAATGAGAGCTACCCCACGACAATCTTCAGTAATTATTATTTCGGGATACCTTGCTGTGAAAACCTTGAAAAGAGTTATTCGCTCATATGAGCAAATGCCAAGTCCAAAATATGTACTTGCACTAGGTAGTTGCACAATCAATGGTGGTATGTACTGGGATAGTTATAACACAATTAATCGTCTCGACCACTATATCCCTGTTGATGTATATGTAGCCGGATGTATGCCGCGCCCTGAAGCTCTACTTGCTGGATTTGAGAAATTAAAAAAAAGGATAAAAGCCGGTAATGGCGAAGGTGCTAATGAGTATGCTGAAAAATTTGATTGGTATAAAGGAAATCAGAAAAAGATAATTAAGGATTGGAATATGCCTGATTATAATTGGTAGAATAATGCTAGTGATTTGATTATTTGTTTGAATATAACCGGATAACCAGATAACCAAATCATCAAATAAACAGATTAACATATAATCATCAAACAACCAATGGAAACTATAATAAACGATATAAAAGCACGATTTGAAGTTTCAGATATTACAAAGCAACGAGATAATTTTACAATCGTTACTTGTAAAAAAGAACTTGCAGTTGCACTTGTTACTCATTTAAAAGATGTAGAGAAATTTTCACATCTTGTACTACTGTCTGCCGTAGATTGGATAGAAGACAATAAATTCCAAATAACATACATCCTTAATAATCCTGATAGTAGGATCGACATTGGAGTACGAACATTTATTGATAGAGAAACAGCTACAATGGATTCTGCACATCATTTATGGGAACACGTAGCCACATATCAAAGAGAACTACATGAAATGTATGGAATTAATTTCCCGGGAAGTCCAAGAATAAATGAGTCATTTATTCTTGAAGGATGGGATGATATTCCACCAATGCTAAGAAATTTTAATACAAAACAGTATTCGGAAGATACTTTCTTCCCACGACCAGGTAGAGGTTCAAATGATCCTGCAGAATACATGAAGAAAAAGTTATATCCCAATGAATAAAAGTAGCAAATTAATAAACTGGCAACCCGACCGATCTAAATACCCTGAGTTGGATGAAAATGGCAAAGCTATTATTGATTTGTCATCACAAAAATTTATTAAAACCTGGCAAGGTCCTAATCACCCGGGAGTAACAGGTAATATGTCGTTGGAGTTAACCATCAGCGGTGATGAAGTTGTGGAAGCAAAAACCCACGTTGGATATCTTCACCGCGGATTTGAGAAATTAATGGAACGCCGTTTATACATACAATGTTTTCCAACATGTGTTCGTATGTGTGTTCCTGAAGCCGATTCAAATGAATATGTTCTAGCTGCAGGTATTGAGGAGTTAGATAATATTGAGGTTCCGGAAATGGCATTGTGGCTCAGGACTTTAGTGTTAGAAATGGCACGCTTACAAGTTCTTTTACGTACTGTACCCGGACAAGCTTCTACTCTATCGTTAGGTTTGGGAGGACAGTGGGGAATGTACTTGCGTGATTTAATTCTCGATAGATTTGAGGAGCTTACCGGAGGTAGAATATATCATATGTTCATTATTCCCGGTGGTGTTCGTGGTAACTTACCAAGCGGTTTTAAAGATCGTATGGAGGAAAATCTAAAGCTTATTGATGACTTTATTATCAGAATTGAAGACTTAATATTTACGAATTCAGTATTTAATAAACGGACAATAGGTGTTGGTGTTATAGATCCAAAATGGGTTAGCCAGTATGGTATTGTAGGTCCTAATGCACGTGCTGCCGGATTTAAAAGGGATGTTAGAAAAGATTATCCTTATCTGAAATATAATGAATTAGATTATGATGTATATACACGTACTGATTCAGATATTTATGGCAGAAGTCAGGTTAGAAAAAATGATTTAATTCAAACTGTTGATTTAATAAGACAAATTTTAGCAAAGATGCCTGAGAAGGGAGACCTAAGAGCTAAAACTCCAAACGTAATGCATTGGAAAGTGCCAAAAGGGGAAACTTATCAGCGCTCTGAATCATCGCGTGGAGAATATGGATTGTATCTTGTTTCAGATGGGTCAAAATATCCTCGAAGGGCAAATTTACGCGGTCCAAGTTACACACATGCTGTATCACTTCTTGAAAGAATGTTGATAAACTCAAATATTTCTGATACTCATGCAATTATGGTTTCATTACAAACTTGCCCGCCAGAAATTGAACGGTAGCAAGGTGATTTTAATTGGTGATTTGTTTAGCTGATTATTTGATAATAACTAAATAATCAGGTCACCAAATAAACAATAAATAAATAAATAAAGATGGGTTTAAAAGAATTAGTAACACCTTTTACAGCTTGGAAAAATGTTATCAAAGATCCGGTAACTGTAAAAGATCCATTTAACGATAGGCCAGGTGCCGAACGATATAGAGGTTTTCATAAAAATGATGTAGAAGAGTGCATTGGCTGCGGTACTTGTGAAGATATTTGCGAAAATGAAGCCATTGATTTAGTACCTGTTGAAGGTATTGAAACAAAGGATGGTGATAGTGGATTGCGCCCTCGCCTTGATTATGGAAGATGCTGTTGGTGTGCACTTTGTGTTGACGTATGTACAACAGGTTCACTTACGCTTTCTAATGAATATACATGGGTTAGCGAAGATCCTGAAGATTTTAGATATACTCCCGGAACAGATAAAAAGGAATGGGACGACAACGAAAGAGGATGGAAAAAACCAGAAGGTGGATATGAATTTTATGCCCGCGAAAGAGTTGCAATGCCAGAACTTCATGCTGAGGACAGGGACAAGTCGTTTATTGAATTTGTAACTGGTTATTCAAAACAACAGGCTGAGGAAGAAGCTGACAGATGTGTTGAATGTGGTATTTGTACAGCAACTTGCCCTGCTCACATGGGAATCCCGGAATATATTAAGGCAATTAGAAATGATGACCTCGAAGAAGGATTGAGAATACTATATGAAACTAACCCATTACCTGAAATTTGTGGTCGTATTTGTACACACAAATGCGAAACTGTTTGCTCAATGGGTCATAGGGGAGATCCAATATCAATAAGATGGTTAAAAAGATATATTGCTGATCAAAATCCATCAGAAAAATATAAGGAAATTTTAAATCAGGGTAATGTTGAAAATAATGGCAAAAAAGTTGCTATTATTGGATCAGGACCTTCTGGTTTGTCAGCTGCTTATTACCTTGCATTAACTGGATATGATTGTACTATATACGAGAAATTACCACAAGCAGGAGGTATGATGCGTTATGGTATTCCTGAATACAGATTACCTTACGATCAAATTGATAAAGACATTGATTATATACTAAGTTTAGGTGTAAAAATTAAGTACAACGTGAATATTGGTACTGACTTTACTCTAGAACAACTTGGTAAAGATTATGATGCAGTATTTTCAGGTACTGGGCTTCATTTGGGTAGAAGTACTCGTATACCAGGTTCGGATAATGAAAATGTTTACTTTGCAACTGATTTATTACGTGAAATTGCTCTTGAAGACGACATTCCTGTTGAGAAAAAGATTGTTGTTATTGGTGGTGGTAATGTTGCCATGGATATAACACGATCACTAGCCCGCTTGCAAAATATCAAATATGGCAAAGTTGATATAACTGCCACATCGCTTGAATCGGAAGATATTATGCCTGCCGATAGAGAAGAGGTTGTGGAAGCAAGAGAAGAAAAAGCAATTGTTGATCCTGGTTGGGGACCAAAAGAAATCGAAATTAAAGATGGTAAAGTTAAAGGTTTACGTGTCGTAAAATGTCTTTCTGTCTTTGATGAAAAAGGTGCATTTAGTCCAAAATTTGACGAGAATAATAAAAAATTCTTTGAAGCTGATATGGTTGTTGAATCAATTGGACAGGGAATGGATACCGGATATCTTACAGAAGAAATTAAATCACAACTTGAATTTGGACCACGGGGCAGAATAATAGTTGACGAATATTTCCAAAGTGGACTCAATTGGCTATTTGTTGGTGGCGACATTATTCAAGGTCCAGATGTAATTCATGGAATAGCAAATGGTCATAGGGCTGCTGTAGGTATCGATTTATTTTTAAATAAATAGAGTTTGGTGTATTTTCAAATATATTAAAATACTACTTTAAAGCTTTTTAACTATAAAAACTTTTATCTTAATAAACTATAAAAACTTTTAACTTAACATTATGCTAGCAAAAGATATTCTAAAAGCAAAAATCGAAAAAGGTCAAACAAAGGTTTGTACAATTAATGAAAATAAAACTGCATATGAAGCAGTTAAAACTTTCGATACTAAAAAAATTGGAGCATTAATAGTTATTGATGACGAAGAAAGTGTTACTGGAATTATTACTGAGAAAGATATATTGTATAAATGTTACGACAACGATACCAAACTAACTGATAAAAAAGTTAGTGCTTTAATGACAACCATCGATAATATTATTGTTGGTGATGAAGAAGATGATACTGACTATTTGAAGAGTGTTATGGATAGTAAAAATATCAGACATATACCAATATTCGATGCTGAAAATGAGCTCGTTGGAATTATCTCAATACGTGATATTAACAAAGTTGAAATTGCAAACAAACGTGTTGAACTAAAGTTACTTAGGGAACACATTCAAAATCCTTACGGAGTTCATATTTACAAGGAGCAGTAATTATTACTGCATCTAATTATGCGCTTTTTAATAACAATAACCGCTGGTGATTTCATCAACGGTTTTTTGCGTTAACGTTGATTCCTAAGAGGAAATTGCTTTTGATACCAGATAGTCATCTTCAGTACTTATGCCCATGTTAACTGAAGTAATGTTTTTGAGATCATCAGCCATATTCTGTACTATTTCTAGTATTCTGCTAATTTCCACAGAAACTACATTTCTGTCATGTTTTTGATTATCAATACTTTTAATGTATTCATTTTCAATGTCCTTCAGTAAGCTGTCCATTTTCTCCAATAGCTTTATAACT
>Ga0256826_1001767_pt1 | contig 13416 bp, 11 predicted proteins | sample CV79metaG_FD_185975 | JGI IMG/M metagenome (GOLD analysis project Ga0256826, IMG submission 185975) | Hydrothermal vent microbial communities from East Pacific Rise, Pacific Ocean - CV79 | ecosystem: Environmental > Aquatic > Marine > Hydrothermal vents | place: Pacific Ocean: East Pacific Rise...
CAACCTTTTCATCCACTTTAGGAAAAAACAGCCCAATATCTAAAGTACTAAAAATGTTTGCAAGTGCCAATTGAGTATTTCCTGCTGTAACAGTAACTCCCTTTTTATAGTGTACTCTCCAAGGCAAATCTCTTTGACATAATCAGTAACACTCTTTTTAAACTGTATAGAGGAGAGCTTGATAATAATAAAAGCCCAAATGAGGGAGTTTGTATAATGCTAAATCTCTCCTTGCCATTGTAACAACAGAGAATCCATATCGATGCTTTGCCCGTAATATCAACCTTTCTCTTGCAAACCAACTATCCGTTAGTATCTCTACTTCAATATTTAATCCTCTCTTATCCATAACTCTTTTTAGCTTTCTTAAAATAGCAACGGTTACACTAATCAGATTCTTTTTGGGTTTAACCAAATAAATATAGAGTGGTATTGTAATCGTTTTTCCTCCAACAGTAATAATTAATCCAAAAGCTAACCATTTCTGTCCAAATACATAACTGGAACGATTCGCTTTATTTGCATGGTCAAATTGTTTATGTCCATAAGGAACTTTTTTCTTTCGACTTCTGTATAGGATACTGTCATCTATTGAAATCGCTATTTTTAGAATTTTAAAAAATAATAATATCCATATTATTATTTCTATCTGAATTGCTACATAATCAAATTTGACTCGGCTAAATATTTTATGAATACTATGATATTGTTTAGGATTGACCTTCATCGCTAATTCGCTTAGATACCCACTGCTACTTATCAATTCTGCTTTTATTAGCTTTAGTAGCAACTCTTTATTTTTATATTGGATACTTTTTAGTATAATGCTTATAATTCTTATTTGTATGTCCATACTTTATAAGAATCATTTTTCTCCTTAATTCTTCCTAAGTGGTTTTTTTTGTCTAAAGTGTAGTGATTTTATTAAAATGATTCAAAGTGTACGAGCAGATGATAGTCGTCAATTTCATTCAGAATGGGCGATGATTCCTCTCTCTACTACAGCTATATTTTCCGATACTACTATGGTTTTGGATAAGATTGAAGAGTATTATCATAGTGATTTTGTAGATTTGGTTTATAGTGATTCATTGGTTTCAATGGGAAATATCAGAGTTGAACTAGAGAGCATATCAGATAGATTAAGTGAAGAGAAGTTGTAGTAAAGAGAGATTAAATATGAAAGATTGGAGTTATAATGAATAGTCTAAAAATAAGTATGCAAAACCAAACAGTAGGTAAACTCTCGATTGACAAAGATGAAAACTACTATTTTGAGTATGATAAAGATTGGATAAAAAAAGGGTTTGCAATCTCTCCTCATTTGCCTTTTAATCAAACGCTTTCCTCTGTGAGCATTAAACGATTTTTAGAAAATCTTATTCCCGAGGGAGAGGGGCTTGAGGATATTGCTCTGTTTAGTCGAATATCCAAAAACAATACCTTTGCGATTATGCACTCTATTGGTTATGATACAGCAGGAGCGTTGTTTTTTGGGGATAATAGAGAGGTTGATGAGCCTATTTTTAGAGAGATTTCAGAAGAGGAGTTAGCCCAAAGGATAGATGAATTGGAATATAAAAGTATTGCAATTTGGGATAAAAAAGTACGTTTATCGTTAGCAGGGGTTCAGGCTAAATTGCCTGTGATTATAAAAGAGAAAAAGATAGGTTTAGCCAATGGAAGATTAAGCTCAACCCATATTATGAAGTTTCAGACCAAGAGAAACAGCCATATTGTAATCAATGAGCTTTTTTGTATGAAGTTAGCCAAAAAGATAGGTTTAAAAGTGGCAAATGTTGAGCTGAAACGATTTGATAAATATCCAACACTTTTGATTAAGCGATTTGATAGGGTTTATAAAGATGATTTTGTAGAGCGTTTGCATATTATTGATGGTTGTCAGATGTTGGATTTGCCCCCAAGCTATAAGTATGAACAGAACTTTGGAAATTTTCGTGATGTTGCACATATTAGAGAGGGTACAAGTTTCAAAAAGCTTTTTGAGAGTACAAAACTCTGCTCTGTTCCTGCTGTGGCAAAACTAGAACTTTTAAATTGGGCAATGTTTAATCTTGTTATGGGGAACTCTGATGCTCATGGTAAAAATTTCTCTTTTTTTGTAGAGAAACGAGGGTTAAAACCAACTCCTTTTTATGATATTCTCTGTGTAATGATGTACGATTTTGACCACAATCTAGCAATGGCTTATGGAGATGAGTTTAACCCCAATGAAATCTTTGCATTTCAACTTAGAGAGTTTGCAGAGGATATTGAGATTAACTACAAACTTGTCTCTAAAACCTTGGTCAAAATATGTGAGATGATTGTTAAAGTTTTAGAGAAAGATATGCTCAAAGATGAGATACTTATTGAAGATGAAGCTCTTTTTATAGAGAAGCTATCAAGCTTTATTTTGGAAAGAACCAAGAGGTTTAGAGAGATTGGGTTGGAGATGGAGTTTGTTTCGTATTAAGATTAAATCTTTGGCTTTTTGAGAGTCGGAAATAGGGGTTTATTGAGCCTTTCGGCGAAAGATTGTAATTTTCCAACTTCCATTAATGGTGGGCTGAAAGCACCCAATGCCAATGACTTAGGCTACTCCAAGGAAATAATTCCAAAATATAGCGAGGCTGAAGCCGTCGATTCCACATATGCAAGTCGCATTTTCGGAATCGGCGTATTTACACCAATGCTAATGAAATAAGAAAAATTATGTAGGGATATCCCCTTGTGGGTGTCCACAAATGCCTAAATATTGGATACCCATAAAGGGTATCCCTACACAAAAATCCTTATTTCATTAGCATTGGTGTTTACAGCCGAACAATAAGTTGGTCAAAAAAAGCTTAAGTCATTGGCATTGGGGTTTAACCACCAATGATTGTGCAATGCTTTGCAATATTTCAGCCTATAACCCTCAATAAAATAGAGAATGGTTTTGAGGGGGTTCGGCTTAATACTCTGCTTCAAATTATGGAGGGTTTGGGAATGGAGATGAGTATGAGAGATTGGGATGAATAGTTTAAAAGTTCGTATGGAAAATCAACCCGTATCATCTTACCTATGCCAAGCTTTTATCATAACAACATTCCATTCCCCAAATAATAAACAGCCACGTACAATGTAACCAATAAGACAAAAAAGCTAACAAAAGAAGCAACTAAAATAGAATGCTTTTGATAAGGTTTTTTAAGCCATAATGCAGAGATTGTATCGCTTAAGCCTATGAATGTTCCTATAAATAGAGAACCCCATACAGCGTAGCCAATATAGAAATAGTTTACTTGTAACATGCAAAATGGGCATTTGTGGGTGGGGAGTTGGTAGATGTATGTTCCAAAAAAGTAGACAATCGCGTAATAGGCTATATAGAGAAATAGAAGATTTGTGATGATATAGAGCAGTTTTTGTTTGGAATATAAAGCTAAAATAACCAGAGTATAGAGCAGATAAAAAAGTGTTAATAACATAGTAATATTTAAGCCAAAAGGTAGTGGGTTTGCTCCTTCTAATTGCCCAAACAGTGCAGAACAACAGCTTACAGGTTGGTGGGTATCTATGTTTGTAAAGTATTGAAAATCTAAAAAGAGTTCAAAAATTAAAATAAGAAATATAGAGATAAATAACCATGTTTTATCTTTTATATAGTGGTGGTCTTTTGTTTTTGTGTCATAATGGTTAATGTACATCCAAAGAGTTAAAAAGAGTAAAATCGTAAGCTTTAGAGTTAAAAGAGGAGTTCCATAGCTGTTAGCTGTGATGACTCCTGCTCCACACATTGCCCCTGTGACAATATTGGACAGCTCATCAATGGTAAAGATAAAGTAGATGACCAGTATAAACTTTAGAGCAAAGACAAAAAGTATAATGGTGTTGACTAAATAGGTATCTTTTTCAAGTCTAAATTGAGTGGGGTTAAAGCTCTCAAAGTTCCACTTTTGTAAGATATTTAAAGAGACTAAAAAGGCTATAAAAAGCAGTAAAAATAGAATAACTTCACTAAGTAGATAGACAATAACTTGATTTGATAGTAGAACTTCATTCATCTAAACAATCTGCCCATCAACCATAGGAATAATACGATTTGTAAACTCTAAATTCTCAAAAAGTGGGTCGTGGGTGGCGATAACAATGGTTTTATTCATTGTATGAAGCTCTTTAATGGTCTCAATAAAGCCCAAAGAGTTCTCTCTGTCCAAGTTGGCAGTTGGTTCATCACACAAAATAATATCAGGGTTCGCTACTAACGCTCTTGCAATGGCTGTTCTCTGCTTCTCGCCACCTGAAAGATGAGATGCTTTTAATGCTTTTTTATGTGATATATTTGCTAGGTTCATAGCTATTTTAGCTTTTTCCTCTATCTCTTTCATCTTTAAACCCGATGGAATAAGAGGCAAAATCACATTTTCTTCGACAGATAGGTGTTCAAAGAGATTAAAGTGTTGAAATATAATTCCTATCTTTTTAGCACGAACTTTAGAAGCAAAAAAATCAGGAAGTTTTGATAGTGGCTCTTGGTCTATAAGTATCTTTCCACTTGATGGTTTGTCTAACCCTGCAATTAGTGAAAGTAAGGTGGTTTTCCCACTTCCACTAACTCCTTTTAAAATAACCAACTCTCCTTTTTTAATATTTAGATTAATGTTTTTTAAAATCTCTGTTTCACTATTCTCATTATAAAAAGATTTTGACAGGTTCTCTATTTTTATCATAACATCGCCTCTTTTGGGTCGGTTACAGCAATTTTCCATACAGGAATAATCACAGAAGCTATAAAGGGTAAGGCATAGAGTAGAAAGATAGAGGTTAAAATAGAAAAATCAACCATAGGGATAAACTCTAGTTGATTTTTTAGATTTTCTCCTCCTAAAAACAGCTCTTTTAGCAGGGGAGCATTAAAGACAAATACAAACAGATAGGCAAGAGAAATACCTATAGTGTATGAAATCATAATTAAAATAGTTGTCTCTGTAAATTTGAGTTTTAGAACATCATTAATACTCCAACCCAACGCTCGAAGCAGACCTATTTGACGTTTTTCACTAGAGTAGACCATACTGTAACGTTGATAAAGAATTAGGCTAAAGGTAATTAAGACAATTAAAAATAGAATCAAAAAAACTCCCCCTTTATAGTTGTATAGATTTTCATACGACTTTTTTACCTCATTTTTGTTAACCACTCTTAAGTCATAATGCAGAGCTTGAAGTTTATCACTCATAAGCGTCCACTCATCAGGGTTAGGTACATTAAAAGTAATATCCGAAACCTCATCTTGGCTGTACCCTAAAATCTGACGAGCCAAATCTATAGGCATAATTATCATATCGTTGGCGATGAGGTCTGTTTGTTTTGCCAAGGTTTTAAAGATAGAGACACTTTTAAACTCCCCTTTTGGGGTCAAAAACTTATAGGAGTTTTCATAATAGTTCTCTTTTAAATAGCGTTTAACTCCCTCTCCTACCATCATCTGATTTTTTTCTAAAAAAGCTTTTATATCGGTACTGTTTATAACTTTTTCTAAGCTCTTATGGCTCTGCTCTTCCATAAAATCAACCCCTATAATCAAAAAAGATTTCTCTTTCTCTTTAAAAAAGTACCGTCCATAGACTCTTGGTGTAATTTTTGAGACTCCATAAATATCATACAGCTCATCACTCCAATCTAAAGGGGTGGCAATGGCTCTTCCTCCTTGGAGCTTGTTTATAACAAAATCGGGCTGTTGCTCTAATGTTTGCATCAATGAGAAACGAATAGACGATGAGATAAAAAGTATAGAAGATAGCAGAAATAAAATAGTTATAGAGAGCAAAACCACCGATATATGTTTACTTTTCTCTTTAAAGAGTTGCAGGGTCATAAAATGCCAAAATGCGTTACTGTTCATAGACAAAATCCATTCTTTGCAAAGAGGGCATCTCTGGGTAAACAGGGTTGTATGGACTCTCTTGATAATTTGTTGACAAAGAGAGTTGGTTGTAGTGGGTTAACAGAGTAAGATTTTGTAAACTACTAATTCTCTCTTTAGAGGGAAAAGATAGATAGTGAAATGTAACTCCTAGAGCCATTAAAAGAAGAATGGAACTTAGAAATAGAAATGGTTTTATCAAAAAATCTCCTTAGTGTTTTTATATTCCATCAAGTCCCATAACAAGTGTAGAGGAAATATCTGTAAAGTTAAGAACTTTTTTACCCTTATGCTCGTGCATAAAATTATCAGCTGATTTTTGGTCAATAAATGGAATCAGTTCATCTCCCATTGGTCCAAAAATATTAGAACCTATTACATAGAAAGCCTCTTTTGCATTAATTTCTTTTAGTGTATAGAAATCAGTTACACTAATAGATTCTATCTCTTTTCTATTATAGGGAAAGTCAACATCAAAAATATAGAACTTCATCATATCTTTTACACCATCAAAATAGTGTAGTTTCTCTTTAAGCTTTATGGTTGCTACCCATTTTGGGTATTTGGTTACAAACATACCACAAACAGGGCATTTACTATCTTTGGGAACATTAATTGTTTTGTTTGTACTATTGGTATCGTTTTTTTTGGATAACAGAAAATAGATTAGAGCTTTTTGGTTTCGTCTGTTTAGAGCTGTACAGGGTTTTAGGGTCTCTATCTCTTTGCTAATAGAATCCTTATCTAAAGCTGTTATTTGTAAGAGCTTTTTTTCATCACATAGCTTGTGTGCTATTTTTTCGCCTTTTTGTAGCAGTTTGGCATACTTGTTAGCAGAAATATCTTCTGCATGAAGCGAAGAGAAGAGTACAAATATAATTAGAAAAAAAGTTCTCATTTTAGACCTGCTATTTACGTGAGTTTAAATAGAGAGCAATAGCTTGAAGCTTTTTACCTTTAATCTCTCCACAAGTTTGATGCTCTTTTAGATAACTTTTTGCTTGAGCAATGCTAGTAAACTTCTCTTCTATGGGTTTACACATTTTTGTAAACATCATTTCGCCTTTTTTTACCATCATTGCCTGTTTTTGTGCAATCATTTCACTCTCTTTGGCTATATTGTCTTGTACCATTTTTAGAGTGCTATTAAAATCTTTAATCTCTCCTCCAAACTCTTTAGAAAATGTTTGAGCATCACTTTTAAGGGCAAAAGCATATTTACTAATTTTGCTCATTGTTCCTGCTTTTGAACTTCCTATTACATACCAAGCACTGTTTGCATCTATAAATTTTAATGTTGTATTATCAACAACTTTAATATCGGTTACATTGCTATCATGATTAAGAGCATCAGCTAAACAGTGAATTGAACAGTATTGTTTTGCTAATCCTGCTACTTTTGAAGCGTGATTTGTTTTGTAAAACATAGGAAGTGTCATTCCACATTTTGTACAGTAGAGTTTGTTTTTTCCCTCTTGAACCAGTTGTGCTTGTGCCATTGGAACAGCTTGGAAACGTGTTGGCATTTTATGCCCCATTGTTGGCTCTTGGGCAAAGATGCTAAGGGTAAGTAGACTAATGATTAGTAAAAAATTTTTCATGAAAATCCTCTTTTTTATCTATTTTATATTTTTAGTGTTAATTTAGTGTTAACTTAGTGTGAGTCCTACTTTTTTTTATAACGACACACCTTGATATGTCAACCCCAAAACAGGAACAAAAGCTTCCCCTTTAAAAACATTTTAAAATAGCGTAGTTATTATTAGAATAGAATTTGAAATAGCTATTTCCAAACACTCTACAAATAAACTCCCCGTTCACATAACAGAGTATAGTCACAATAGACACAAGAGCTTACGTTTTCACATTTTTCAGCTACTACGCTGTTCATTTCTCGTAGTTCGCCTATAATCTCATAGAGTAACTTTGTCTTCTCTTCCAATTCAGTTATTTCGGTGGTTTTTCCATTGAATATCTCTACAAAATATAGGTTCATGTGTCGGTAGGTCTCTTTTAGAATTTCACTGTAGATACTCATCTGAAAATCACTTAGTTTTTCTAAATTTTTCACACGATTGGCATCGGTAATTGAACCACTTTTATAATCGAGAACAAATGTTCCTACTTCATCTTGGTCAATTCGGTCAACGATACCTCTAAAATTTATACCTCCAATATTTCCAATAATCTGCTTTTCGCGTTCCACTACTCTCCATCCTGCTTTGAAATGGTAAATTTGAGCCTCTAGGAACTTTTCCATTTTTGCCTTCCACAACAGTTTAGAATAGGCTATTTTAGGAGTGTTGTATTCTAACAATGTGTCCAAAAGCCTATCAAAATTTGATTTTAGCTCATCAAGACTAGTATAAGAATCTTTTTCTTTAAAAAGATTCTCTAGAACTTTATGTAAAAAACGTCCTTCATTGAGTTCGTCGTCTTCTTTGGGTTTTAACTTTTCGATATAGGTGTAATAGTATTTTCGTTTGCAGGTTAGAAATGTTTTTAATCTTGTAGCCGACCATGTAATGTTTGTAGCATCAAAATTTTCGATAACAGGGTCTTTTTGAGCCACGACTTGATTGGGTTCATTGTAGAGCAACTCCAAATTAGAAGAGACCACGTTACCCAGACCTAAGCCCAACTCATAAAGGTACGAAGCAGGAGCTTTGTTATTTGAGGTAGAATAGATAATAACCGACTGTTCAGCTTGCTCTAAAATACGTTTATAGAGCTGTTTTTGTAGGGCTTCACGGTCATTTTTGGTTGGTAATTTAGCAAACTTTCGTAGAGATGAGTTCAAAAAAGCATCTTTGGCAGGAATACTTGGCACAATGCCATCGTTAAAATCAACCACAACAATACCTTTAAAAGAGACTCCTCTGGTCTCTAATGCACCAATAACGGTTACTTTACCTCCACGAACATCATCAAGACTTAGTTTAGAGAGTTGTTTTAACCATAAAAACAGCCATGAGTTTACGCTCATGTTCTCTTTTTTAAAAATATTTTTAAAGTGCAACAGAGACTCTTCTACAATAGAGCGTTTATTGTCCAAGTCAAAAGGTTCTATCAGTCCAAAAAATGGCTCTACCCCCATCTCTAATGTTGGATTTATTTTATTCACTTCTTCTGGACTTATGTTGTATTTTTTAAGTAAAAAAAGTGTCTCATCTGAAAAACTTTTTAAGTGTTGATAGATGGCTTCTAAACGTTTATAGGCTTTGGTTTTAATATAATCAAACCCCATAGCAAAGTTAAAGTTATTGAGTTTATCATAAAGTCGAACCGACTCTTTAAATGCTTCATCGGGGAGCAACACCACTATCTCATCAGGAGAGATTCCCTCATTTACCATCGTTTGCACAGCTTCTAAAAGCAAGGGGATTTGAGCCAAACGCTCTTCGACACAGAGAACTTTTGATTTAAGAATGGTTCTGTTTTCAATGGCTGAAAGAACACTTTTACTCTGCAAGTCAAATGATACTTGACTGTTTTCGGGAAGTTCCACACCCATCTCTAAAAAACGTTCTTGAACTTTTTTATTAAACTTAGAGGTGTGCATATGAACAATAAAGGGTTTTTTTTGAGCTATTTTTTCAATAAGTTCCAACTCAAAATAACTCATGTACCCCTCTAAATAGAGTTCAAATCCATCATAAGCTTCTATAAATCCATGATTCATACGGTAGGTAGAGGGTACAAAAACCCTATCGCTCAAGCCTTTGGCTTCTAAAAGTGTTTTATAGTTTTCAAGTAGCTCTTCTAAAATATCAATATGTTCACTAAACTCCACATAAGCATCGCCTTCGACCAATGCTCCAAAGCTTACATGTTCATGGCTTAACTCTTCAAAAAATTTAAATATTGCATCACTTTTAGTAAAAAACTTAACCAAGTCACGATTAATTCTTAATGCTCTGAATCCTTCAAACTCTGAAGCTTCTTTGAGCAGTAACATTCTATGTAAAGGGTCAACCATTGAATGTTCAGGCAGTAGAATAGCTCGTCGTTCAAAATCATCAATACGGATAAGTGAGGGTAAAAGAGTGTTCTCTTCTTTTTGTAACAGATGCTCATTACGAATGGCTCTTGATGTGGGATAAATATGTAAAGTTTTCATCTTGTTAGTATAGCAGATTTAAAAAAGTTTATTTTGAAGATAAAAAGAGTCTATATAAACAAAAATTAGTAATATTTAAGATAAAATAACATAAAACAATTAAGGGATAAAATCATGAAAATTATCATATTAGACAGCCAAACACTTGGTAATGACTTGGACCTAACTCCTATTGAGGCTTTTGGAGAAGTAATAAACTATGCCACGACCCAGCCCTCAGAAACACTAAAGCGTGTTGAAGACGCAGATATTATCATAACAAATAAGGTTCTTATTACAAAAGAGATAATGCAAAAATGTTCTAAGCTAAAACTTATAGCTGTTGCAGCAACAGGGATGAATAATATTGATTTAGAGACAGCAAAAGAGTTAAAGATTAAGGTTAAAAACGTAGCTGGTTACTCAACTGCTTCGGTGGTTCAACATACCTTTACCATGGCATTTAATCTTTTAGGTAAACTTCCTTATTATAAAGCTACCGTAGAAGATGGAACATGGAGTAATTCAAATCTATTCACCGATGTCTCTCAACCTTTTTCTGAAATAGCAGGAAAGTCATGGGGAATCATTGGTTTAGGAACAATAGGAAAAAATGTAGCACAAATTGCAGAGCTGTTTGGAACCGATATTACCTACTATTCAACCTCTGGTCAAAATAAGATTAATGATTATCATCACGATAACCTAGAAAAGTTATTGGCAAAGAGTGATATAGTCTCTATTCATTGTCCATTAAACAAAGATACAAAAAACCTTATTAATGCTAGTAATTTAAATCTTTTAAAAGATGGGGCTATTTTATTGAACCTTGGTCGTGGAGGTATTATTAACGAGACCGATTTAGCAGAAGAGTTGAATAAAAGAGAGCTGTATGTAGGATTGGATGTTCTAGTAAAAGAGCCAATAGAAGCAGATAATCCTCTGATGCATCTAAAAAATCCAAATCAATTACTGATTACCCCTCATATTGCGTGGGCAAGTGTTGAAGCAAGAAAAAGACTTTTAGAAGGGATTATAAAAAATATTGAATGGTTTTTAAAAGGATAATAGTTCAAAAAAGAGCTTATTTCATCTAAAAAAACGAATTTTAATATAAAAACATTTTCTTAAATTAAAATTAAACACTATATCATTAATCATGCTTTAAAATTAAATTAAACTTAAATTTTTTTCTTAATTAAAGTTTTAAATTAATTTTTATGTGCTATAATTTTCTTAACAGGATATATCTTTAAAAAGAACTCCTCCCTTAAAAATAAATTAAATATTTATATTCCTGTTGAGATGTTTTAGCCATTAGAATTAAACAATTTTACCCTTTTCTCCCTCCTTTAAATAAACCCAGCTAAAACATCTCTCTAAACTCCTTCAAAGACAATGTTCTATCTCTCTAAACTTTTCTACATACAAAAATATTAACTTTCTCCAACTCCAATAGTTTAAGCCTCCTTTCCCCTCTATTTCTTCTCTTTTAGAACTTAGCAAAGCCCTATATATAAGGTGTTCAAGAGTACAACTAGGACTTTTCTAATGTCTGAAGAGACAAAGTTAATGTTTTAAGGGGACTTTTTTAATGTCAAGTGGGACAACTCTAATGTTACTAGAACAATAAAAGTTTATCTTGTCCTAGTTGTGCTATACTTTCATCTTGTAATAAAAAGGTGCTAAAATGTTAAGTATGAATACAAACGAAATAATTATAGATAAACACAGTTCTAGTATCCAAATAAGTAATAAGATTTCTGCTCTACAGAGAAAAAGCTATAACTATATGTTAAAGATTGCGAAAAATGGATTGATTAAAGATAGAGCGTTAAAGAGCTTTTATGTCACAGCAGAGGAACTTTTGATTTTTTTTGATATGGGAAAAGAGAATCACAGCTATCTCAAAAAAGAGTTGACAGTTTTGAGCGAAACAAAAGTTGTTTATAATATTTTAGAGAAAAATAAAAAGTATAAAAAATGGGGTGCATTCCATCTTATTGCAGGGTTTGAGTACGATAACGGGATGATAAAATACTCTTTTCCTCATCAAGTAGAAGAGATGATTTTAAATCCAAAAATGTTTGGAAAGATAAATTTAGTTGCCATAAAAGGGTTGAGAAGTCGTTACTCTATTGCCCTTTATGAGTTGGCAGAAGATTATCTCAATGTGCAAATTCCCAAAATGGAACTAATCAAATTTAGAGAGTTAATGGGTGTCAAAGAGGGACAATATCCAAACAGTAAAGATTTGAGAAAAAGAGTGATTGATGTTGCTGTTGAAGAGATAAATAGAAGTGAAGTTATCGCATTTACAATTAGTTATGAGCTTGAAAAAACAGGAAGAAAAATAACCCACATAAAATTCATAGTCCACAAAAAAGAGAACACCTTCCAAACAGGAGAAAAAGAGAAAAACTTTTATAGATGGAAAAACCAAATTGTAAAAGATTACAAAGATAAACCCCTTTGCAATAATCTAACCAAGCTAAAATATTTTAAGTGGACACTCTTTTTTATAGATAAAAATGGATTTATAGGTAAAGATGTAGAGGGAGATAGAAATATTCTTGAAAAAGAGGAGTCTTTTAAAATTTGGGAGTTTTTGTTTGAAAATCCTAAAAAAATAGAGGTTGTTCCTTTGAGCAAATTTGATATTTTGAGAAAAGATTTTAGAGGTAAAAAGATAGAGCAGATTTCTACAACAGTTTTAGGTAGCCGAATGGTTACAGTTCTTGCACTTAAAGAGTTTAAAGAGGAAGATGGACGATTTTTTATCGAGATAGAACAAGAGGATGGGACTCGGTTTTGGACGAAAAAGAGCTTTTTATTTGAGGAGATTTTGGGGATGAAATTTATAGGAGATAATAATTAATGAGTAGTTATAAACCACCTTATACTCTTACATCTAAAATGGTTAATCTTATATCTGCTATTAGTGAAGAGATTACAAGAGTAGAGTATAACAAAAAAGAGATTATTACCCCACAGTTACGAAAAAAAAATAGAGTCAAAACTTTGGTAGGAACACTTGAAATAGAGGGGAATTTTTTAGGTGAAGAGAAGATTACAGCCATTATTGAAGGTAAGAGAGTATTGGGAACATATCAAGAAATTTTAGAGGTTGAGGGTGCAATTAATGCCTATAGAGAGTTTGAATATTACAATTATGATAATTTAGACGATTTACTAAAAGCTCATAAAATTTTAATGAAAGATATTCTTAAAACAGCAGGAAGTTTTAGAAGTGTTAATGTCGGTGTGGGTAGCAAAGAAGGAGTTAGTCATGTTGCTCCACCTTATGGGATAGTATCTGGTTTAATGATAGAGTTGTTTGATTGGTTGAAAGATAGCGATGAACATCCTCTTATAAAATCTTGTGTATTTCATTATGAGTTTGAGT
>Ga0256826_1001768_pt1 | contig 13414 bp, 16 predicted proteins | sample CV79metaG_FD_185975 | JGI IMG/M metagenome (GOLD analysis project Ga0256826, IMG submission 185975) | Hydrothermal vent microbial communities from East Pacific Rise, Pacific Ocean - CV79 | ecosystem: Environmental > Aquatic > Marine > Hydrothermal vents | place: Pacific Ocean: East Pacific Rise...
TTTAAGTCTTACAAGTGAGTAACGTGTTGTAGCGTAACGTCCTACTGCAAAAGGAAGTTCTACTTGAGCTAGTGTTTCATAAAAGGTTACTGCAACTTGTGGTTCTTTGTCTATTCTAGCTTTTTTGTCGGTCATCTTGTCTAAGACTTCTTTTAAAGCATAATCTATTTCACCTCTTTCATCCGCGTAACCACGAACCACAGCTAGGTACTCTTTTTTAAAGCCTCTTTGCACAATAAGCTCTGACATTAACCTTGCCATCTCTTTAGAAAGCGCAAAAACTAAAACACCTGAGGTTGGTTTATCTAAACGGTGAATGGGGTAAACGTATTGTCCAATTTGATCACGTACCATCATCATGGCAAAACGTGTCTCTTCTTTATCAATCCAAGAGCGATGAACTAAAAGGTTACTGGGTTTGTTTATGGCAACAAGATGTTCATCTTGGTAGAGGATTTCTAGAAGCTCTTCATCCAATGACAACTCGCTTTAAGTACGGCGATAAAGAGGTAAGAATTTCATAAGCTATGGTATCAACATGCGCTGCCATTTCATTGGCATCATCAAAGATTAAAATCTTATCTTCTGTAGTGTTGTAAGAGCTGTTGTCCATAGAAACACGACCAAGAAGCTCATAGCCATCAGGCGTTTTGTAAGTGTTAGATAAAGAGCGTTTAAGACCATCAGCATACCCAATGTCGTAATTACTCACTTGCATCTCTTCTGTCGCTTCAAAGCTCGCATTGTAGCCAAGACGTTCACCCTTAGCTAAGGTACGGGTGCTAATACGTTGTGCATATAAAGAAAGTACCGGTTGAAGCCCTGTTTCATCAAAGCCTCTGTCCATCTGTAAACAGCCATAAGCTGAGATACCTACACGAACCATATCTTCATTAAAGTCATTGATTCTAAACAGACCTGCCGAATTACACGAGTGAAATCTAAGTTCGCTTGAAAAAGAATTTTTCACACTTTCAAAATTAGCTTGTTGCCAAAACCACTCTGCACTCATAGTATCAGCAGAACGAAGATGTGTAAATACTGCTTCTACTTTCAACTCTTTCATTTTTATAATCTCTTTAGCTTCTTCAATCTCTTCTATTGCAATGCCATTACGGTGCATTCCTGAGTCTACTTTTAATTCTAAACGCATATCGGATGAGAACTTGGCTAAGTCTTCTAAGGTGTTGACTGTAAAAAGATAGTTTGTCTCATTTCGTAAAGGAAAAGTAGGACGTAAGATTAAAATGTATGCAAAGAGTTCTTTAATGAGGTCAGCTTCTTCTACACTTCTAACCACAACCTTAGTGATTCCATACTCTTTTGCCATAGTGGCGACTTCTAAAAGTCCATGTCCATATGCATTATCTTTCAAAACCAGTGCAATTTTATTTATATCTTTACACTTTTTAGCAATAATGTCTAAATTATTAAAAAATGCTGATTTATTGAGTTCTATGTAAGACATGACGCAATTATAGCAAGAAAGAGATTTATGAGACGTTTACCTGCAGAATTTGAAGAACAATCTTTTGTTCAAGTTATCTTTCCCCATAAAAATAGTGATTGGGTCTGTTGTTTAGAAGATGCCGAGAAAAACTTTATTGAAATTATTAGTACCATTGCTAAGTACCAAAAGTGTTTAGTAGTTTGTGATGAAGTGGCATATGTTACAAGTAAGTTCTCTGAGCTTAAGAACCTTCACTTTGTTAAAGCCAAAACTAATGACACATGGGCAAGAGACTGTTCAGCCATTACTATTACCGTAGATGATGAGCCGCTACTTTTAGACTTTGCCTTTAATGGTTGGGGTGGTAAGTATGAAGCTGAGCTTGATAATAAACTTACACAGAGCATTTCGTCTACTTATGATGCACCGATTAAAAGTTTTGACTATGTTCTTGAAGGGGGCGCTATTGATTGTAATGGTGCGGGTACTATTATGACGACGGCTACATGTATTTTTCATGAGAATAGAAATGATGACTTACACCTTGGTTTACTGAAAAAAGCTTTGGCTGCTGAAAAAATCATTGTCTTAAGTAATGGACTCTTAAGTGGTGACGATACTGATGGACACATCGACACCCTTGCCCGTTTTGTAGATGAAAAAACCATTGCTTATGTTCAATGTTTAGACAAAGAAGATGAGCATTATGATGCATTCTTGAAAATGGAAGAGGAGTTAGAGCGTTTTAGTGACCAAAACAAAGACAGCTTTCACCTTATTCCTCTGCCTTTTCCAGCAGCAATTTATGAAAACAAGAAACGGCTACCAGCTACATATGCAAACTTTCTAGTCATTAATGGCGCAGTGTTAATGCCAACATATAACGATGATAATGATGACTTAGCTCAGGCAATTTTACAAAGAGCCTTTCCAAAGCACGATATTGTGCCCATAGATTGTTCAACACTTATTCGTCAAGGTGGAAGTCTACACTGTGTAACAATGCAGTTTCCTAAGGGTGTGAAACTTCTTTAAGCTCAATTTTTTCTAATGGGGTTTCTTCAGCAGGATGAAAAAGCATGGTGAAACCTTGGTAAATAAAAAATCCTGAACCAAGAAGCATTAAAGCAGTAAAAACTTTTTTCTTTATGTCCATCTGTTTTAACTGCATCTTATTGGTACCAGTGGCGTTTCAGTTCGCCCGTTCCTGTGTACTCATCTACTAAAACCTTAATAGGTTCATCATCTGAAATAGAAATAATTATTTTTCTTCCATGGTCATTAATTTCTATAAGTTTTGGATGCTCAGAAAGCACCTTGTACTCATTTGATGAAAGGTGGTCAAACACACGTGAAAGTAGATGTCGTGACGTAGGAAGGGCCAGATGAGAAATATCAGTATCATCAATCATAAACTGGTAAATCAAACGCTTTTGCAAAATAAGTGTAGAAAAATATGAAGCATTTTCCCGTGAAGACTCTGAACTCACTAAAGAGCGTTGTAACATTCCCAAAATGTTAATTCTGTCTACCTTAGCACACGAGATTCCTACTAATGAGATAAAATTCTCGTCCGTATAACCGCCATAAAAAAGTCGTGAACCTTGCTCACATACCTTATTATATTTCTCTGCCTTAAAGTCATTTATAAACGACGATATATCTCTTGCCTCAAGTAAGGCACTCATTATTAACACAATCCCTAAAAAATATTTGATACGTTCTCCCTAATTATTAACTGTCAGTTATTAATCCGAGGAGCGTTGTCCTAAAATTAATATTTTCCCTAAATCTTCTTGCAGTTCTATGTTGTGTATATTTGCCCAAACAACGATCTCAGCATCAAGGTCTAAAAAATCATCTTGGTCTAAAAGATCATTTTTAAACTTAATCATATGCTGTTCACTGCGAAGTGAAAGATAGTAATCACTGTGTTGTAAAAAAGGCTGTAAATCTCTTAATGCTACAACTACTTCATTAAAATGAAGATAATTATTTTTTATTTCATTCACCAATGCTAAAGATTGGGCATCATCTTTGTACCCACACATCTGTAAAAGTTCTTTTTCCATTTTGAATCCTTTTTAAGGTTCTCTTCCATAATGGTATCACTTTCATAGTAAATGAAACTTTTACTTTTAACATTAACTTGCCTGTTAAAAGAGTGTAGCGATTGGTTCTTCTTTCTTCTTTTTAGCAGGTGTTGCTAACTCTGAAAAGTATTCTATCTCTTTTTCTTTTAAAATACGAATGTTGTTTGTTGTTCCAGGGACACCTACCGGGTCACCTGCCGTAATGATATAGGTGTTCTCTTTTTTAATAAAACCATTTTCAAGACCCTTATTCATTACTTCACTTAGCATTAACTCAAACTTATTTTTACGCACTGAAAAAGCAGGTGCAACGCCCCACACAAGGGTTAAACGTTGGGCAACTTTTGGGTCATGTGTTACGGCTAAAATGTCAACATCAGGTCGGTAACGTGACATTTTTTTAGCAGACATTCCTGAAGTTGTAAGAGCTAAAATACCGTTTGCCTTAAGTTGTGTGGCTAAGGTTGTTGTCGCATGGTCAATCACATCTTTGTCATCACGGTTAACAAACTCATGCAGTTTGTTGTAACGGTAAACCGTTTCAGCTTGAATGATAGTATTTGACATTGTCTCTGCTGCTAAGGCAGGATTTTGGCCAATGGCTGTTTCTTCTGAAAGCATTACCGCATCCGTGCCATCTAAAACAGCATTGGCAACATCAGAAATTTCTGCTCGTGTTGCAGTTTCAGAGTCAGTCATAGAAAGAAGCATCTGTGTCGCCGTAATTACAGGTTTTGCCACACAGTTTGCTTTTTTAATAATGGTCTTTTGAATGGTAGGTACCATGTAGTAAGGAACTTCAATTCCTAAATCACCACGAGCCACCATAAGCCCATCGCTCTCTTCAAGAATTTCATCAATATTTTCAACTGCGTCAAATTTTTCAATCTTGGCAATCAGGTCTTGGCTTCCCCCATGTTCGTTGACGATAGCGCGGGCTTGTTTCATGTCAGCTGCATTTTGAACAAAAGAGATTGCCATAAAGTCTACTTGGTTTTGAACACCCCAAAGCATATCTGCCTTATCTTTTTCAGTAATAACATTAATGTTAATCTTCGTATTTGGAAAATTCACACCCTTATTTGAAGCTAAAACACCATCATTCTCGACCACACCCATAACTGCGTCATCGGCAACATCTTCAACACGAATGCGAATACGTCCATCATAAAGATAAATATATTCATCTTTTTTCATAAGACTTAAGATAGAAGGTTGATTAATACTTAAAACATAACGGTCTTCAGACTCTTGGTATCCTTCAACTTCTTCACGCATAAACACAAGTTTGTCACCTTTTTTAAGATTAAACTCTTGTTTTAAAGTCCCGACACGTACCTTTGGTCCACAAATATCTTGAAGAACACCCACAATCCAACCACAGTTTTTCATTGCCGTTCTAATGTTTTTAAGCACAACAGAATGGTCTTCATGTGTACCATGAGAAAAATTCATTCTAAAAACATTTACCCCAGAACGAATAAGTTTTTCAAGTACTTCAACGCTGTTACTAGCTGGACCAACTGTGGCTAAAATTTTTGTTCTTCTTTTCATAGGTACAAATCCTTTATATATGCTGATTATAATATCACAATGTTACTACTTTGTTTCCAATTTTAGTTCTTTTTATAGATAAAAATACTATTATGATAAAAATTCCAAACGCTTAGGGGTAAATGTGGCAAAAGCACCATCACGTGACTACAACACCGACATTGTTCTTGTTGACATCATTAGCTTTTCACAACTCACCCCTAGACAGCAACTTGAACTCATTGAGTATCTAACACAAAGTTACACGCGCATGTTAGAAAAACTACTTTCCAACTCAGACATGAACCTTTCTCAGATGATCTTAGGTTTTATCTCAACAGGAGATGGGTTTTACTGTATTTTAAATTCAAGAATGAAGGGTTTTGGAACCATTTTAGGACTTTCTTTTAACCACTTTTCTGAACTCATTGCCCAGAAGTTCAACTACTTTAAAGGGATTAGAGTTGCTGTTCACACAGGACGAGTGTATGAGTTTACCGACATTTTAGGGCATCAAAACTACATTGGTGACGGGCTAAACCACTGTGCACGTTTTTTAGAGCAAAAAGATTACACTATTAGTACGGTCTTTGTTTCAAAAGCAGCTTACAAGTCTTTTAACAATTTTTTAAAACTCTACCCTGACTTTGAAGCCCTTTTGCTCGAACAACAGTTTAAGCATTCACGTCTTCAAACATTTCAAGACAAACATAACAATGATTGGTCAGGGTACCTTGTCTGGTTACGTAAGGGGAGTGTTATTAATCCTCCTCACATTAAATTTAACTCGATTAAAGAGCTCTAAAAAAATCTCAAAAATAGAACAAAAAGGTAATACAACATGCGATTTACTATTGAAGAGTACTCAAATGCTTACAGCATCTCACCTGAAATGGTACACTCTAGACTTCGTCGTAATCGACTTAATTACATCATTGAAGACGACACTACTTACATTGTTGTACCAAAATACCAAGTCCCTGAACAAGTCACAAAAGACCTTGAAGAAGAAGCAAAAAAACCTGCACCAAAACCTGTAAAACGAACTACCGTTGCAACGGTTATTGGTCTGTACCAAAAAGAGAACCACTACTTAAAGTTGAAGATTAAAGAACTTGAAGCTAAGGTTGACAAACTTGTAGATGACAAAGAACAGTTACTTAAAGATGAGAGTAAACGCATTGAAAAGGTCTACCAAGACAAAGATACCCAGCTCAAAGCCATCTTAGAACTTGTTAATACTAAACTTCTTCATGACGCAAGTATTGCACCTGTTATTAATGAACAAATTGAGAACATTGACATCATTGAGCAAAAACCTGAAAAGAAACTCAAAAAACCGCTTGAGCTAAAACAGTACCTTCGTTCTTTAGAGATTAAAGCACCGCAAAGAAAACATATTAAACGTCGATTTGCTAAGGCATACGGAGCAGACTCTCGTGTTATCTTAAAAAATGGTCTTTTCTATCTAGACTTTGAGCGTTACGATTACAGCGATTTGCTCAAACTAGGATAGACGTGGCAACCAACAAGCTTGTTTCCACTAAGAATATTCAACGCACACTTAAAGAGTTTGCAACGGAACATCATTACAAACTTAGTTCTTTGGACTTTACACTTTTGGGTGTGCAGACCTATTTTAAGAACTACCAACACAAGAGTTTTGTAAAATTTCATGATAACTACAAAAAAGAGTATAAAAATCCAAAAAAGCTCATTGATGACCATGTTGAGTTTATTCAACTCTACAAAATTAAGATTCATGCGCAAAAAGAGAGTGAGCTTAAACTCGTTTATTCACTTGAAAGAGGTGAGTTTTCCACCTATCCTATCATGGTTATTTCTCCAGATTCACAACTTCCTATTGCAAACAACAGTGAACTTGAACTGCTTAAGCTCGTTTATAATGAAATCAATAAAATCAAAGCCTATAATAAACTCATGGTCAACACCTTCTCTTCATGTATGGTTACTGACCTAAAAGTGTTCATATCTAAGGTTTATACACAAGGCTTTACGCAAAGTGTTTCTATCTTACTTTTTGAAGGTATTGACCCTGAAATTTCTGAGCCTTCTAAGGTAATTTACCATTACCAAGAGAAGGCGACTAAAGAAAAAGTAATTGAAGTTGAAGGCGCAGAACTTGTTATTACTTACGAAAAGCCAATTTATGGAGGAGCAGGTCTGAATGCATTAGGTCAGCGTATTTTCCAAGGTGATGTAAAAAATGTTGCTAAGCTTGAGTATGAGATTGACAAGGAATCTATTAATATTCAAGAGAGTCCTGTTGATATTAAGTACTACAGTAAAAAGCGCGGTTTTGTCAGTATTTTAAACAACACCCTATCCATTTCCAACAAGATTGTTGTAGAAAATATTAAACGCTCTGAAGCGAAACTGACTCAAAAAGAAGAAAATGAAGTCTCTGTTGTCATTTCACAAACAGATGTTACTCGCGACGGAATTGGTGAAGGCGTTGAACTTAAGTCAGAAAACATTCATGTTACAGGGCATATGGGAGCAAAGTCTAGCATCGAGGCAAAAGAAGTTATCATTGATGGAGCGACTCATCATGAAGCCTTTGTTACAGCAAGAACAGCAAAGATAAACCGACATAAAGGGACACTGCGTTGTCATAAGGCAGAAATCACCTCACTTGAAGGTGGTACAATTTATGCCACTCATGTTAAAGTCACTGCGGCATTGGGTGGGACTATCTGCGCCGAACACGTCACCATTAAGTCCTTAAAACACAACCTAAAGGTTTTTGCTTCTAAGAGTATTACTATAGAACGTGTTTTAGGTGAGGACAATCACTTCGTAATTGATTATAGAAAACTTCCTGTACTTCAAAGTAAACTTCAGTTCTTAGTAGATGAAGCAGAGGAATTAAAATGGAAATACGAAGATGCCCTTAAACACTCACTTGAAAAACGTCCTGCTATTAAAGAAGAGCTTGAAAAAAAAGAAGAAGAGATTCAAGAGATAAAGCTTTCTCATTATAATGCCGTCATAACGATAATGGCGCCGGTTAACGGACTCAACACCATTGAGTTTGCTGTGGTTGAGAAACAAAGCTCTCTCATCTACCGTACAAAAGACGCAAGAAGCTTCGAGCCTTTTTCACTTCGTAAGACAGAAGACAAAGTCATCTTAGAACCCGTAAACATTAGCCTCGACATTTAAACACCCCTCCTTTCTTAACTTTTTAACCATAATAAATTTAAAACATCTAAAATCTAAATATTTTTTTCTGACCTATGATATACGGAAAACCGTATAAAACATACATAATATTATTCTTAAAACAATTTTTATTTCATATTAAACATCTTAATATGTATATTAAACACATATAAATAGATATTAACAACTAAATTGTAGATAAAAAACACGATTTAATGTATACTTTAAGGAAACTTCCACTAAACTAGTTCTTATGGATTTGGCAGATGTGTTCAATATGCTTCATAACGCCGTCGAGTCACAAAACATGGGTAAGAAAATCTCTCAAAAGGAGATGGCCAAAAACGTAGGCGTCTCTATGAGAACCTACCAGGACTGGAAGTTAGGGAATTCTGCTCCCCAGGCCGCTCGTGTTGTGATGGAGATGTTAGGCGAGTTAGATGATGAAGATATTGTCAGAGTAGTACGAAAAATAAATAAGTTAAGGGGTTAACGGTGAGTAGTTTAAGCGAACATGAACGTATGGGATTAGACGATCTATTTTTATCTTTAGGTAAGGACGAAGGCTTTAACGATAAACTTAAAGAGCATAAAAATCGCCTGGTATCAAGCCTTTCTCAAGTTGTAAGTAAAGGTGTACCAATAGGCATTACTTATATAAAAACCAAAAAAAATATGTTTCTACAAGGCGCAAAACTACCTAAAATCAAACTTTTTAAGCAATTTCGCCCTAAAAACAGGGACTCGAAGTAATTTTTAAGGTAAAAAGCTATAAAGTATTCGCAGTTGATTAATTTAGAGTTTATTTTTAAGCTTTAAATTATGAGCATACTTTAACTCATAGAGGGATTACGATGAATAAAGCACAATTCGTTGAACTAGTACAAAAATGTGGCGACTACAAAACAAAAGTAGAAGCAGAAACTGCAATTAAAGCATTTACACAAGCTGTAACTGAAGCTCTTGTTTCTAAAGAAGATGTTTCTTTAGTAGGATTCGGTTCATTCGCATCTGCACTTCAAAAAGGTAAAAGTGGTAAAGTTCCTGGAACTGATAAAACTTATACTACATCTGACAAGATGGTTCCAAAGTTCAAAGCAGGTAAAGGTCTTAAAGATCGCGTTGCTGCTGGTAAATAATTTACCCCTGTTCAGCTTCGGCTGGACAACTTCTGTAAAATTTCATAACTTTTTTTAAATGTTTAGTAAATATTTAAAAAAAGTTATCCTAAACTAGGTCATACATGAGTATCTTTTCTAAACTCTTTTCTAGCCCTCCTACACAAACATCTTCCGCTATACAAAGCAATTTCGAGTACATACAAAACCTTTTAAAAGATGAGGCTGAGTTCTACACTAACATTCCTATTTTCTTTCAGGATAAGGTCAAACACATTGAGTACATGATGATTCATCCTCAAATTGGTGTGGTTTTATTTAACTGTTTTAATTACAGTGCGAGTGAGCTTAAAGGCGTTACAGCTTCTAAGGCGGAGTCAGGTGACAAAAGTGCAGATATTCAAACCCAAGATGACAAGAGTTTTATTCAGAGCCGCTTTGAAGATATTTTTCTTAAACAAATTGCGCCTGTTTATTCTCTTTTAGTCTGTCCAACTCTGAGTGAACATGAGTTTGATACTTTAGATGAAAGTTTTCATGAACTTATTCCTAAACATTTAGCCCTCTTTAGTGACAGTAACAATGCCAAAGCCTTGCACGTACTTAAAGAGAATAAGACCTATGATATTAAACAGATAAAACACGCTCTGTTTTCAGAGTTTAACATTGCACAGAACAAAGCTTTAATGAACCCAAGTCAACAATCTGTTGTCCATCTGAACCTTAGCGAAAACCTCTGCGTACAAGGTCTTCCCGGTTCGGGAAAAAGTTCTGTACTTATTGCTAAAGCCCTTTATGAAAAACAGAAAAACCCTAAGCTAGACCTTATTATATTTGCTTCACGTGCATGTAATGTTCATCACCTTCAGTCTCTGATTTTTTCTTTTATTGAACAGTCTAATTGGATGATTAACCCCGCTGAAATCAGCGTAAGTAGTTTTGATAGTATTCAACGTCGCCATAGAGAAAAAGAGAAATATGAACTCATCATCTGTGATAATGTTAATGAAGCTGATGTACTGGGCTTAAGTTCACTCTTGGCTAAAGAGGGAAAACTTCTTGTCTCTTCTAACCATCACCTTCAAGACTTCACAACCTTAAGCCTAGAGGAAAGCTTTCGCCTTAAGCCTTGTGTTAGTGCAGCGTGTGAAGGTCTTCGTGTTGAGAACTTAAACAAACACCTTAGTTTTTTACAGGGTAACATCTTTATGAACACCCTACTAACCCTTGCTAATTTAATGAAAGACGTTGACCCTAAAGAGATCACCATTGTTCATTATGATAAAGAAGAGTCTTTAAAACTTCAAACTGAGATTAACAACTATTTTGAACCCGTTGCGTATCAGTTTGATGACATTGATAAAAAAGAGGGTATCTTAATTTACCCCCTCACACACATCGCTTGTATATTAAACACCTATGTCATAGTTGTTATTAATGAAGACAGTACTTATGATAATATCGAACTTATATCAAGAGCTAATGAAAAAAGCTTTATACTTTCACCCAACAAAGACGTTTACCAAATTATAAATCAAATCAAAACAAGGATCGACAACCATGAACTTTTTTAAAACAACGCTGTTAATGTTCAGCTTAACACTTTTTGCTTACGCAGGGGGGCTTTCGGACTCTCTTTCAAAGAAGAGCCCAAAATCAAACAACCCTATTGTAGTTCTTGAAACAACACAAGGTAACATTACCTTAGAACTCTTTCCTAAAATTGCGCCTAAGGCAGTTGAGAGTTTTATTACTCATGTTAAAGAGGGTTATTATGATGGTATTGTTTTTCACCGTATCATTAAAGGTTTTATGATTCAAGGTGGAGATCCAACCGGAACAGGTCGTGGTGGTGAGTCAATCTGGCACAAGCCTTTTGAAGATGAGTTTTCTCCTAATGTTGTGTTTAACAAAAAAGGTATCTTAGCTATGGCTAATGCAGGTCCACGTACTAATGGAAGCCAGTTTTTCATTACCACTGTACCAACACCTCACTTAAATGGTCGTCATACTATTTTTGGTGAAGTGAAATCAGGTTACAACAATGTTCGTAAACTTGAAATGGTAAAGGTTAACCCTCGCGGTAACCGTCCTATTGATGAACAAAAAATCATTAAGGCTTACGTCATAGACGCAAAGTAGAGGTCCCTCCTCTACTCCTTAAATTTCAATCTTTCTTCACTCGTTTTAGAGTATAATTCCCCATCAAAATACAGGTTTGTTCAGAGGGTTCAATAATGTAACCATATTGTAATCAAACTGTAATAGTATTGCACCATATATTTAAAGATAGGGAATTCAATGGACATCCACACACTGACAAAACTTGAAAACAAGGCACAAAAAAGCACTCAAGGTGACTTTATTAAAATGGGAATGGCAATTGCCTTCTTACTTGCAGTTCTTGCATATGCCTTTGGTATAGACAATGTAACGAACAATGCTTTCTTAGCAATTGCAGCAGTATTTGGCGGTTATATGGCTTTAAACATTGGAGCAAATGATGTTGCTAACAATGTTGGTCCTGCCGTTGGTTCTAAGGCACTTACTATGGGTGGTGCAATTATTATTGCAGCTATCTTTGAAGCCTCAGGTGCTTTAATTGCTGGTGGTGATGTTGTAAGTACAATTAAAAAGGGCATTATTGACCCAGCTATGTTCGTCAACACTCAAGAGTTTATCTGGGCAATGACGTCAGCACTTCTTGCTGGAGGTTTATGGTTAAACATTGCAACTAAGGTTGGCGCTCCTGTTTCAACAACACACTCTATTGTAGGTGGTGTTATGGGTGGTGGTATCGCTGCTGCTGGCTTTAGTATTGTGTCGTGGGGAACAATGGGGAAAATTGCTGCTTCTTGGGTAATCTCTCCTGTTCTTGGTGCCATCATTGCTGCAGGTTTCCTTTTTGCCATTAAAAAGACCATTCTTTATAAAGAAGACCGTCTTGCTGCAATGCGTACAATGGTACCTATCTTTGTTGCTATTATGGCATTTGCTTTTGCTACTTACCTAACACTTAAAGGTCTTAAGAAAATTTGGCCAAGTATCATTGAAACTGCAAACTCAATCTTACCTTTTGCTTTTGAAGTTGCTAAGAAGCCTTCTTTAATGGCAGGCTTAAGTATTGGTCTTGTAGTGTCTATCATTACGTACATCATTGTTAAACCAATGGTGGCTAAGGCTTCATTAAAACTAGACAACACAGCAAGTGCAGCTAACGCACTTTTTACTATTCCACTTATTTTTGCAGCAGCACTTCTTTCTTTTGCTCACGGTGCAAATGATGTTGCTAATGCAATTGGGCCCTTAGCAGCAGTTGCTGACGCGGTTCAATCTTCAAGTATTTCAACTAAGGCATCAATTCCTTTATGGGTAATGCTAATCGGTGCACTTGGTATCTCTTTAGGTCTTGCCCTGTACGGTCCTAAGTTAATTAAAACAGTTGGTTCAGAGATTACGGAGTTAAATCAGATTCGTGCTTATTCAGTTGCAATGGCAGCGTCTATTACCGTTATTATTGCTTCTCAGTTAGGGCTTCCTGTTTCATCTACGCATATTGCCATTGGTGGTATTTTTGGTGTTGGTTTTTTAAGAGAATATCTTTCAGATACAACAGCACAAGAAAAAATTGAAGCAGAAGAAGCACAGATTAAAGAAGATAAAAAAGCTAAAAAAGAGCACAAGTCTGAGTTAAAAGAGCTTAAAGCACATGAGGAAAAGTCTTCTGAAGAAAAAGCACGTATTAAAGAGTTAAAATCAACGATTAAAGTTGAAGAAGTAGTAATTAAAGCAGAGAAAAAACACCTTAAACGTGCAAAGAAAACTAAATATGTTCAACGTTCTGCCATTATGAAAATTGTAGCGGCATGGATTATTACCGTTCCAGCAGCAGCAGGAATCTCGGCATTAGTTTACACTATCATTAAAGGTATTATGACTTAGTTCTTAGTAAAGAGGTAAAGAGGTAAAGAGGTAAAGAGGTAAAGAGGTAAAGAGGTAAAGAGGTAAAGAGGTAAAGAGGTAAAGAGGTAAAG
>Ga0256826_1001769_pt1 | contig 13414 bp, 9 predicted proteins | sample CV79metaG_FD_185975 | JGI IMG/M metagenome (GOLD analysis project Ga0256826, IMG submission 185975) | Hydrothermal vent microbial communities from East Pacific Rise, Pacific Ocean - CV79 | ecosystem: Environmental > Aquatic > Marine > Hydrothermal vents | place: Pacific Ocean: East Pacific Rise...
TAGTAGCTTCGACACTCAATGCTGGACAAGTTGGGGCACTAACAACTTTCCAAGCAAACACTACAGCTAAAGCATCTGAAGTCAATAATAACTTTATTGTCTTGACTGATGCTATTAATGACAATGATACACGCATCAATACAAAACAAGACCGTGTCTCTGGTGCTTGTGGTGCTGGTTTTTATATGCAGTCTGTCAATGTTGATGGTTCTGTTGTCTGTCAGCAAGACATTGATACAAACTCAGGTGGTGATATTACAGGGGTTACTGCTGGCTATGGTCTAACCGGTGGAGGGTCTACTGGAGCTGTAACGGTCAATGCTGATACCAATGTACTACAGGAACGTGTCACTGGTTATTGTAATGCTGGTTATTCTATTAGACAGATTTATTCAAATGGTACTGTCGTATGTGAACAAGACACTGTTGGATCTGGTGATATCACTAGTGTTACTGCTGCTGGTGGTTTGACTGGTGGAGGGACTAGTGGGGATGTTACTGTTAAAAGAGCATCAGGAGGTGTTACTATAAATGGTTTATCACTAATTTCATCCAATAGAGGTAGTTGTGTCATGACCGGAAATTATGATTATACCTATTTTGATCCTAATAAGACAACATCTGATTCTTGTATTGGATATGCTAGCCTTAATTTACCAAATGGAGCTACCATTACTAATTTAACTTGTAAAATTTATAGCAATGATGACACATCAACTGATTCTCTATACGTTGGATTACTTCAATTCAATTTAAACGGAGGAGCTCCCGTTGTAATGGCCAGTATAGATACTAGTATAGATTCTAACAATTACCAAACAATCAGTGATACAACTATTACTTATCCAGTAATAGATAATGGTGTTTTTATTTATGCATTAAAATATGATCCACCAAACACAACAAGTACTGCTAGTTATAAAAATCGTTTCTACTTCTGTAGAATCAATTATACTTATTAAAGATTTCCACTGATAAACATAAACTAGAAAAGGCTAATGTGCTTAAAAAAAATCTTAGATTATTGCTATTTTTCATACTAGTCACAATGGTAGTTTTCATACTTTGGGTTATAGACAAAACAGAAGGTTCAGACATAACAACAAGTGTGATTCAAGTAAAACCCACTATTAAACAAAAAACTATTCTTCATAAAGAGGTCTCTCCAAGTATCTCCTTTAGTGACAGAGATAAAGAAGCACTACCTACTCCAAGCTTTATACTCCAAGCCACTATAGGTAAAAAAGCACTTATCACCATCAACGCTAAACCTTGTCAATGGTTTCATACCGGAGATACGCTCATCGGTAACTATACACTGCATAATATTGATAGTACGCTGGTGAGCATCTTTGATGGAAAAGGCGCTTACTACGAGATCTCTCTAAACGATGCTCCCATGGAAGAAGAAGTCTTTGAAGATGATGAAAACACAGCAGATCAGGACACTCCTAATACAAAAGAAATGATAGACCTAGGGGATGGACAATACATCTCCTATGGTAACAAAGATGTCTCCCATAATAGAGGAGAAGAAACGTTCGATCAAGATTCACAGGCAGTGGACACTTCTGATCAGACAATAATCTATGGTGATAAAGATGTATCACAACAGACTGATATATATCCTAATGTTGAGAATGAAGAGATACCAAAAGATCGCTAAGATCAAGATTTTGAGGTCAGATAATTCTAGGATTCAGCAGTTCGACTATCAGAGATCGAAAAAACATTAGCCTAAAATATAGAAATAATAACTTTTATTATCACTACAGTGAAAGCATTGTATGATACACGTACCTATACAGAAGCCTAATTGGAGAGAAGAGATGTACAGTATATATATACGGCTCTTATTGTTAGCCCTGTTTTCTTTCACAACTGCACTTAACGCGACAGAACCTCTTAAGAACAGTGAACCAAACACATGGTACTTCGACCGTTTCAACTTATATTTTGAAGATGACATCTATAGCCAAACAGATGACAACTACAGTGCAGGAGAAAGGTTCTCTTTTCTCTTTTTTATAGAAAATGAGGACTATGCCCTCTATAACCTTCTCTTTCTTGATTATGATAAAACGTACTCTTATGCCACCTTTTCACTGACCAACCAGATCTTCACACCCACAGATACCAATGCAACTGAGCTTATCGTAGATGACCGTCCGTATGCGGGTTGGACCTACTTTGAAGCGGGTATACACAAGACATCCAAAAACCACCTACGCTCTCTACTTTTAAAAGTTGGTATGATTGGTGAGTACGCCTTCTCTGAACAGCTACAAAATGGTGTCCATAAACTCATCAACAATGATCCTGCTAGAGGATGGGACAACCAACTCAACAACGAACTTGGTATCAACCTAAAGTACACTCACAAATGGATCTTTCTCTCTGAAGACTATCATGGCTTCGAGAGTTCGATCGTCCCTTTCGCATCAGCGGAACTTGGAAACGTTGCTATTAACGCTGAAGCAGGAGCCTTTATCCGTCTAGGATGGAACATCCCTAAAGATTTTGGTGTCTCTTCTGTTGATCTTGGAGCAGATCCAGGCATCCCTAACTACAACGAGTATCAAGATCGTCTACTGCATCATTGGAGTTTTAGTATCAACCTAGCTGCCGCTGGTTCTGCTGTCGCTAGAGATATCTTTCTAGACGGTAATACCTTCACTGACAGTCACTCGGTAGAAAAAGAGAACTTCATCTACTACTATGGTTTCGGCATGACCCTACGTTACCAACGCTTTGTCTTAGACTTTATTCAAGTACAAAACTCTAAAAAGTTTGAACTTGAAAAGAAAAGTCATGGTGTAGGTACCATTATCGTTTCTTGGTTGTTTTAATACTACCCACTACATTCGCTTCTTAGAACTTTTGTTCAGTCGTTATCTAAGATTGCTAAAAAGCTATTTCTGAAAATAGAAAGCGAGTTTAAGATACACATAACTCTACTTATTTATAGGATTTAATATTTGTATCTATAACCATATGATAAAGTTGTAGTATAAACAGATATAAGGAACCATAAATGAAGTTTATAATAGCAATAATTTTAATTCTAGGTGTCCAAAATATATTCGCATCAGATTCAATTCTTGGTAAAAAGATAGAAAGTTCAGATCGAGTAGCCCTTCCAAGTATTATAGTCCGTTATTCACCTTCAACTTTTATGCTAGGTAGTGAATACTATGGCTATGGTGAAGAACATGATGCTCACGTAATTGAAATTGGTATCGATGGTTCATATCCCATCTATAGTAGACTCTACTTTGAAGGTGGCCTTGGAGGTATAATCACGAAGGTAGATGACACACTATATGGTGATGGAGATGCTACTGCATACGGTTTTTATACAGAACTAGGAGTTGTTCACAAAACATTTTTTGGTCGAAAAAAGAGTTATGATATTGCGTTAAGAGTAGGTGTCAGTGGTTTGCTCTCTGACTTAGAGTTAACAGATGAAAATGGAGAATTAACAGCTGTTCGTGACGATGACCTTTCCATCTTTTACGTAGAGCCAACAATAGGTATCAACTATAACCAATTTGCCATACTAATAGGATACAAATTTCTAACCAATATAGACTTCAAAAAAAGCATGCCAACACTTGCTTTAAAATACTATTTTTAGTGAGTGACTTTTAATGAAAAAATTAATTATATTAATTTCAGTTGGTTTTTTCTTACATGGATGTGTTGTAAAAAACCAAGATATGTATGCTGAAGATGCACTCACCGATCGTCATGAACGAGGAAAAAGTGTTGATTATGCTATGCGTACCTACATTGGCCCGGTGGTGAGTATTCCCGGCGCAATAGTGGTTGGAACAATTCAAGGTGTAGGCGAAGTTGCTACCTATGCGGCTAATAACCCTGAGCTAATACAACAAGGTATTAAGACCTATCAACAAGTCGAATACGAACAACGCATGGACCAACAACGAGCAGACAGAGCCTATAATGAGATGCAACGGACATTAAGAAAAAATGAGGAAGAAAGACGTAGAGCATCTGCACAAATACAACAGCGTATTCAAGAGAAACATAATGGTTCATTAGGTTATTCATCTTCTAAACCACAGACTTTGACCTATTATGATAAAGATCGCTCTATTGACAATTCATCTAGACAATTGACAACACAAAAGAAGACTACTACAAATAGAAATTATAACAGTTCGACTTACAACACAAATACTCTAGGCCATAAGACACAAGAAAAAGCATATCGATATGAGTTTGTCGAGGGCATGGCTTTTATCACACGTAAAGAGTCAGACCTTAGTGGTGTAAGATATGGAGGAAAAGGTCCCTCCGGTACAATAACAACCTACGATACAGAAGAAGAGGCCTTATCAGCAGCAGGCTGTGAAAATCATCATGGAGTTGGCCATCCCCATACATATGGTGATAAAAGTGGTAAAGTTTACTACTGTGGTGTTCCGTTAACACTAGGTTTTAATTCTATGGACATAGATGGATATCATGGCATTGGACCAGGTCTTACACGTGGCCGAAAAAGATGGCTCTGTCAAGATAAAGCGCTATATTATAATAGCTGGCAAGAGAAATGTAAAGAGATTTAAAATCCTTCCATCCACTACCAACTAACTGATGTTTGTAGAGATTAGAGCACTAGTCTAATGATCATTGACAAGAAAAGAGAACCTAGGTTAAACTACTGCCATCTCAGGTTCAACAATACTATTTTGCATATGATGCGGGTGATGCATACTCGGTCTATGAGGGACACAACCACTAATTACTCCAATAGCCAACAACGCAACAAATAACCAAAAAATATGTTTCATATTAAACATGACAAACTCCTCAATATTGAACTTTATGTATTACAAGTATGACACATTGGCATTCCAAAAGCGTTGCAAAACACATCTCAAGTTTTGAATCAGCACAAAACCAGCTAAAGCAAATCCTATCCTCTATTCCTCCTACATTTCATAGGCGATTATATTCACCATCAACTTATAGTAATTATTAACCATATCCTAAGTAGCTCAAGCGGATAATATATATAAGGAGAGAGTATGTATAAAACACAAAAGAAAATATTCTATTTAGTATTGATCTTGATGTCAATATTGTTTAGTGCATGTAGTAGCAGTTCTGATGATGGGGATAGTGGTGATGATATCAACCTACCTCAAGTTCCTATTGCAATAGATGACACAGTACTCATGCTCATGGACACTTCAATTGACATTGAAGTCCTCTTAAACGATAGTGATCCAAATGGAGATACGCTTACAGTTAGTGCTGTGACTTTACCTGCAATAGGTGGTGTTGTCGTTAATGCAAATGGTACGATAACGTACACACCAACAGCAGGCATGATAGGTACGGATGAATTCGATTATACTATTAGTGATAGTGATGGGAATCATGTGACAGCAAAAGTAACCATCACTATCAAAGCTACTAATACAGTACCTGTAGCTAACGCCGGTGCAACGCAAACCGTACATCTTAATGGTGGAAGTGTGACATTAAATGGTTCGGCCAGTACAGATGCTGATGGGGATAGTCTATATTATTTATGGAGCGTTGTAGATGTACCAAATGGTAGTAACCTCACAACGATAGAGAACAATACCAGTATGGTGGCTAGTTTCACACCAGATGTCATAGGAAGCTATATCATATCATTGAATGTTACTGACAATATTGCACAAGACAGCAATGCAACAGAAATCCTAGTTACATACAACAACATACCTACAGCGGTCATTTCAAAAGTGATTAATGTTGCCGCTTTTAACACGGCAGTTCGACTCGATGCAAGTAACAGTAGTGATCCAGAAGGGGATACACTTACATATCGATGGACGCAGTTATCAGGTACCGATGTCACAGGGGGAGTTGGTTATCTAACTGGTGTCAGTCCACTGTTTAATACTCCACAAGGAGAAGGTTTACTTGACTTTAACCTTACCGTAAGTGATGGAACGGATACCAGTGAACCTGTCACAGGGCATGTTTCTGTTTTGGAGTATGCAGACAACGCAATTTTTGTCTCAGTTAGTGGAGATGACAACGACAATGGAAGCTATGAAACACCTATTCATACTCTTGCTGTTGCTTTTGCATCTGGTATTAACCATATATACGTCCAACAAGGTGAGTATTTAGAGTCTATTATCCTAGCCGATAACATAATGCTTTTAGGCAGTTATGACTCTTTTTGGTCAAAAGCACCTATGGTTAGTTCTACTATTATTGGTACTAGCAATTATGTACTTAGAGGTATAAATACCACCAATGCTTCCATAGAAGATTTTTCACTTATTAGTAGAAATACTTCATGGGATAATTGCTATAGCATAATACTCTCAAACAGTCATCAGATATCTATTATCCACAACATTATCACATCTGACAATGGGCATTCAGGACATTCTGGAGCTGATGCATCCCCGGCATCCCATAGTAATGATGGTGACGATGGTGATGATGGTGCCCTTGATACAGATGTAGTTGCTTTAGGCGGAGTAGGCGGGGCCGACCCGTCAAACTGTACAAGTGCACGTGGAGGTCGTGGTGGAGCTGGACGATATGCAGATGATGGATTAGATGGGGAATCTGTAGCCGCACCGGGTGGCCTTGGTGGTAAAGTTGGAAATCCAGGTACCAAGGGAGAAAATGCTTGGAATGGTCATAATGGGACAGATGGTAGCGATGGTGAAAGCGGACCAAAAGCTCAATTATCTACGTTTGGATTAATACCACTCAAAGCAAACGATGGAGAGGATGGTTCTTGCGGTGATGGTGGTGGCGGTGGCGGTGCTGGCGGTGGTCAAACCGGTTTGACAGTCACTGATGGTACAGGAAATGCTGGTGGCGGTGGTGGCAGCGGTGGTGGTGGTGGCCATGGCGGTAGAGGCGGTAATGGTGCTGGCTCCTCAATAGCTATTTACCTTTTTAACTCCACCGACATTAGTATTATTAATAACATTATCACAACACATGATGGTGGTAATGGTGGTAATGGCGGTAATGGTAGCATCGGTGCCACTGGTGGTAATGGTGGCCTAGGTGCTATAGTCGGAAATGGTAGTGAAATCGGTGAAGGTGGTAATGGTGGACACGGTGGTACTGGCGGTAATGGTGGACACGGTGGTGGTGGACACGGTGGTTCATCTATTGGTATATTAAAAGATGTTAATACCACACTTATTGAAACAACTAACACATATATATTAGGAACTAGTGGAACAGGTGGTTTAAGTGAAGGCAATAACGGCAGTGACGGCTTTATAGCAGACGTTCTTACTTGGTAACAAAGGAGTTCTTTTTTCTATGGGTTCAACACCTTATTTGCATCTTAGGGTCCATCATTGTTAATAGCAAGAGATAGAGCTATTTTTCTGGATGAGGTAAATGGCTAAACCTAGCAAAAATGGCTCATTATTTGGCTCACCTATTTTTACTACCTACTAGAAAATACCGTCTGGCTTGTATTTGTGGAGGTTTGAGCACTAGTTAAAGGATTTGTTGTTCAGAAGTTTGGTTAATTAAAGACCATAGTCCACAAAACCTACTATTAGCATCCACCTTACTAGGGATCCCAATCATATACTATATAACTATAGTGATAATTAATACATACTAAAGTCTAGAAGCAAGATAATATATAAAAGGAATTCATATGAAAGCATATATAGGAAGTGTGAAAACTTGGATCTTTATGGTAATCATAATAGCATTTGCAGGTGTTATCGGTTGTAGTAATACAAGTGATGGTGGAGGTGGTGGTGCGCCTGCACCATTTCAAGTAAGTTCGATATCTCCAGCACCTGGGGACACAGATGTTTATCGTGACAAAGATGTCGTTGTCACGTTTAATCGTACTCTTGACCTTGATCAGGTCGCTGATGTGATAACAGTAAAAGGTATTAATGGTGAGGTTATTGATGGTAAAATCCTCATCGGTGAAAAGGTATTGATCTTTCAGCCAGCTCGTTATCAGGCTAATTTGATGATGAATGTTACTATCTTATCAGCAGTACGAAGCGGTAATGAAACATTAAGTGAAGACTATGTTGTCAGCTTTACTACTGGAGAAAAACTGGTTGGGGACAAGAACGTTCCACCAGAGGGCTACAATCCTTTGAGTAACAATGCTTCGAATCAAGTGGTTTTAAACAAGATACCTGAAGTCGCTGTTACGTTGAATGTAAATGATGCTAATCTTCTTTTAATACAGGACCCTCCTTATAATCCAAGTCCCTTACTCAATCCTAGAGCACCTAATAGTAATATGATTTATGGTGAGATGAATGGACTTAAAACTCGAAAAATACCTATTGCCGGGCAGTTTGACGATGACAAATGGGATGAAACGGCTGTTTTTAGTTATGACTATAACAACACCAGTAAAATCAGCGGTACTATAGAGCTGACTATTTTTGATACTACAGGTGATAAACAGATAGTTGAAGTCCCAACTGGACTCACTTTTGGTAGTACTGATACCTATGCTAATGGATCATTTGAGTCAGTTGATCTTGCAACTGCTGATTTTGATGGTGATGGTAAAGATGAAATTCTCATTGCTACCACAAAAAAAGATGTAAATAGATTTATAACCTATTACATTGTTGATTATAATTCTACATCAGGGAACTATGAGATTCTCAAAGAAGGAGAGATCTCGAGTTCGAACAATTTGCCAATCGTTAATGTCAAGGTTGCAGCTGGAGATATTGATGGAGATACTAAAGTAGAGATGGTCTTTGCTTGGACGGAGGATACTGGAGTCGCGCTACCAGCAATTGGTAGTTTGAGGACTTCACAGCTACCAGCTACCGCTGGAGATCCATATTATGCAGTAGTAGATGATATATATAGCGATCAAAAAATGTTATATTCATTTGTGGGTCCATCAAGGAATGTACAAACTTCTAGTGCTTGTCCTAGAGATTACGTTGATGTTGCAGTTGGTGATATCGATGGGGATGGAGCCGAAGAGATCGTTATCGCTCAAACTGATTTTCGTATAGCTAGCGATGACAAATTAACAGTGATAAGAAAACGTTTATATTTAATCCAAAACATACAAGATATCAATGCCCTTTCAACACTAGAAAGACCGAGTATCCTTAATCAAGTTTCTGACTTGAGTAATGTTGCTTTTGAATTTCAACTTGATGACAAAGCCTATCTATCGGTATTAGAATTGGCTGATATAGATGCTGATACTCGAAAAGAGATATTATTTAATCGTGAGGTATTTAAAATAGAGGAAAATAAAGAATTAGAATCAACTGATCACCTTATAGTTGAATGGCGTTATGATATTCCTACAACTATAATTCCTATGCATGATTATTCAACATTATCATGGGCTAAAGGTCCAACTGTTGACCTTGGGACGGGAGATATAGATGGTGATGTAAAAGAAGATTTTATTTTTCTTCGTCGTTCTAATGGATCTCATACTGTTGATAACTCAGGAGCTGTATATCCTGCCGATATTTGGATCGAACATTTTGACCTCGCTGATTGCGGTCCTGGTTCTGATGATGAAAATCAAAGCTATTGTGACAGCTTTGATCCTAATCAACCAGATATTAGAATGGCTTGGCATAAATTCTCTCCTGCTCTAGCCTATAATGTTAGTATTATATTTCCTCGACTAGCACTACCGAACGTTGATACCGATACCATTATCCTTGAGAAAGGTGAGCATTCAGTCTATTGGGGTTCTAATACGTTAGTAGCTATTGTAGTAGCACCACCTTGTTTTGAAGATCTAGGACAAGAGATAGGTAATTGTGCTACTGAATTTGGTACAGGATCAATAGGTTCGTGGGAAAAAGGGACATATTTAAGTACAAGTGTTGGTATTACAGCTGGATTTGAATATTCACCGACGTATACTATACCATTAACTGGTCTAAACCTGAAGCTTGGTAAAGTAGAAGGTCAAGGAAGCCTTGGTGGTGAGTTTAGTTGGGAACATAGTTGGGGAATAGAGAGAAGCGATACTATAACGTATAGTGCAGGTGCAAATGATAATCTAATTATTTTCGATGCTTTTCTTTATGATCGTTGGATGTACAAGATCTTAACACACCCTGAAGCAAGGTTAGTTGGTACGCATATGAGTGTTAGCATACCTACTACTATGAAACGCTATGCTGTTGGACAGAAGTATTATAATGAGACTAACGAGGTTGATATTGACGAAAGTATAATATCAGTAGTTCCCGGAGATTTAACAACTTATCCAAGTATAAATGATATTCCTTCTATTGTAGATACCCCTCAGATCATAGCAAAATCTTTGCAACCTAAAATAGTTACACAAGGAGGAATGAGTTGGTCAAAAACTGAATCAAGTGTAACAGAGACACAAGGTAATAGCTACACTGCCGGTGGTTATGGCTCTCTTAGTGGATCCGTGTGTAGTGGAGGTTTTATGCTCTGCCTAGGTTTCGAAAGTACTACATCCACTGGTTATGCAAGTAGTAATACTTGGGGTACTTCTCAAATTTTTGCTGGAACCATTTATGGTCTTCCGGACCATTGGCTTGAGAATAAATATTCGTATGGTATCTTTGCCTATACAAAAAAGATCCCAGCTGTTGAGGGTAGAGAAGAACAACAATTTATTATCGTCAACTATTTTGTTGACAAAGAATAACACCAATCATTCCTCTAAAAGAGACAAGGGTTCACTACCCGTGTCTTTCTTAGATCTAACAGCTAAAGAAGCTACTTTCATTAAAAGCTGTAATGATATGGCACTGGTTGCTAATCCAGTGTTATTTGAGGACTATGTTGAGTTTATAGGAAGATTATTCAAGAGATGTATTGGGGCTAGTTTATTTGTAAAAGAAAAATTATTTTACTTATCAAATTAGAGAATTTTATTGAGTTATAGTTATAACCAAAACTCTATTTTACAACAATGTGATTTCGTCCTTCTTCTTTAGCTTGATAAAGTGCTTGGTCTGCTAACTGGTAAACAGTATCAACTGTACTCTCATCTTCAGGCCTCACTATATGTAGACCAATAGAGACTGACACATGTTCACAGACCGAACTCATACTGTGTTCTACTTTTGCCTTTAAGATATTTTTTCGTATCGTTTCAGCACATTGTAGTGCCTCTTCTAATGTAATTGACAGACAAATAACAGCAAACTCTTCACCGCCTATTCTAAAGCTCATGTCAGTTGATCTATGTAAAGACTTTCGTATCTCTTTAGCTACAGTAATAAGTGCATGGTCTCCAGCTAAATGACCATAATGATCATTGTATTGTTTAAAGTAATCAATATCAATAATCATTAAAACCAATGACTCTTGTAAACGGTGTTGGGTACGAAGCTGTCTATAAAAATACTCATTAAAGTAGTGTTTATTGTAAAGACCTGTCATTGCATCAGTTAATATAAGTACCTCTTTTTCTAAATTCTCTTCTTCCAATAGTTTAATACGATAAGAGACAAGACCACCTAGCAAAAAGGCTTCAAGAAGTATCCCAATAGCCATAGCATGTGAGGTGATAAAAGTATATGCAAGAAGATTGTTGTAAAACAAAATAGCGACTAAACTAAAAAACACATAAGTGATATGTGCTGTAAGAAAGTACTTTGCAAGGGGATTCCCTTTTTTATGAATCGATATACCGACACTCAACATCACCACCAAAAAGTAGAGATAAATTAACGAAGTCAGCTCACTGGCTTTATAATAATTAACAAAACTATAGGCATATAAGATACCAAAAACGATGATTATAGAGTTCAGGTAACGGTTCTCTTTTATATAATCTTGAGGTGTAATAAAGACTGCTTTGACAAAAAACGATAAAAAAACGGGGAAAAGTATAATCAAGGACATAAGTCTTAAAGCCCACTCTCCATGAAGTTGATAGTAATGAGACAACATACCATAGGCATAGGAGAGATAGAGTGTTGCAGTAAAAAGATAGAGTGTATAGTAAATGTACTCTTTATGACGTGAAAAGATAAAAAGTACAAAGTAATAACTTAATAAGGTCATCAATATACTGACCAAGACAATGATAGGTATAAATTTACTCATCAAATCATCTAAAGAGTGATCGTTATCCAAAATACTAAGATCAATGAGTTGGTACGCTAAAAACTTAGAGCGCATATAGATGCTCTTTTGCTCTAAAGGTGCCAGTGTAAAAGAGAAAACAGCTTCAGCTCCTTTCATCTTATCCGTATTTTTGTGGTTAATGGGTTCATAATACATACTTTTAAGTAACGTACCTTCTTTCACTTCATAGAAACGTGTGTCTGCTGAGAAGTAAGTGACCGCATTATGAAGATAGAGTTTTTTTGTACTATTAGTATTATTTTTTATAAGTATTTTAACCCATGTCACATCTGCATTTGTACCCAAGCTAAGCCGGTTCTCTGATGTAATAAATGCTTGGGTATAGATGTCTAGTAAGGTGAGCTTTTCACTCTTATCAATGAAGTAACCCATTTTAAAGTCTCTAATATTTACTGTGTCGGTATCAACATTGACAGTGGGTATAGCAAGAAGAGTTTTAGTGATAAAAAAGAGTATTAAAAAAAGTCTAAACATATAGTAACTCCAAAGTTTTTGATAAAACACCCTTTAATAAAGTACATTACCAAATCCATGAACTTCAGAGGTTAGAGATAATATATGATATCCTAGAGATTAGCATGTATAAGATAAATACCCTATAAATCTACTCTTACAAAGTTTTGCAAACACATCTCAAGCTTTGAATCAACACAAAACTAGCTAAAGCGAGAGAGTAAAAGATAATTCTATTGAACCAAAAACAAGCCAAATCCCTCCACACCTCACTCCACTTCTCCTCCAACTTCTATTCCTCCCCACTGAAAATCGACAGCAATTTTCAACTGTGACTAAATCTTATCAGATAAGACCACTGCTATATTACCTGTCAAGAGAAATTTTGGAATGTTTTTGCAACGCTTAAATGTTATTCTAAAAATGGAACAAAATATAAGGAGAAGGAAAAATGTCAAAAACTCAGAGAAAGACGTTTTATTTAGCATTGCTTGTGATGGCAATACTATCTAATGGATGTAGTGACAGTTCTGATGGAGGCACCGGTTCTGATGGTGGCACTAATTATATAGACGCCCCTATTAAACAAACTGGGCAAACTGCCAGTTATGATGAGAATGGTATTCAGATAAATGATGATTCTCTTAAGGATGATGGTTATTATAAAGAGGGGCTTGAACCAAGATATACACGAAGTTCAGATATTGTTACTGATGAACTGACAGGTCTAATGTGGCAAGACGATGTTAATGTCACTACAAACGATAAGCAATGGTTGACAACTGTAAACTTTGATGAATGTGACAACGATGAAAGCTCACCAGCTTGTTATGACACT
>Ga0256826_1001770_pt1 | contig 13412 bp, 13 predicted proteins | sample CV79metaG_FD_185975 | JGI IMG/M metagenome (GOLD analysis project Ga0256826, IMG submission 185975) | Hydrothermal vent microbial communities from East Pacific Rise, Pacific Ocean - CV79 | ecosystem: Environmental > Aquatic > Marine > Hydrothermal vents | place: Pacific Ocean: East Pacific Rise...
TAAAATAGATTTATTTATATTTTCACACATTTTAATAACTTCTTGAGAAACATCAAAAATTGTTATTTCCTCTTCTTCAATTAATAAAACATCAAATCTAGAATTATACATATCATATAATTCTACATTATATGTACATATAACTATAGTAAAATTAGTTTCATTGTGATTAATAACTTTTTCTATATATTTTAAATTATAATCATAATATACTATTAAAAATAAAATTTTCATCTTACACCTTTTTTAACTAATATTTTTTGTGCATAATATTTTGATATTAAAAAGCCAAGAAAATATGCGATGATAGTACCAATAGCTGGAGCTAATACATGATAATATGGTATCAATAATATTGAAAAAAGTATATTAATCACTACTATAAAGTAGTCAATTTTCGTCCTTAAAGTATTTTCTTTATAATAGTTAATAACTAAACCATATACTCTGTACATTCCATCTAGAGCAGATGCTATCATAATTAATATAATAATATTTATACTATTCATATATTCTAGATTCAGTACCAAATATCCAAAATTTTTAATTAATAATATAGCTAATAATACTACTGCAATAATAAAAATATTATAATACAGTGAATATTTATAAATAATCTTTTTCCCAATACCATCTTTTAGTATTTTATATATTTTAGGTGATATGGCATTTACCAAAGATTGATTTATTATTACAAATGACATTCCAATAGTATAACCAAAGGAGTAGTAACCTAAATCTTTCATTGTAAAATAATATAAAACTATATATTTATCCATCTGTGTGATCATCCAAGAAGCACCAAGTCCAACAATCAAAGGAAAACCATATTTTAAATATTTTTTATATTCATTTACTTCAAATGAAAAATGATATTTATGTATACTTTCATAAGAAATAATATACATTAATATTAAAATAATTATATTTGAAGCAAATAAACCAATCAATCGACCTATCCAAGATAAGTCAATTAAATCAACAAACAAATATATAGATAAGATATTTGTAATAGCTAACAGTATTTTATAAAAACCAAATAATTTTATTTCTTTATTTTGAATAAGTTCTGAATTATGAATTGTTATTAAAACCAGTGTAATAGCAATTAAATAAGACATTATTATAACTTGTATATATGCTATATTTAAAAGGTACATAATACATCCAATAATGAATAAAAACAAGGATGTAAATATAATAAAAGTTAAATAATTATTAATAAATATCTGATACTTATCTTTTTCATAATCAATAATATTAATCGCTACTAACCCTACTGTATTGAAAGATACTAAAGGTGCTAAAATATACACAACGGTTCCATATATTCCTATATAAGCAAAATCTTCAGGTAAAAGTAAATTTGAAAGATACAGTATAGAAGCAAAACCTAAAGTTGCACTTATTATTGAAATCATGGTATAAAATGACAAAGATTTTAACATAAATCATTTTCAATCATGATTTGAATTTGTTCTGCAATATATAAATTTGCTTCTTTTGTTATATGTATTCCATCATCTAATAAATATGTATTCGGTATTTTATACTTTATAATATTGATTTTATTTTCTTGAGTAATTCTTTTTAAAATTTCATTATACTGATTAATATTTTTTTGAAAATTAAAACTTTTTTTATTATTATCCTTTGATGTCTGTAATATTTCTATAAATATAGGAGTTATATTGAATTCTACAGACAACTGTATAAATTTATTCAAATTAATTTCATATTGTTGCTTGGAAACATATACTTTTGGAAATGTTTTTGTAATAAAATATCTATATTTTGAAAAAACTTTAATAATAGATTTTGAAAGAGAATTTGGTAGTTTTCTTATAGCAGCATTTTGAAATCTTGAAAATAATCTTGGGGAGCAATCTACTATACCTAAGTGTATAACCATATAATCTGGATTCATCATTTCAACATCATCAAAAATAAATTGATATTTTAGTTGTTGTGTAGTATCATTAGTTCTTCTATGCCTAGAGACAACTTCAAAGTCTTTCATACCTTTTGATAATATATATGGATATGTATCTTCATAAGTTATCTCATTCTTACCTGTAGGCATACCTAAACTATCACCTAATAGCAATATTCTCTTATTCATTTTCAAAATTATTTATAATTAGCTATTTTTGAATATATTTTATTTGCTTTTGTTTGATCATCAATTGTACACATATCACTAAAATTACACTCAATAAATTTCTGAGTTTGTAAAAATAATCCTGGTTTATATTTTTCATCTAATGTATAATCAATAGTTTCATCAAAAATTTGAGGTATTGTTCCACGTTTTTGAATTTGAAGTTTTTCTATTGGTCTAAAAATCAATCTATGTTCTTTTGTTAAAATTTCAACACTCCATCTACCTGCACTTTCCCAATTTGCACTATAACTAAATAAGGCATTATCATAACTAATACCAGATCCAGCAAAATTGGAAGCACTAGGATGCCATGACAAACTACCACTTGTATAGCTGTTTATTTCTTTAGGATTTCCACCTAAGAAAAAAGCCATATCTACAATATGTGTTGAGTTAACTAAAAACCATTTTTCTTTTACACCATTTGCTTTAATTAATGGTTCTATCATATGGGCCCATTCTGTAAATTCAAAATTAAATGACATTACTCCATTATCTTGCTTTATAATCTCTCTTGCCTTTAATGTTGATGCATAAAATCTTCTATTGTATGCAATTAATATATTTGCATTTTTATCTTTAGTTAATAAATTTAATGTTTCGAATTCACTCTGAATCATTGCTCCTGGCTTTTCAAGAAGTATATTAACAACACCATACTCTAATAACTGTTTTGTAGTTTGATATAAATTTTCAACACCAACTGAGACAATAGCATGAGAACAAGCAAGTGGACTTGATAATAAAAATTTATTTAATCCTCCTACTAAAACATCAATATCTGTATTTTTCTTACATAACTTAGCAGAATTGTCACTTCTACCTATAACAGTTAAATTGACATCTAAATCTTTTAAAACTTTTATATAATCTTGTGCCATTCCTCCAGCACCAATAAGCCATACATTTTTCATTAATATCCTTCAGATTAAGTTATAGGGCAAAGTTTATTATCTTTACCATTTATTTTATTCATGTGATTTAGTAAAGATTCTATAAAAGGAATATGTAATTCCATAGCCTGCTTATAGGTAGGTAAATCACATATATGATTATTTAATATATTTTCAATTAAAATATCTGATAATTCACTTTGAAAATAAAGTATCTTTTCTTCAATTATTTCTTCTTTCCATTCATTCTCTTTTTTGGAAATTTTAACAATTCCTTGTGTTTCATCTATTTTCACAATTAATTCATCAGAACTAATAGTTAAATAACCTGGAGTATACTCAGCATTTGAATACAAAGTAAAAACATGATTATCAATTTTTCCAGCTAATAGACCATTAAACTCTATAAAACCTTCTCTTTTTGAATCATAAATTTTTTTATCTAAAAAATTATTTGTAAGTTCTAGATTAGTAGAACCAACTAAATATGCAAGATTATCTATAAAGTGTAAAGCATTACATCCTAAACCCCAATTTCCACCTTGATACATATATGAAATTTGCTTTGAATTACTTAATTGTTCTTTGAGTTTCTTGTAAAATGGTAATACTCTTCTAAAATGATTTACCCAACATTTTATATTATTTTTGTCTAATAATTCTTCCATAGCATAGTATTCTTCAATAGTTTGAAATAATACTTTTTCTAAAATTAAATTATTTATTTTTTTTAATTTAACTAACTCATTTACAACTTTAGTTCTAACATTTGACCCAGTCGAAACTATAACGACATCTAGTTCATCCGAAAGTTGAGATATTGATTCATAAAAATCAATGCTTTTTATATTACTGTTATTTATAATTTCTTCATATCTTTGTTTAGCAATTACCCTTGAGTTTTCAAATGGATCTACGACTTCAATTGATATTTCTAATTTACTATTTGCTAGTCCTTGTAAATGTCGGCTACCTATCTGTCCAGCACCTATTATTACTATTTTTTTCATTAATTTAATCCTTTTTACCTATTTTTAAATACAATTTATATATCAATTCAATCCACTAAACTACCAATTTACATATTACTAATTTAACTAATAAATTTTGATAATATTATGTTAAACTCAATTATTTATTAAACTTAATGCATATATAAAATCACTCTTAGTATCTATATCTATTGATTTCATTTGCTCCATTTCATATGCATAAATATTTTTTTTTAAAAACATACAACCATTTTCTAAAAATTTTTTAACATCACATATATAAATAGCACCATTTAGTCTATAATATTTTTCCAAATCTTGACTTCGTGATTTTATTGCGACGTCACTAAGAAATCTACTCATATCTTTATCTTGTGGTAATTTTCCAGTCCAATGAACTGGATGTTCTACTTCACAAACTGATACTACTGCATCAGATTTTTTTTCAAACATATATTCTATAGCATTATCAATATCATTACTATCTCTTAATGGAGAAGTTGCTTGCAAGAATATAACATAATCATATTCTTTTTTTAAGTTTTTTTTATAGTACTCAAGAGTGTGTTCAATAACATCTTGCCTTAATGCAGTGTCATTTGACAATTCTTTTGGTCTTTTAAATGGTACATTAGCACCATATTTTTGTGAAATTTGCATTATTTCATCATCATCAGTTGTAACCATGATTTCATCTAAATATTTACTATTGAAGCCAGCTTCAATAGTCCAAGCTATTAATGGTTTACCATTTAAGTCTAAAATATTCTTTCTTGGTAATCTTTTACTACCACCCCGAGCAGGGATAATTGCTAAAAAAGTTTTATTTTTATACATTAAATCATACCTTTCAATATTTTTTCAATCTCTTCTATACTTTTTAAACTCTCATAAGTAGGAAGATTAAATCCTTGTTCAGACAAACTATGTGTCACTTTAGTAAAATCTTTACAATAATTTTTATAGATAACCATATCACTCAGTGGATAAAAAAATGGTCTAGCATCTATACTTTTTAATTTTAACTGTTCTATAAATTCGTCTCTATTTATATTGCTATTTATCAATACACTTACAAGCCAAGTTATTCTTCTTCTATTTTCAAAATCTTTTTGAAATGTAAACTTATTACTTTTAAGTAGCTTTTTATAACTATTTTCATATTCTCTTCTATTTTTATGAATATTTTCGATTCGTTCAAGTTGTGCAAGCCCAATCGCGGCTTGAAGATTTGTCATTCTGTAATTATAGCCTATAACATCATGCCAATAGCGTTTAGTTTTGCTCATTCCATGGTCTCGTAGAACTCTCATCTTTTCATCAAGCACTATGTCATTTGTTATACACATACCACCCTCACCAGTGGTAATCACTTTGTTACCAAAAAATGAGAAACACCCTATATCTCCAAAACTACCAACTTTCTTACCATCTTGCATTGCGCCATGAGCCTCAGCACAATCTTCTATAACTTTTAAATTATATTTCTTAGCTATTTTCATTATAGCATCCATATCACAAGACTGTCCATAAATATGAACAGGTATAATAGCTTTAGTTTTAGGAGTTATCGCTTTCTCTATCTCTTGTGGGTCTATACACCAACTATCCTCTTCTACATCTACTATTACAGGTGTTGCATTAGCATGAAGTACAGTGTTAATTGTTGCAGCGAAAGTTAAATCAGGTATGATTACTTCATCCCCTTCTCCTATATCTAATGTAATTAAAGCTAAATGAATGGCAACTGTACCATTTGAAACTGCTACTCCATATGTTGTATCACTATATGAAGAGAAAGCTTCTTCAAATCTATTTATATATTCACCCTGACTAGAAATCCATGTACTCATAAACGCATCTGTAAGATACTTAAATTCATTCCCATTAAGATTAGGAATTGCTACAGGAAAATAGATATCCTGATTATATTCGAATAAATCGACTAGTATATGATTAGTATCCACTATAGGTATTACTTTTATTTTTGAAGAAATTTTACTCATCAACGATTTATACTCTTCACTATCCAGTCCATATACAAAATCTTCTGAAACTATACTTCCAACTTTTTCATCTAATGTCATATCATTTAATAAAGCTCTTCTTATATCACCGTCTGAAATAGTTCCACAAAGTTTATTTCTTTCATCAACTATAAATACAATACCTTTTGCATTTAAGTTTATGATTTTTAGTACATTAAGTAAACTATCTTCTGTTGTGCATATCATATTATTAAGCATTTATAACATCCTTTTAAGTTCTACAACTGGAACTAGTTTTACATCATACAAAAATATTTGAAGATGTTTTTTTAAATCTTTTACTATTTTACTAAAGATAAGAATATCAGATTTTGATTCTGTACATATAGCTATTGTAAATATCTTATGTTTAGTAGTATCGAATAGTATCTTTTTAGATAATGCCTCAAGAAACAATAATGTTTGAGTAATTTTTTCTTTTAATTCTCTATAAATCATTTGAAGAATTTCTTTAGTATCGTAGCTTTTTTTCAAATTTATTATTTGTGCTTTCAAGTCAGAAATTTCTACTAAAATTATTTTACTTTTTTTATATTTTAAGTAATCACATGATTTCAGATGAGTACAGCAAGCATACTTTTTTAAACTTTTGACTCCATCAATCTTTATTGCTTTTTTATTTAAGATTGTATTATCAGTATTAGTACACTCTGTATTTATAAATTCCCTATATTGCAAAATTTTCATATAATATTTTCCATATAAAGATTATAAAATGGAGAACTTAAATCATCTAAAATAGTTTCAATTTTTTCACTATTAGACATAATTTTAAATTCTTTTTCAAATGGCATTTTATTTAAAGCTATCAGTTCATTTGCATCTTCTTCTTTATTTAAAATAACTTCAACAGCTTTTATCATATCTATACTATGTGTTGCAATTATTACATTGGCACCTGCTTTTGATATCTTATAAAGTATATTTACAAGCTCTACTTGCCATTTAGGATGTAAGTGTGCTTCTGGTTCATCTATTATTAAAAATGAGCCTTTATTTATAATATTATTTTTCAATAATAACTCAATGAGACCTAAATTACTTATACCCATAGCAGTTAAGGAAAGAGGTACTATAGTTCCATTATCTTGCTTATATTCTATTACGCCTGATTTACTGACTTCTAAATTTCCATTTATTAAATTTTGTATCTCATCACTTAATGATTTAAAGTCTGACTCATCAATATATTGTTTATCTATAAACTTATATAAATTATCTATATATAGCGGGTAATTTTTTAAATATCTATCTTGTTTCGATAAAAAAGGATTAAGAAAACTATTTTTTTCTAAAGCTTGTCTCAGTTTTATATATACCGGAGAATCTAGATATATTATATTATTTAACTTTTGTATTTCATCCACACCATCAGCACTAAATTCAAAATCAATTAATGAATTTTTATCTATACTAACCTGACCTATCGTATCCATATTTAATTTTAAAGAAGTTGTTTTTTTATTACTATTTACAATACTGTCAAAAGATGTTATTTGATAATTCTTTTTAAAATTATCATTTAAATTACTTTCTATTCCTTCTATTATAATATCTCGTTTATTTTCAATAATATTTACAATTTCATCAATAATATTTATCATATTTTTTAAATATTCTAATTTATTTTGGAATTTAACTAAAGAAGATCTTCTATCTTTATATTCAACTATATCATTCTGAATAGATTTTAAATCTTTAATAAATGTATCTTTAAATTCTGTTTTTATTTCAAAAAAATGATCAAAAAATAAAATATGCCCAGTATAAAAAAGTTCTAAAAAATCTTCATCAACTTTAGCAATAGAATTACTACTAAATGTATCACTAAAATCATCTAGATTTTTTCTAAATTTATGTATATTTTTTATAACCTCCATTTGAACATAATCATTATTTAAAGCATCAAGTATACTATACAAACTTTTAGTAACAAAACTTTTTCCACTACTATTTTCACCTGCAATTATGGTGAATGGGTTTATATCAATGGAAGCATTTTGAATATTACCTAAGTTTTGAATATCAAATGTGAAATTCATATTATCTCCTCTAAAATTCTATATGTCTCTTTAATCTTATCAATCTCATCATATATTTCTAATGTAAAATTTTTATCTTTTAGGTTTTGATGACTAAGTTTTTTTACCAAATCTGAATTTTGTTGTAGTTTATTATTTAAGTCATGTAAACTATCATTATCACTAATATGAATATAGTTACTATTATTCATCATATTTACAAATTCCATATCAAAATCCAAACCTAAAGTATTACTACTTACTTTTAGGTGTGCCACATCCAGTAAAAGGTTGAAATCAATCATACTTTTTAATTTTTTATAGTCATTATAATTTGTAAGCATAAAGAAATTTTCACCATTATAACTCTTAAAGTTTGAAGATGAAAATACATTATTTTCTATAAATAATTCAACTTCAGAAGCATATTTGACTAATTCTTCATAGCCATTGCAAAACCTTTCAATAGATTTTTGCTGGTCAAACAAGTTTTCTTTACTGATTTTTTTTCCAATTTCACTAACTTTAATATCAATAAAGAAGCCTGCATGAAAACCAAATATTTTTGCTCCAAGTTCTTTGGATAAATCAATAGATTTTTTTAAATGCTTTAATGTTTTAGTATAAATATTATCATTCAAAGATGCAAGGTTCAGAACAAAATGTTCAGTTGGTGGTGGAAAATAATTATGACAAGTATAGTTTAAACTATATTTCTCTTTTAATTCCAATAAATCTTCAACAAAGCCATCATAATATTCTGTTCCACCCGACAATTCAATATTTTCAAATCCATTATCAACTAACTCTTGAACAGAATCTTTAATTTTGTTATGTTTAACACATGAACTTGATATGTATATCATTTAATTCTCCTTGCGGGTATTCCCACATATGTACCACTTTCTACAATATTTTTAATTACGACTGCTCCTGCCCCTATTATTACATCATCACACATTGACACTTTATCAATAATAATCGCCCCAACACCGATAAAACAGCGATTACCAATTTTTACTCTTCCACACAGTTTTGAACTCACTGAAATATGATTATGATCACCTATTTCAACTTCATGTTCTAAAATTGATCCTGTATTTATTATATTATTATTTCCTATTACAACAGATGAATTAAGATATGTATTAGCAAAAATTTGATTTGATTTTCCAATTGATATATTTTCTTCTAAAAAACAGTTTTTATGAATTAAATTTTCTGCTATTATAACTTTCTTATATTTTATAAACAATTCTTCTCTTATTATATTATTACCAATGGATAAAAATACACTTTGCTTATTTGGAACATCACTTAATTTTCCAGCTACGGGAATTGAAAGAATGATTTCATTAGTTTCATGACTGAAAGTGTCATCATAAATCTTTAATTTTGCACCCATGAATGCTAGTTTCAAAAGATTTAATGATGACCTAGTATGCCCACCTGCACCAATAATTGCTATATTTTTCAAAGTATAATTATTTCATCTTTAACATAATTTTGATTTGATAATTTACCTATAACATCATAATAGTAAATAGGAGAAATTCCATTACCCCCTGTTCTTTTTGCAATAAGATTCTTTTCACTAAATTTTTCACCATTTTTTATAGTACAAGATGCAACAAGACACTTTTGTAAAGAAGCTCTTGTTTTAGTTTCACTTAAATTTGGTTTTTTAATACTACTCCCCATAAAATCATCTACTTTTCTTACAAGTTTCACAAATTCTATTAATTCATCTGGGGACAAGGATGCTCTATGATCTGGACCTTCTAATGTTTTATCTAAAGTAAAGTGTTTTTCAACGACCTGTGCACCCATAGGTATTGCAAATGCAGCAGCACCAACACCAACAGTATGATCACTGTAGCCAACTAAAATATCAAATTTATTTTTGAAAGTATTAATAACTTTAAGGTTAGCTTCTCTATCCTCAATCGGGTAATTTGCTGTACATTGGAGTAATACTATATCTTTGTTATGTTTATACATAATCTCAAGTGCCATCTCTATTTCTGATAAATAAGTCATACCTGTCGATAAAAATATCGGTTTACCTTTTTGAGCAACTTTTTCTAAAAAAGGTAAATTTGTAGTATCAGTAGAAGCTATTTTATAAGCAGGTAAATCAAGTTCATCTATCTCATCTAAGCTATTTTCATCAAAAGGTGTTGTTAAAAAAATAATACCTTTTTTTTGAGCATATTTTTTTAACTCTAAATTTTGTTCCCTTGATACTTCAAGTGATTTCAACATATCAAATTGAGATTGTCCAGAATCAGTAGTCTTTTGCTGATAAGGTGCTTTTTCAACACTGCCTAGAATTAAATCTTCAGCTCTAAATGTTTGAAATTTAACAGCATCTGCACCTGCTTGACTTGCTAAATCAATTAACTGTTTAGCTACAGACATATCTCCACCATGATTAACACCTGCTTCTGCTATTACAAAAGTTGGAGATTCAGTAGAAATTGTTTTATTCTCTATTGTTAACTTCTTATTAAAAACCATTTTATAACCTCCAAGTTGGATTTTCAACAATCCCTTTAATATCTAACAAAATTTTATCTCCATTAATTAAAGATTGATACTCCAAATCCGTTATATTTTTAAATTTATCATGTCCTACTGCTACTATTATTGCTTCATATTTTTTAGTAGCATTAAATGGATTAGTTATAAAATGATAATCATAGTATTGCTTATCACTTTCTTCAATCCATGGTTCATATACATCAATATTGGATCCATATTCTATTAATTCATCTATGATGTCTACTACTTTTGTATTTCTCACATCTGGACAGTTTTCTTTAAAAGTAAGTCCCATTATTAAAATACTAGCATCTTTAATAACTTTACCTTTTTGTATCATCTGCTTTATAGTTTTTTCTGCTATATACTTAGACATACCGTTGTTTATTTGTCTTGCACCAAGTATTAGGTTTGGTGTATATCCCAATTCTTCTGCTTTATATGTTAAGTAATACGGATCAACCCCGATACAATGTCCACCAACTAAACCAGGATTTAGCTTAATAAAGTTCCACTTTGTAGCAGCGGCTTCTATCACTTCATGTGTAGATATGTTCATAGTATCAAATATAAGTGCTAGTTCATTAATCAATGCTATGTTCACATCTCTTTGAGTATTTTCAATAACTTTTGAAGCTTCTGCTATTTTTATACTTGAACATTTATGTGTTCCAGCAACAACAATTGCCTTATACAATTCATCTACTTTAGTTGCTATTTCTGGTGTACTTCCACTTGTCACTTTAAGAATTTTTGTTACAGTATGTTCTTTATCTCCAGGATTAATTCTTTCAGGACTATAACCACAATAAAAATCTTGATTAAATTTCAAACCACTTATCTTTTCAAGTTCAGGAACACATACTTCTTCTGTAACACCTGGGTATACTGTCGATTCGTAAATAACTATATCATCTTTATTTAAGACTTTCCCAACCGTTTGAGAAGATTTCACTAAAGGTGTTAAATCTGGCTTGTTATTTTTATCAATTGGTGTGGGAACAGTTACAATATAAATATTACAGTCTTTAATTTCATCTAAACCTGAACTATATTTAATCGTGCTTTCAATTTCAGATAGTTGCTCACTTGTCAGTTCTAATGTTCTATCAAGATTATTTTTTAATTCTTTTATTCTTTTTAAGTTTATATCAAAACCAATAACACTGAAACCTTTTTTTGCAAATGCATGTGCCAATGGTAGGCCTACATAGCCTAAGCCTAATATACATATTTTAGTCATATTTTTCCTTATTTAAGTACCACTCATACATAGTTGTTATGCCTTCTTCAAGCTCAACAGTATGTTTCCATCCAAGCGAGTGAAGTTTTGATGGATCAGTAAGTTTTACCATAGTTCCATCAGGCTTAGTGTCATTAAAGTAGAGTTCACCTTCATAGCCAACTATTTTTTTTATAGTCTTTGCAAGCTCTCTTATACTTATGTCTACACCAGTTCCTATGTTAATATGAGTATTTCTTATCTCTTTTTGGTTTTCATCATATGTATATTTAGTGTCTCTACTCTCTAGTATAAATACACATGCATCAGCCATATCTTCTGAATAAAGGAACTCTCGTCTAGGTTTTCCACTTCCCCATATCTCTACTTTAGGAGTATTGTTTAGTTTTGCTTCATGCATCTTTCTAAGAAGTGCAGGCAGTACATGAGAAGTTTCTAAGTCAAAGTTATCATTTGGTCCATAGAGGTTTGTTGGCATTACACTTATGAAGTTTGTACTATACTGTATGTTGTAAGACTCACACATCTTTATACCTGCTATCTTAGCTATAGCATATGGTTCGTTAGTGTACTCTAGTTCACTAGTAAGCAAGCTATCTTCTCTCATAGGTTGAGGAGCATTCTTAGGGTATATACAAGTACTTCCTAGAAAGAGTAATTTTTCTACTTTGTTTAAGTAACTTTGGTGAATAACATTGTTCTGTATCTGTAAGTTCTCATAGATGAAGTCTGCTCTGTAAGTATTGTTAGCTACTATACCACCTACTTTAGCAGCCGCTAGTATGACATACTCAGGTTTTTCTATTTGGAAAAACTCTGCTACAGCATTTGAGGCTAGCAAGTCTAACTCTTTATGAGTTCTGTAGACTAAATTAGTATAGCCTTTAGACTCAAGGTTTTTTACTATTGCTGAACCTACTAAGCCTCTATGACCAGCTATGTATATCTTACTATTTTTTTGCATTATTCGAAATAACTCATAGTTTTATATCCACCATCTTGAAGATACACATCTTTAGTCATTAGTTTTAAGTCTGACTGCATCATGTCATTTACTAGTTCTTCTAGTTTATATTCTCTTTTCCAACCAAGTTTAGTCTCTGCTTTAGTTGGGTCACCTAGAAGTAAGTCTACTTCTGTTGGTCTAAAGTATTTAGGGTCTACGGACACTACTTCTTTTCCTATTTCAACTTGATACTCAGGGTTAGAACAACTTACTACATAAGCTTTTTCTTCTTTACCTTTGCCTTTAAACTCTAACTCTATACCAGCATACTTAAACGCCATCTTTACAAAGTCTCGTACAGTTGTAGTCTCACCAGTAGCTATTACCCAGTCTTCTGCCTCATCTGCTTGGAGTATTAACCACATCATTTGAATGTAGTCTTTAGCATGTCCCCAATCACGTTTAGCATCAAGGTTACCAAGGTAAAGTTTATCTTGAAGACCTAACGCTATCTTAGAAGCAGCTCTTGTGATCTTTCTTGTTACAAATGTCTCACCCCTT
>Ga0256826_1001772_pt1 | contig 13389 bp, 13 predicted proteins | sample CV79metaG_FD_185975 | JGI IMG/M metagenome (GOLD analysis project Ga0256826, IMG submission 185975) | Hydrothermal vent microbial communities from East Pacific Rise, Pacific Ocean - CV79 | ecosystem: Environmental > Aquatic > Marine > Hydrothermal vents | place: Pacific Ocean: East Pacific Rise...
TTGTTGTAAGTGGTGAGGGATGGCACGAGGGTGTAGTAGGCATTGTAGCTGCACGTTTAGTAGATAAGTTTGGACGACCTGCCATCGTTTTGAGTGTTGAAGATGGCATCGCTAAAGGGAGTGCAAGAAGTCTCGGAGAGGTAAGTATCTATGAACTTATCAAGGCAAACGACTCTTTTTTAACTAAGTTTGGTGGACATAAAATGGCTGCTGGTCTTGCTCTTTTGCAAAAAGATATAGTGGCGTTTAAAGAGGCTATAAATCTCTCTGCCGATAAAATACCAGAAGATGACTTTATCCCAGCATCACAGGTAAGTGGTATTTTAAATGCTGAAGATATTGACCTTGAACTTTTAGATTTATTAGAGGAGTTTGAACCCTTTGGTGAAGCAAATCTTAGACCTACATTTTTGATAAAAGATGCGGAGGTAGTCAATATAAAACTGATGGGTGCTGATAAATCTCACTCTCGTATTGAAATCCGTCAATACCCTCACCAGAGGAAAACCTTAGAGATAGTGGCGTTTAGAACTGTTTTTGAGATGCCAGATGACAGAAAGATAACATGCTCATATAGTGTTGCAAAAAATGAATTTAATGGAAAAGTCAATGTGCAACTTCTTTGCAATAAGATTTATTAAGCAATAAGCTTGTAGAATAGAGACAATTAAATTAAGAAGAGATTTATGAATGCTTATTAAAAATTTATGCCACAAAGCTCGTTCTGAGATAAAGGCATTTGAAGTTTTAGATAATGACACCCTTGCTTTTAGTACAAAAATACATGGTGCGAAATTATTTTCGCATGATAACTGTAGTGCATTAAAAAACCTTTCCATTGAGCTTTTAGGTTCAAAAACTACAGCAGTTGCTTTTAATCAGAAAGGAACTCTATTAGCTTTTGCTAATAATAATTTAATCTATATTTTAGATACTCAAACTAAACTCCTACTCCAAACAATAAGAACATTTGAAGGTCAAATAGAAATTTTAGCTTTTGTTCCTGACTCAAAATACCTTATAGCAGGTGGGAAGCATGGAAGAGTTATGCAGTATAGATATGATGGTCGCTCTCATCTTTCAAGACTCTGCTCATTTGGTCAATACATTTCTCAAAAAAGAAGTCGTTTAAACAACAACTATGTAAGTGCTTTCGCTTTTTATGGAAATATATTTGCTGTTAGTGGTTATGGTGGAATAATTACCATCTTAAAAATGAACTCTTACACAAATCGTTATAATATTCAAGCATCAAATATTCGTATTAATGCATTATGCTTTTTAGATGATAAAAGACTTGTAAGTGGTAATGTTGATGGAGTTATCTCTATCCACTCGCTTCATAAGTATCAAAATGTAAAACATATCACTACTCCTTTTGTCAAAATCAATCATATTATACAGATGCCAAACAGAAGATATATTATGGTGAGTGCAGATTCTAATAATCTAATTTTAATAGATACAATTAAAGCAAAAGTTATAAGTACTAACTATCTAGTATTTAAAGGAAATGTATCAAATATCAAACTTAGTAAGAGTGGTAAACTTTTAGTCATTGTCAATAAAAAAGAACTCTACAAAGTTTCCCTACCAACTGCTGATCATATAAAATCCTATATTCTTCATAACTCTTTGGATAAAGCATATAAATTAATAGAAAGAGATCCTATGCTAGAAGGAACTCGTGAACATATTCGTGTTGAAGTTATGTATAGTAAACTTTATGAGAGAGCGATAGAGGCACTCATAAATTCTGATACAAAAGAAGCTCGTAACCTTATGCAGATGTTTAATGATGTTGAGAGTAAAAAGGATGAAATCAATTCCATCTTTAAAGCATTTGAGCATTATCCTAGGTTTCAATACCTCTACACACAGAAAAAACTCTCTTTAGCATATGCTATGGCAGAAAAGCATCCTGCATTAAAATATACGAAACAGTTTAAAAAGATGGAAGAACTCTTTAAAGAGAAGTTTACTTTTGCACAAAAACAGATACTTATAGGGAAAGAGAACTTAGCTAAAGATATTCTATCTGATTATGCAGCTGTAGTTTCAAAAAAATCTATGCTAAAGTTAATTCTTCAACAAAATAAAGAATTTATTGACTTCTTAAAATCTATCAATGAAAAAAAATGGGAAGTGATAGACTCTTTGGTTCATAAGCATGATGCTTTTAAAGATGTCCCTAGTTATGTTGAACTGCAAAAAGAGCTCAATAAAAGCATTGAAAACATACGTTCACTTATAAACAGAGGAGAAGCTCAAGAGGCTATTAGTTGTATTAAAAATCATATTAATGTCCCAAATATTAAAGATGAACTTCAAATACTCTATAGAGATACAAAACTATTAATAGAACTTCAAAATAGCTATGAAATAGAAGACTTTGTATCATGTTATGAAATTTTAGATAGTTCAAATTCACTTGACTCTTTAGAACTAGCTATACTCCTTGAAAAACACTGGAGTAAACTAATGAGTAAATGCGAACTATTTGCTCTAAAGGGTGATATAAAAAGTATCAAGATTACACTCAAAGAGCTTATGCGAGTCAAAACTAGAGTTGATAAAATAGGAGATCTACTCCGTTTGAGCTTTCACATAAAGATAAAAGCATTAATGGCCAACAACTCTTTTAAAAGTGCTGAGAATATTATTTACTCATATATAGATATTTTTGGAGATGACAGCGAGTTACAACTGATTATACGAACATATCAAAAAACATCACAAAGAAAATTAGCTATCACTATAAACCAAAACAAGCGTTTAGCAAGAGATAATTGGCTTAATTCAGAACTAATTATGAATTAGGAATCTCCATTAAGGAGATTAAAGCTTGAGAACTATTTTCATAGCTCTCTATCTGTGTAGCATTTTGTGAAATGAACTTCTGCATGCCCTCTTTCTTATCTATCGCTTCATCTAACTCAGGATCTGTCCCTTTAGTGTAAGCACCGATACGGATAAGTGTCTCATTCTCTTTCAAAAGAGTGTAGAGTCTACGAAATTTAATAACAGCTTGAATATGTTCAGGGGTAATTATGTCATTCATAACACGAGAAGCTGAGTTAAGTATGTGAACAGGGGGATAGATACCAAAATCCGTCATCTCACGAGAGAGAACGATATGTCCATCTAAGATAGAACGGGACTGATCGGCAATAGGGTCACTCATATCGTCACCCTCGATAAGAACCGTAAAGAAAGCCGTAATACTCCCTTTTCCTTCCTCTTTTCCAGCACGCTCCATAAGTTGTGGTAGAAGTGTCAAAGATGATGGTGGATACCCTTTAGAGGTTGGTGGCTCACCAAGTGCGAGACCAATTTCACGCTGAGCCATAGCAAAACGAGTTACAGAATCCATAATAAAAAGGACATCTAAACCTTGATTCTTAAAAAACTCAGCCACACTCATAGCTGCAAAAGCTCCATACTTTCTCATCAGAGGAGAGTCATCTGAAGTTGCAACAATGATAACTGTATTTGTCAAATCTCCACCAAGGTTCTTCTCAATAAACTCAGGAACCTCACGACCACGCTCACCAATGAGTGCTACTACCTTTATGGGTGCATCACTTCCACGAACAATCATTCCCATAAGAGTTGATTTACCAACTCCTGAACCTGCGAAGATACCTAGTTTCTGTCCCTTTCCACAAGTTAGCAGACCATCTATACTCTTAACACCAACACTAAATACTTCATCAATCATTCCACGTTTCATTGCAGCGATAGGAGCTTTGATGATAGGAGAGAGTTTAGAAGTGTTTACAGCTCCTTTTGAGTCGATGGGTCTCATAAAGGGATCAACTACACGACCGAGAAGAGCATCTCCAACTGGAATATTAAGACCAGTTGAGTCTAAAAAGACTTTATCCCCAGAACGAAAACCCTCAACAAAAGAGAAGGGTGTTATAAAAAAAGTTGGGCCATCTATCTCTGTAACCATACCTATAGTCTCTAAACTAGACTCATTAGAGACTATAGTCACCATATCACTAATACTGACATTTAAACCTGTAGCTGTGATAATAGTAGCATTAATTTTAACAACTTCTCCAAAGGCTACTGAGTAACTTTTGAATGAGAGTTTCTCTTTAAGTGAAGAAAACGGCATATACTAGTATCTAGTTCCCGTTGGAGAGTTTATAAGTGAGAAGAACTCACTACGAGTTTTTTCATCTTTCTTGAAAAGACCACGAAGAGCTGAAGATGTAGTAGTCGAGTTTATCTTTTCAACACCACGCATCTCCATACACATATGACGAGCTTGAATAACAACTGCTACTCCCTTAGGTGCGATAGTATCCATAATTGCATCTGCAATCTGTTCAGTAAGCTGTTCTTGAATCTGCATACGACGAGCGAATACATTTACAACACGTGGTATTTTAGAGAGTCCAACAACTTTTCCATTTGGAATATAAGCAACATGAACTCGACCGATGATCGGAAGAAGATGGTGCTCACAAGTAGAGTAAAACTCTATATCTTTTATAAGAACCATCTCATCATTTGAAGAGGTAAAAAGAGCTTTATTTAAAATCTCTTTTGGATCCTCTTTATAGCCACCGTAGATAAACTCGTACGCTTTTCTAACTCTCTTTGGCGTTTCAAGAAGACCCTCACGAGTAGGGTCCTCTCCAACATGTTGCATCATACTTTTTACTGCATTTTCAAATTCTATATCTTTTGTTTGTGACACACTAAGCCTTTAGAGTTTTATAAGTGTAAGAGTATCAATTATTTGCTTAATTCTTTTACCCATGCTTCCATTTTATCTGTCATGGGAGCCATTGGAGCTTCCATTAAAGAGATTACAAATTTATCTTGATATTCTGAAACTCCAATACTTCTTGGTCTTACTGCTAAAACTTTTGCATTTGAAAGCTTTTTACCAAAACAAAATATTATATTTTGAGCATCTAACATACCCTCTTGTATCTCTGAACCTTCAATGCTCTGTGTATGCTCATAATGATTAAATATAGCAATATATGTGGCAAATTCATCCTCTTCTATCTTTGTTTTTAAGAAATCTAATATTTCTGGAACATTTTTACAGTCTATATTATTTTTTGAAATCTCTATTGAGAGAATTGGGAATCTATCTAAAAGTGCTGATTTTATCATTGTTTATTTCCTTGCTTTTTATAAGTATGGAATTAAAACATAATATTGGTTAAAAAAGAGTTAAGAAATTATTATAATATATATAATAACTTCTTAATTAAAGGAGTACTTGCTTTCTTAGTGAACTAAGATATGTGGAACAATAAGAGGATATTTTTTCATCTTTCTAAAGATATGTTTACGTACAACTTGACGAATATCATTCTCTAATGCACGAGAGTTTTCAATAAGCCCTGGTTTGATGTTTGTTAAGAAAATCTCTAAAATATCTTCCATCTCTTTTGCAAATGATTTGTCCATCTTATCTGGAACAATACCAAATGTAGTAACTTTTGGTTTAGCAAGCATTTTAGAGTTCTGCTCACTCACTTCAGCTACTAACATTACAACACCATCAGATGCAAGTTTTTGTCTATCTAAGATGATATCATCTTCAATTTTGTGATTGTTTTGATTGTCAATATAAGTTTTACCAGTTTTCACCGTTTTTACTTTTCTCATGTATTTTGGTGCGATTTCTATCTGTTCACCATCTGTCATAAGAAGAATATTTCTCTCAGGAACTCCACACATAATACCAGTTTCACGATGTTTCATAACATGGTTATACTCACCGTGAATTGGTAAGAAAAACTTAGGATTTACAAGACGTAACATAAGTTTCTGCTCTTCAATAGAAGCATGACCTGAAACGTGAATATCTTTACTCATCGCTATACTTGCACCAGCACGTTGCAGGTGATTCAACATACTAGAGATACTTCCCTCATTACCAGGAATAGCACGAGATGAAAGAACGATTAAATCATTTGGTTTAATTTTAATATGTCTATGCTCACCAATACTCATTCTAAAGAGTGCTGAGTTTGCCTCACCTTGTGAACCTGTCGTTACAATAAGAACTTCTTTATCTTCATAACGATTTACTTCATCTGCATCGATAAAGATATTTTTAGGAAAACGTACATAATCATACTGCATTGCGATTTCAATATTACGTTCCATTGAACGCCCAATCACACAGATCTTACGACCATACTTGACACCATACTGAATAGCTTGTTGTACACGATGAATGTTCGAGCTAAAAGTTGAAAGAAGTACACGACCCTCAGCTTTTGAAAAAATTCTGTCTAATGCAGGAGCTACACTTAACTCTGAACCTGTTGGAATAGGGTTATGTGAGTTTGTTGAGTCAGAAAGAAGACAAAGAACACCTTTCTCTCCATAAGCAGCAAGACGGTGAATATCTGTAGTATACCCATCAACAGGAGTATAATCTATTTTGAAGTCACCAGTATGAATAACGGTACCAGCATCAGTAGTAATAGCTACAGAAGATGAATCTAAAATAGAGTGAGTCATATGCATCCACTCAACTTCAAAATCATTTCCTATTTTAATCTTTTGGCGTTTAACAATAGGGTTGAAGTATTTTCTATGCTCTTTAATGTGATGTTCATCAAACTTATTACCAATCATCGCTAAAGGAAGTGGTGTTCCATAGATAGGAAATTGCATCTCTTTATAAAGATAAGGCATAGCACCGATGTGATCTTCATGAGCATGAGTAATAACAACACCTACAATTTTACTTCTTATCTCACGTAAGTATGCAAAATCAGGGATTAAGATATCAACACCATGCATAGTTTCATCAGGGAAACTCATACCAACATCAACTAAAATAGCCTCTTTTTCAGTTTCAAAAACCATAATATTTCCACCGATTTCACCTAATCCACCTAGTGGAGTGATACGGATTTTTGCTTTTGAGTTTAGATCAAGTTTATAGTGAGGGTTAAGTCTCTGTTTATGCTCTTCTTGATTTTTAGTTACAAATGTTTTAAGATTTTCATCAACTGGAGTAGGTTGTCTACGATGACGATTTCTATTTTTGTTTTTGTTGTTATTAGAGTTACCATTGCGAGAAGCATTGTTATTTCTATTGTTGTTTGATTTTGGCTTATCACCATCTTGCTTATTATTATTTTTATTTCTATTATTATGGTTTGGTTTGCGATTTGCATTCTCACCTGAAGCAGGCTTTGCTTGAGTTTTTTCTTTTGCCTGAGTTGTCTCTTTCGCTTGTGTGTTTTGTTTAGCTTGTGTATGTGGAACTGCTTGAGTCGTAGTCCCCTTATTTTCTTCTGCCATCCAAACTCCTTTTTATTTTATATTATTTTATAGAGTTGGTGATAGTCCTGAGTGCTAACTTGATGAGGGCGAATCGTTGCTACAAGCTCTAGTTTTTCAAAAGCTTCAATTAGTGTTGGTTTATCATACTTTTGCGAGAGATTTTTCATAAGAGTCTTACGAGGTTGCGTAAATGCAACTCTAAGCATATCCTCGAACTCTTTGTCTGATCTGTCAGCATTTTTTTGTATGAGAAAAACAGCGGAGTCTACTTTTGGCTGTGGGTTAAATGCAGTTGGAGGAACTTTTACGACAATTTCTGCCTTTCCTACACTCTGAGCAATTATGCCCAAACTTCCAAATACTTTTTCACCAGCAGTCGCACAAAACTTCTCTGCAACTTCTAACTGTACCATTACTAAAATATTCTTACACATTGGATCTGCGAGGGCTTTAAGTATAATGTTCGTAGCTATATAGTAGGGCAAGTTTGCCACTAAGTCATACGGTTCATCTACCAAAGTACTCTTCCAAGCTTGTAAAACATCCCCACAATTTATGTGGAGTCGCTTGGTAGCGATCTCTTTTTCGAAGGTATTTTGTAACAGTTTACACAAGTCGGTATCTACCTCAAAAGCTTCTACACTTCTGACATCAACTAAAAATTTAGTTAAATCACCTAAGCCAGGCCCAATTTCCACGAGTTTATGCTCGTTTTTGGGCATCGCTTCGACGATTTTTCTTAAAACTGATTGGTCTTTGAGAAAATTCTGTCCAAATTTTTTCTTAGCCACAATATTTTGTGTATTCATGACTGTGAGTGTATACTACTTATACTTATAGAAAGGTAACAAAATAGTAAAATAGTACTATTTGTTACTTTTTATCACTTTTTTATATCAACAATTCAATTTTTTCATCAGGAACAGCAATAAGTCTACGCTCTAGTCTATTTATCTCATCTACTAATGCTGTTGATATCTTCTCCATATTTACATAATGTCCTTCAGCTAAAACACGATCCTCTTCACTAATCTCTTTACGTTTAAATCCAAATAACTTTGCGAAAAAACCCACTTTATTTGTTTCTGAAAAATAAATATTAAAAATATCGAGATACTTATCGTGCAAATTAAAATGGAGTTTTTCTATCTGCTGCATACATTCTAAGGGATTATTTGAAAGAGCATTTAATATTTGACCATCACTATAAAACCACTGCCCAAATTTACACTCAGTAGAATTCACAGGAATGGCTTCTTCTTCAATATCTATACCATTAATTAATAATTTTGCTTTTTGTACCCATTTAATATGTGCTGATTTAGCAGCTCTTAAATGACCTAATACATTTTCTTTTGTCATAAAATTCCTCTTTTGTATAATATTTAATTATAGTCATAACTAGATTAAACAATTCTAAAAAACCTATCTAACTTTTGAGATTTAACATTCAAAAACATCACAACAAATTTATGTTTCACGTGAAACACTCTAAAATAATCTGTTGCATAAATCAAAACTAATTATAAGCCTATAATAGTATAATTCAGATATATATAATAAAGGTATATTTTTCTATGAACTACTTCGCAAAAAGAATTATTCCCTGTCTTGATGTAAAAGATGGGCGTGTTGTTAAAGGTGTTAACTTTGTTGGGCTTAAAGATGCAGGTGATCCTGTTGAAGTTGCTCGTCGTTATAATGAAGAGGGAGCTGATGAACTTACATTTTTAGACATTACCGCTACATCTGATAAACGAGATACTATAGTAGACATAGTAGCACAAGTAGCTCGTGAAATATTTATACCACTTACAGTTGGTGGTGGTATCCGTAAACTTGATGATATCTATAAACTACTCAATGTAGGATGTGACAAAGTAAGTGTAAACTCGGCAGCTGTTCTTCGTCCTGAACTTATCAACGAAGGGGCTAAACGATTTGGTTCGCAGTGTATAGTTACTGCCATAGATGTTAAACGCCATGGAGATAAGTATCATGTCTATCTTAGTGGTGGTCGTGAAGATACAGGCATAGATGCTGTAGAGTGGGCAAAAGAAGTTGTGGATCGTGGTGCAGGAGAGATACTTCTTACTTCAATGGATGCTGATGGAACAAAGGCTGGATTTGAGCTTAACATCACAGAACAGATAAGTAAGGTTGTCAATGTTCCAGTTATCGCTAGTGGTGGAGCAGGGACGATGGAACATATCAAAGATGCTTTTGATTGTGGTGCTGACGCGGCACTTGCTGCAAGTATCTTTCACTATAAAGAGATAGATATCATGGATCTTAAGCACTATTTACACAATGAAAACATTCCAGTGAGACTTTAACTGTGATTATCTGTGCGGGAAACAACGAAACTTTTAGCTTCGCTCAACCTATGGGTGTAGGAATGATAGAGACCTCTATGAATCTCACTCGTTTGTGTCTTTTTGATAAACCTGAATTTTTACTCTTTGTAGGGAGTGCAGGAAGTTATGGTAATGCAGATATATTTGACATCATAGAGAGTAAAACAGCTTCAAACATAGAGTTAGCATTTCTCTCAAATGATGCTTATACACCTCTTGACAATGTAGTAACAACTAACACAACTAACGTAAAAGATGTGGTAGTAAACTCTTCTAACTACATAAGCACAAACGCCACACTCACAAAAAACTTTTTAAAGTTTGGTGTTGGTATAGAAAATATGGAATTTTTTGCTGTATTAAAAATAGCCCAAGAGTTTAATATTCCAGCAGGTGGAGTTTTTTGTATAACAAACCATACTAACGCTAACGCCCATCAAGATTTTCTTAAAAACCATGAGAAGGCCAAAGAGCTTTTAGAAGAGCATGTAAAAAAACGAATAAAGGAACTAACAAGCAAATGAGCGAACTCAAATCTTCATTAATGGACTATACTCTTAAGGAGTTACAAGCCATAGTTAAACCATCTTTTAGAGCCAAACAGATTTACGGTTGGCTCTATCACCAGTATGCAGATAGTTATGATGCTATGAAAAATATTCCTAAAGTTCTTAAAGAGGAATTATCTCAAAAGTATCTTGTAAACCCTCTTAAAATCGTTCAAAAAGAGGAATCAAGCGATGGGACTATCAAGTATCTTTTAGAGATGCAAGATGGAAAAACTATGGAAGCTGTTTGGCTAAAGATGAAAGATGAACAGCTCGATGAGTCTGGAAATGTTTGTCAAGAAGCAAAATACACTATCTGTGTTTCAACACAAGTAGGATGTAAAGTAGGGTGTACTTTTTGTCTAACAGCTAAAGGTGGTTTTACAAGAGACTTAAGTGCTGGAGAGATTGTAGCACAAGTTGTTGCACTTAAAAGTGATAACAATCACAAACATAACCGTAAGATAAACATAGTCTATATGGGTATGGGTGAACCACTCGACAACTTAGATAATTTAGCACAAGCCATAGAGATATTTAAGGAAGATGATGGACTCTGCATAGGTGGTAAACGCCAAACTGTCTCAACTAGTGGACTTAGTACAAAGATAGATAAACTCGGAGAGATGGATTTAGGTGTACATATAGCTATATCTCTTCATGCTGTAGATGATGATCTTCGCTCAGAGCTTATCCCTATGAATAAAGCTCATAACATTAACTCAATTATAGAAGCTGTTAAACGCTTTCCTATAGACACACGTAAGCGTGTTATGTTTGAGTATCTTGTTATAAAAGATAAAAATGATGACATTGGAAGTGCAAAAAAATTAGTTAAATTACTAACAGATATTAAAGCAAAAGTAAATCTTATCTTCTTTAATCCTTACCCAGGTACTGATTATAAACGTCCAAGTCGTGCTGATATGGTTGCTTTTCAAGAGTATCTTATCAATCATGGACTGCTTTGTACTATTCGTGATTCAAAAGGCATTGATATCAGTGCTGCTTGTGGACAACTCAAAGAGAAAACAGAAATCGGAGTATAATACGATCTAATTATATTTTAGATAAGGAATTTTTATGAGTGGTGTAGATATAGCAGAAGTAATATTATTAACAGCAGTTTTTGCAAGTAGTGTAAGTTGGTTTTTGTATGCTGCGCTAAAAGAAGATGAACCAAAATAGCTTTTGTAACCATAATGCAATAGAAAATATGGTAAAATTTATAAAATTTAAACTATAAGGAATTCAAAATGGCAGAAAAAACAGATTCAGATAGAATAAGAGAAGTATATAAACTATGTAAAGGTCACTTTGGTGATGTACAGTTTGTAGGTATTAAATATCACAATAAAATTGGTTGGATGGCTAAAGCTCAACTGGGTGAAGATTTTGAGAACTTAACAGCTGATGGTAAAACTAGTACAGATGCACTTCGAAATTTAAGAGGTCGTGTAAAGAAAATTATTAAAAGATACAATGGCGTTTAAAGCCTAAACATGAAGTAAACGACTAACACACCAGGGAAGTCGTTTATGAGTGTAATAATACCCTACTAATCTTATAAATAGATAACAAATCTCACTCTAATCTAAATTTTACTTTTCCAAAATATTCTCTTTAAGTTCCATTTTAATTGTTAAAAATACTCTTTATAGTATTTAATGTGTATTATTCACACATTGTTCTAATGTGTGAATAATATTGAACTTTAATAGAGCTAAATTTAATAATTTAGGATATTTTTAAGAATTTATTTATATAAAATTTCACTTAATAAAAAATTTATTTCACCTTAAACTCCCTATAGTAGGGATTTGCAACTAATGAGTAATTAGTGAGATTTTACGACTAATGGCTATTTTATTTTTCTAAAAGTTATTCACACTCATAGAATCTAAACAGACCTTTTTAAAATCTATCTTACTTTTTATATTGTAACTCTCTCCATAAAGCTCAAACTCTAACTCTGATGCATGAAGAAGTAAACGAGTAGCTCCTCCATTTTCTATTCTCTCTTTAGGTGTTAACTCTTTATCTAAAAACTTTACTAAGTTTTCATCTTTCTGTCCATAAACAGGTTCACCAACTATAGTATGTTTCACGTGAAACAAGTGCACACGTATCTGATGTTGTCTTCCTGTATGTGGTGAGCACTCAACAAGAGTCATATCTTTCTCAGGAAAGTACTCTAATGGTTTAAAGCTTGTCTTTGAAGCTTTGCCCTCTTCATCTACTTTGACTATCATTCTTACCATTGCACTTGATTGGTCTTGCGAACGAAGAAGAGGAGCTTCTACAACCATATCCTCTTTCATCTCTCCGTGAACCATAGCTAAATACTTCTTCTTCATATCTCTCTCTTGAAACATCATCTTAATTTCGCGTTCACTTACCTTGTTTTTAGCACAGAGAACTAAGCCACTTGTCTCTTGATCGATTCTATGAGCTATATTTGCATCACGACCAAACTGAAACTTTAGCTCATCTATAAGAGAGTAGGGTGTTCGTTTTGTTTGTGGATGTACCAAAACACCACTTGGCTTATCAAAGACAACAAACTCCTCCTCTTCAAATGTAGGTTTAAGTCCTTTTGTTATTGGTTCAAAGTGGATAAATTCTATCTCGCCCTCAATCTCACCAGCAGTTTTCACCATCTTCTCACCATTTACTAAGACTCTTCCCTTAGATATAAAACGCTGAGCCTCTCTCTGAGTGTAACCGAGTTCGTTTACTATGTAAAAAACAGCTCTCTGTCTCTTCTCTACAAAATATTTATTTTTCACAAATGGCATACTTAATTCCTCTGTTATGATATTTATTGTAAAATGTCATCATATATAAAGCGAATTTTAGCGCAATAAACTTCTTAATTAAAAAGGTATAAAATGGTAGAAAGATATTCACGTCCAGAGATGGCAGAAAAATGGACACAACATGCAAGATATGCAGCATGGCTTGAAGTAGAAAAAGCAGCTGTTAAAGCTTGGGCAAGACTTGGAAAGATTCCTCAAGAGGATGCAGATAAGATTGTTAAAAATGCAACATTTTCAGTTGAACGTATAGAAGAGATAGAAGCAGTTACAAAACATGACCTTATCGCTTTTAATACAAGTGTATCTGAAAGCTTAGGTGATGAGTCTAGATGGTTTCACTATGGTATGACTTCTTCTGATGCAGTTGACACTGGTGTAGCACTT
>Ga0256826_1001773_pt1 | contig 13387 bp, 14 predicted proteins | sample CV79metaG_FD_185975 | JGI IMG/M metagenome (GOLD analysis project Ga0256826, IMG submission 185975) | Hydrothermal vent microbial communities from East Pacific Rise, Pacific Ocean - CV79 | ecosystem: Environmental > Aquatic > Marine > Hydrothermal vents | place: Pacific Ocean: East Pacific Rise...
TTATTAAAAATAGCTAAGACTACTGCTCTACTGGCATTGACAGCTTGTACTTTGAATGCAGGTGATTTTAATGCACAGGCAGAAAAAGATAGACTTGCTCTAATTGACTATACTGTGTCTAAATTTCAAGATCCATCTGCAAATAAGAATAAATTTTTTCCTAATTCAACAGATGCTGAATTGAAAAAATTTAAAAAGGCACCTACACATCAAGATTTTGCTGCAGGAACATATACATTTGATATGATTGGTAAACAATCTAGAGATGATCAAATGGATATGCCACCTTTTGAAGAAAATATAGAAAATGGTGAAGTACTATTTGAAAAACATTTTAAAAATTGTTTTAAAGCTGATACCGCAAATAAATATCCAATGTTTGATGAAGATAAAGGTGCTGTAGTGACTTTAGGTGGGGCATTAATGTCTTGTGTTAAAGAAGCAGGATTATCTGATTTAAAAAATAAAAAAGGTAAAAAAGTTTGGAATATGAAGGGCGGTAAAATGTCTGATGTGCAATCATATCTTATGAATATGGCTGCAGAAGATGAAAAAACTATAGATATTTCTATAGATAGTGCAGCAGCAGCAGCAGCATATGAGCATGGTAAAAAAGAATATTATTCTCAAAAAGGTTACTTAAAACTTTCATGTGCAACATGTCACGTTCAAGGTGCTGGAAAAAGAGTTAGATTACAATATTTATCTCCACTTTTAGGTCAAGTTACTCATTTTCCTGTATATAGAGTTGGAAAAGGTAAGCAATTTACACTAGAAGGTAGATTAGGTGGATGTAATAGAGATGAAGGTGAAAACTATAAATTACATAAACCAGGAAAAAAATGGTCAAATGATGTATTATATTTTATGAGTTATATGTCAAATGGTATGAACATCGCTTTAGATGTTAGAAGATAATAGGAGTAATTATTATGAAAAAATTATATAGTATAACAATTGCAGCTGGTTTAGCGTTAGCTTTATCTGGATGTGCAGGAAATAATGCTTCAACTCCTTCAGGAGATAAAGATGGTGATGGTGTAGCTAATATTAGTGATCAATGCCCAAATACTCTAGCAGGAACTAAAGTAAGTAAAGATGGTTGTAAAATTTATACTTCTGTTCTAGATTTAGATGTTCATAAAGTATGTAGTGTTAAAGATAATGGACTAGAAAGTGTATTAGCAATAGCAAAAAAATACAATCCTATGGCAGTAAAACATCAAGTAGAATTTATGAGATTTGGTGCATCAACAACAGCATATATTAAAGGTGCAGAAGCAGCTATAAAATCTGGTAGTGCTACTGCAAATATTAAACAAAAGAAAAAAGTTGTTAAAATGGATACAAACTATGCTACATGGCGAGCTTGTACTTTTGCAGTAACTGCATTACAACAAGAAGCAGAATCTGGAAAAAACTGGAGAGAATCAGTTCCAGGTGATGGATTTAAATATTAATTTAAATATTAAGATTTAACAATTTGAAAAAGCCAAGGATTTCCTTGGCTTTTTTGGGTATAAATAGAAAAAAGACTATAAGGAAATATTATGAGTAAATTAGGTAGAAGAGAATTTGTATATATGATGGCTATGCTAGGTGCTGCACCAGTATTTGCTAACTCACATACAAGAATGGTTGATGTAAATCAAGCAAAAAAAGAGGATTATTATAAACTTAAGCCATATGGAAATGTAAGACTTATGCATATGACAGATAGTCATGCACAACTATTACCTGTATATTTTAGAGAGCCTAGTGTAAATATGGGATTCCATTCAAATTATGGAAAAATGCCTCATATTGTTGGAGATAAACTTCTTGATCATTATGGTATCAAAGGTGATAAAAGACTAGAATATGCATTTTCATGTGTAAATTTTGAAGAGCATGCAGAAGTTATGGGTAGAGTTGGTGGATTTGCACAACTTAAAACTGTTATTAACTTCTTAAGAGATAGCTATGGTAAAGAAAATACATTATTACTAGATGGTGGAGATACTTGGCAAGGTTCATGGACATCTTTACAAACTAGAGGTAAAGATATGGTTGGTGCTATGAATAAGCTTGGTGTTGATGTAGCTGTTGGACATTGGGAATTTACATATAAAGCTGAAGAAGTTTTAGAAAATGTTAAACTTTTAGATGCAGAGTTTTTGGCACAAAATATTTTTGTAAAAGAAGATTCTATGATGGAAGGTGTTCCTGCATATGATGAAGATTCTGGTCTTGCTTTTAAACCATATACAATGAAAGTTTTAAATGGTGCTAGAGTTGCAGTTATTGGTCAAGCTTTCCCTTATACAACTATTGCAAATCCTCAAAGAAATATTCCTGATTGGTCTTTTGGTATAAATGAAGATTCAATGCAAGAGGTAGTTGATCAAATAAGAGAAGATGAAAAACCTGATGCAGTAATTGTATTATCTCATAATGGTTTTGATGTTGATAAAAAAATGGCAGAAGTTTGTACTGGTATTGACTTTATTATGGGTGGACATACTCATGATGGTGTTCCTGAAGCAGTTCCAGTTAAAAATGAAACTGGTACAACATATGTTTGTAACGCAGGATCAAATGGTAAATTCTTAAATGTACTAGATTTAGATGTTAAAAAAGGAAAAATTGAAGGTTTTAAATTTACACTTCTACCTATTTTCTCTGATCTTATTGCTGAAGAACCAGATATGAAAGAGTATATTGCAAATGTAAGAAAGCCTTTCTTAGGTGAACTAAGTAGAGTTTTAGCGACTACTGATGAAACATTATTTAGAAGAGGTAACTTTAATGGTTCTTGGGATCAAATTATTTGTGATAGTTTAATTGAAGTAAAAGGTGCAGATGTATCTTTATCTCCAGGTTTTAGATGGGGAACAACAGTTATGCCAGGTCAACCAATAACATTTGATGATCTTGCAACTCAAACTGCACTTACATATCCTGAAACATATGTAAAAGAGTTTACAGGTGCTCAGATCCATGCTACACTTGAAGATGTTGCTGATAACTTATTTCATAAAGATCCATTTAGACAATCAGGTGGAGATATGGTAAGAACAGGTGGTATATCTTATAGAATTAATCCACTAAATGAAGTAGGAAAAAGAATTTCTAAAATTGTTATGACAAAAACAGGACTTCCAATGGATCCAAACAAGAAATATAAAGTTGCTGGTTGGTCTACAGTTAACTCTATCGCTCCTGGTAAACCTATTTGGGAAATTACAGAAGAGTACTTAAAAAATGTTAAGCATATCGCTAACTTAAAAGTTGATACACCTGATATGGTTGGTGTTCAAGGTAACCCTGGTATTGATAATAAATATAATAAATATCAATATACACCAGTAAAAATCAAAAAGAGCTAGTTTTAAACTAGCCCTTTTGGGTTATATTATAATATTAAAGAAATAATATTTTATAATTATTTCCTTTCTTTTTTCAATCTTTCTGCTCTTGCATATATATCATTACAATCAAGACATTCTTCTTTTATAATACCAATTTTTACTAATAAAGCATGAATATAGCATCCAGCACAAAAACCAAAAGTAAGTTCTAGCCACATAAATAATAAACAAGTTACAACTAATACTAGACCAGTATATCGTGGCATAAAGTTATGAGTAGTTGGTAATAATTCATCTATACCTGTAATATTATTGATAATCGTAGCAAATTCAATTGGATTAAAAAATATTATACAAAGGCTTACCATCGTAGCACCAATAGTCCATGCAAATCTTTTAGGTCCTAATGGCTTCCATAATGGTGGAGTATCTCTTGCTATATAAGTTGCTAGTAAAATTGTAGGTGATAATCTTGCACCAAATAAAAACATACTTGTAATCATCTCAAATAATACATAAAATAATATAATAGTTTGTGTTGAATATTCATATGTTCTTTTTGTAACTTCTGCTGCATATATAATTTGATTATCAAAATTTGTTTCATATGTATCTACTATAGTATTTGTATCTACCATCCATTTATTTGTAAAAACAACATCATAAAAAGTTATACCCATATATAGTGTAATAAGTATTAGCATACCTGCTCTCATTCTAACAACTACTTCATTTATATATAGTTTTTCCTCTTTTGTATCTCTAAACCATAAGTTTTTTAGTACACTAGTCATAAATATTACTCCTTAAGTTATATTAAAATTTCTTATCATTCTACAATAGATACCTTAAAGATAATATTATAATATTATATTATTTTTAGTTACGACTATTCCATCTCTATCTGCATATAAAAAGTCACCAATATTAAATTTTACATTATGAAAGTTTAGTGTGATATCTTTTTTAGCTTCACTCTTTTTTTGACTTTTATAAGGATAAGTGCCAATTGCCCAAAGACCTACTGGTATTTGAGTAGTTTGATGAGTATCTCTTACATAACCATTTATTATTATACCTGCCCAACCGTTGTGATAAGCATATCCCATAAGTGTTTCACCTACAACAGCACAATAATCACCTTCTACATCAACAACACATATTTTTCCATCACCTTTATTATCTCTTAATAGTTCTACTAAAGCTTTATTGTCTTCAAATAGTTTAATTGTAGTTATCTCTCCATGACACATAGAAACACCACCATAAGAGTTGAATTTTGGTGCTAAAACTTGAACATTATTTGGGTATTTATCACAGATATCGGCTGTGTAAGATTTCATATTTTTCCTTGATAATTTTATTTAGAGTATAAATTGTATCTAAAAAGTGCTTGTTAATGGTCAAAAATAAGATTTAATATGATTTTAGATATAATCGCGACAATATTTATATAAAAGTATTAGAGAAAGGTGTTTACCAAGTGAAAATTGTAACAGGTGTAGTTGGTAATGATATACATGTAGTTGCCAATAGACTCATAGATATATCTTTGCAAAGTAGAGGTTTTGAAGTATTTAATTTAGGTGTAAATACATACCTTGAAGAGTTTATCGATGCAGTTATTGAAACAGATTCAAAAGTTCTTATTATATCATCTTTAAATGGTGAAGCAGAAGGTTGGTGTAGAGAACTACATAAATATAAAAATCATGATAGTCTAAAAGATGTTATTTTTATAATTGGTGGAAATCTTAGTGTTGGTGAGGGTGATGAGAGTTTAATTGTCCCTAAGTTTAAAGAGTATGGTTTTGATTTAGTTTTTCATCAAGTAGATCTTATGGATGGATTAGAACAAATTGAGTTATATGTAAAAGATAGGTTTAAATTATGAGTTTACTTCAAAGAGATAGAGAACTAATAGTTGCAAATGAATTTTGTGAAGAGTTTGATTTTGAGGAAACAAAAGAGTTTGTAAAAAATGCTAGTAAAAATCTTTTTATATCTCACAAATTTAAAACTAATAAGGGTAAAACGTTAGTTCAACCTCGTGGAGGTTTCCCAACTTATGACAAAATGTTTGCACTTTATGGTGAGTTTGCTAAAGTTGGTGTAGATATATTTCCTATGACAATTGATAGTAACACAAGACTAAATGACTATGCAAGTGCTAAAAAAATGTTAGAACTTTCTCAAAAAGAAAATACAGATTTTTTAAATGGATATCCCTTAGTAAATCATGGATATAAAAAAACTAGAGAGATGATAACTCACTTTGATACACCAATTAGTCTACGACACGGTACACCAGATGCAAGGCTTCTTGTAGACATGGCAATAGCTTCAGGAGCTTTTGAGATAGAGGGTGGACCTATTACGTATATACTTCCTTATTCAAAGAATTTTCCTCAAGATAAAGCATTTTTATATTGGAAACATGTTGAGAGAGTAACAGCAGAATATTCAAAACTAAATGAACCTATAAATAGAGAATCATTTGGACCATTAACTGCTACTCTTGTACCACCAGTTATAACAATAGTTATTCAAATAGCAGAGATGTTATTATCTTTAGAAGAGGGTGTTAAATCATTTTCAGTAAGTTTTGCACAAACTGGTAGTTTAAATCAAGATTTAGTTATGGGTAAAGTTATAAGAAAATCTGCACAAAAATATGCAGAGCAAATAGGGTGTGGAGATGCCACAATTAATCTAGTTTATCATCAATGGATGGGAGCTTTTCCTAGAGATAAATTTAAATCTGATAGTTTAATCGATATGGGTGCTATGATAGCAGGAATGGTTGGAGCTGATAAAATTATCACAAAAACTAGAGCAGAAGCATTTGGAATACCTACAAAAGAGGATAATGGGCAGGCTGTAAAAAATGTAAAATATATTTTAGAGACATTACGAGGCGTTCCAAACTTTGTAGATGAAGAGGAGGAGGAAAATTTAACTCGTGAAGTTGATGAGATATTTGAAGCTATTTTCAATGACAAAGCAGATACATTATGGAGAAAGATTTTTAATAGTATAAAAAATGGTATCATTGATGTACCTTTTTCACCTCATGTTATAAATAATAATGAACTAATAACTGTAAGGGATAATGCAAGTAATATAAGAATATATAAAAAAGGTAAACTTCCTATAAGTGAAAAAAGTTTTAGATATGAACAATCTAAACTAAACCTTGGCGAAAATCCTAATTCTGTAGTAAATCAGATTATAAAAGATATAGGGGTGATGCTATGAGTAAGGTATTAGTAGATATTGGTAGTACATATTTTAAAGTAGCAACAAATAAAAAAATTCAACATCATTTTAGAAACTTTGATATATCTATTTATGATGACCTTTTATCAAAATGTGGAGATATATTAAATCATCATAGAAAAGAAGATATCTCTATCTGTAGTTCTGCAAATGGTGGATTAAGTACTTTAATAATAGGTATAACAGAGTCTTTTAGTTTAAAATATGCTTCAAATATAGCTTATAATTCTGGAATAAATATAATTGAAACTATAGTTTACAATAATATAGATAGTTCTATAAAACCTACAGATGAGATTGATATAGTTATCGTTGTCGGTGGAATAGATAGTAATAAAAATATTTTTGATAAAAAACTTATAAACTATTTAGAATCTATAAGTTACCAAAATATTGTATATGTAGGTAGTTCTTCTCAAACTGAATTTTTAACGACATATATTCAAAACCTTGTAGTGTTACCAAATATTATTGATGATAAATTAAAGATGTATGAAGATGATCTAAAAGAGTATTTAACAAATCTTTATGCATCTGATATTATGGGAAAAGATGATATAAAAGAGTTATATGAACTTACATCAAATCAGATATATTCTACACCATATGTTGTAAATCAAGCTTTACCACATGTTCATACACTTTTAGATGTAACTGACCCATTTATTGTTATAGATATAGGTGGAGCAACAACAGATATACACTATAGTAAAGATTTAGTAGATGATAATATTATCACTTCTAATGAGTATGATAGACTAGTTTTTAAAAAACTTGGTGTTTATAAATCTGCAGATAGTTTAGTCTTTAGTGCAAAAAATAATGAGTTTGTGTACGAATTACTTGCTTTTTTAAATAAAACAGAAGATATTTTAGATAAAAGAGATGAAGAAGCTACAAAGTTATTGATGCAACTTTCTATATTTTTAGTATTGTATAAAGTATCTCATCATCATAAATCATATTTAAATATTAAGTTAAATTCGTTAAATAGTATTGTTCTAACAGGTGGTATAACAAAAGTATTAGATGATAGTGATATCCAAGAGATAGTTTTATTTTTTTACACAAAAATATTAAACTTTCATACGATACCAAATATAGTAGTAGATAAAAATTATGCTATTTGGACCTTATCAAAAGGATAGAGTTTAGCTCTATACCTTCTTTAAATATTATTTTCCAATATAATCTGGAAAACTCATATCTTCATATGCTCTAGTTTCGATATAATCCAAAGCTTTTGAAAAAATATACTTATCTCTATATCCTCTTAGTGTATAGGTGATCTCGTTGTCACTATTTAAAAATAAGATAGTAGGATAAAAGTTAATATCCATTTTTTTTGAAAATTGTGATTTTGAACCTTTAAAATCATTGAACATAATAGTTTCACTATCATTTATATTCACATCAACAACAGTAAAATCTTTTTTAAGTTGAGCTTGGATATCTTTATTTGAAAAAGATTCATCAATCATTTTTTCACAGTATGGGCAATATTTCATATGAAAAAATAAAAGTACTGTTTTATTTTCTTTTGTCGCTTGTTTTGTTAGTTTATTAATATTTATATCAATATATTCAGAACTTGCAAAACTAAAAATATTAATTACTAAAATTAAAAATAGTACTTTAAATAATTTCATATTTTATTCCTCTTCATAAAATTCAAGTTCACTATATGCATGGCTAACATTTTTTGAATTTAAAATATCAAACATAGCTTTATCTTTAAACTCAACCATTTTTACAAATTTATTTACACCATCTAGTCCTGTATCTTCTTCAACTGCTTCTAAAACTCTTTCTTTCATTAAAGTAAAATATTTGATAGATTCATCCATGGCAGTTTTAGAAAAATTATAACCATGACCTGGAACTAACACATCCCATTTATACTTATTTATCTCTTCAAGTGCTTTTAATTGACCAATTACTACACCATCTCTATTTGATGTAATTCTTCCATTCATTACAAGGTCACCTGAAAATAATACTTTTCTATCTGGCATATACATAAATACATCATACTTACTATGTCCTTGCCCTACAGGAATAAATTCAATTTTTTCACCATCGAGAATAAGAGTTTCTTTTTTTGTTATATACTGATCTAATTTTACTATTTTAGTATACTCTACTTCATCTTTAGTAAGTAAACGATTCATTCTTGTCTCATCACCTGCTTTAAAATCGATATCTTGTGCTTCTACACCTATTAATTTAGCATTGAATTTCTCTTTATAGAAACTATTTCCTAGCCAATGATCATCATGTTCATGAGTATTTAGAACATAACTTACAGGTAGTTTTTCTATTTTTGACATAGCTTTGTACGCTGCTTTTGCATATTTATAAGTAGGTCCACTATCAAGTAAGATATAACTAGATTTACCTTTTATATAACAGCTATTTGACATATTTCCACCATTTTCTTTTGTTGGCATCTCTAGTTTACCAAAAAAACACCAAACATTTTCACTAACTTTTTTTGGTTCCAGATTGTATTCAAAACCAAATAATGAGATACTTGAAATCAATGCAACTGCAATAGTTTTTTTTAACATAATTAACCTTTTTTATTTAATATGGAGTTACTTCATTCCATCCATCTGCTGATTTTTCAATTAAATCGGCAACACCAGCTTGTACATAAGATACACCTTCTATAAAATCTTCATCTTTCCATTTCATTGTTTCCATAGTATTTCTACATACTATAAATTCAACTTCATAATCCATCAGTGATGATATCCTAGATAAAGTGTGTTTATCATAATCTTTTCTTAATGCTCTAATACCATGAGCATAGCTAACAACAGCTATTTTTATACCTTCATCTGGATATATTTTTAATACATTGTATATAGCACCTAAAGTATGATTTACAACTTCTAAGTCTGCTGAGTGTAGTTTTATAACCCATTTTCTAGGTTCATCAAAACTAGGCATTGGTTCAGCAAAATGCATTTTCCCAAATAATAATATTGATGTGAAAATCAATAAGAATACTTTTTTCATTTAAACTCTTTCTTTAATATTTAATTCTAATTATTATAATATTTTTTTATTTAAAAGAGTTTAAAATGGTATGGTAAATCTAATTTAAAATATAATTAGATATAATAGCTAAAATTAAAACCTTAGAAGGATAAATAATATGAAGAAATTATTTTTAATCATCGGAGCTCCAGGAAGTGGAAAGACAACTGATGCAGAGTTAATTGCTGCTAAACACGAAGATATCACACACTATTCAACAGGTGATATGTTTAGAGCTGAAGTTGCAACAGGTAGTGAGTTAGGAAAAACAATTGAAGAGTATATAAGTGCAGGAAATTTAGTACCAATTGAGATTGTTATTAAAACAATAGTTACAGCTATTATAAATGCACCTACAGAAGTTGTAATAATAGATGGTTATCCTAGAAGTACAGAGCAGATGGAAGAGTTAGATAAATATTTAGCAAATGAAGAAAAAGTAAATTTAATAAATGTTATTGAGGTTGTTGTTTCTGAAGAGGTAGCTTGTGATAGAGTTTTAGGACGAGCAAGAGGTGCAGATGATAATGTAACAGTATTTAATAATAGAATGAAAGTTTATACTGATCCATTAGAAGATATTCAAGAATTTTATAGTGCAAAGAATCTATTAACAAAAATCAACGGTGAAAGAAGCATTGAAGAGATTGTTGATGAGATGGATGCTTTTATACAAAGTAAAATATAATTTATAGGTAAATAAAATGAATTTTTATTCTGTAATTATAGGGACAGAACTTTTAAATGGGCGTCGTAATGATGCCCATTTTTCATTTTTAAATAAAGAACTTCTAAAAAGAGGATGGGAACAAAAAGCATCTTTTGTGATAAAAGATGAGCCACCTTTTATAGAAGATATTTTTAAACTTATTAAAAATGATCCAGATTCAGTACTTTTCTCTTTTGGTGGTATTGGTGCAACACCAGATGATTATACTAGAGAAGCTGCAGCAAATGTTTTTACAAATTCTAAAATGGAGATAAATGGTGGTGCATCAAAAGCAATTATTGATAAATTTGGTGATGATGCTTATCCTCATAGAATAAATATGGCAAATTTGCCTCTTAATGCAGGTTTACTTAAAAATGTAGTGACAAATGTTCCTGGGTTTAGTCTTGAGAATAGATATTTTTTTGTACCAGGTTTTCCCTCTATGGCACAAAGTATGATAGTAGAAGCATTAAATAAATACTATCCTTCTAATAATAAAAAAATAAGATATTCTTTAAAAGCATTATGTAGTGAAAATGATTTAATTGAAACAATGAAATTGATTCCAAATACTGTAGAGATGTCATCTTTGCCACAAATTGATGGTGATAATAGAGCAGTAGTTATATCAATCTCTTCTGATGATGAAAGCGAATCTAGAAAATATTTTAAAATTTTTACAGATTTCTTAAAAGATAAAAAAATAATTTTTAATTTAGAAGATAATTAATATTTAAATTATAAGTGGTTATAGTCTATAGAGTTAAATCTCTATAGTACTACCTTTTATATATTCTATACATTTTATTTTTTATTCTATTGTTACTTAAACCATTGTGTGCTTTATCATAAGCATCATTTTTTATAGCAACATAAGAGCAAGTAGGAAGAATATCAATTTTTCCTATATCTGATTTATCTAAACCAATGCCAGCTGTTAATGCACCTAAAATATCACCAGCTCTTAGTTTATGTCTTTTTCCACCATTTATATACAGTGTAGAGTATGGTGCAGTAAGAGTAAACTCTTTTTTATCATTTATTTTAGCAATACCTTGAAGTTTTAAATCTCCATTTAAAAAGTCGTTTAAGTCATCAAAGTAAAGTTCATCTTCTACTAAACTAATAGAACATCCACTTTTACCTGCTCTAGCAGTTCTACCAATTCTATGTGTATAAACTTCAAAATCATGTGGTAAATCATAATTTATAACTAAGTCGACATCATCGATATCTAGTCCTCTTGATGCTACATCAGTAGCAATTAAAATTGGAAAACTTTTATTAGAGAACATAATAAGTGTTTCATCTCTATCTTTTTGATCTAAATCACTATGTAGTACTAAAATATCAATATCAAGTTTTTCATCTAAAAAATCGGCTAGTTCATTACATTGCACTTTTGTATTACAAAATATTATTGTAGTTTGATATTTTTCATCTAAAATCTTTGGTAATAGATCTGGTTTTTCATAAGGATTTACTTTATAAAATTTTTGCTCAATAGTTGTGTTGCTATGTGTAGAAACTACTTCTATCATTTTAGGATCACATAAAATTGATTCACTCATCTGTTCAATAGTAGATGGATAAGTTGCAGAAAAAAGCATTGATTGCCTCATACTAGGTAGATATCCAATAATCTCTTGAATATCTTCACTAAATCCCATATCAAGCATTCTATCTGCTTCGTCAAGAACTAAAGTATTTATATCATCACAAGAGAAGCTATCTTCTTTTAGATGTTTTAGTACTCGTCCAGGAGTTCCTACTATTATATGTGCTTTGTGTGAAAGTGAATGTACTTGTGGTTTATAAGGTACACCCCCTGTTAATGTTAATATTTTAATATTATGTTTATATCTTGCTAAACTTTTAAGTGTTTGTGCTACTTGAGAAGCTAACTCTCTTGTAGGGCATAAAATTAATGATTGGATTCTAAATCTTTCACTCTTTAGATTATTTAGTACACCTAATCCAAAACTAACTGTTTTTCCACTACCTGTTTTAGCTTTTGCTATTACATCTTCACCATTTAAAATTAATGGTAAACTTTTTTCTTGTATCTCTGTCATTTTGGTAAAACCAAGTGAGCTTAGATTTGTTATCATATCTTTATCGATATTTAAGTTGTTAAAATTATTCATAAATCTATTATAACATAAGTAATTATGAGAAATATTAAAGAACTTTTGTGTAAAATATGTGGAACTAAGGAATTAAAATGAAAAAACTATCTATTATAAGTAATCAGATAAAAAACAATACTTATTCTTACACTGGTAAAGGTTCTTTTGAAGCTGTAGTAAATAATAATAATGAACTTATTTTAAATTGGCTAGAAGAGTTGATACCTTTACAAAAACAAATTGAAAACTTAAATGAAAAAGAGAATATTGATTTTCAAAAAAGAAATTATACTAGAATATTAACAAAAGTATTTCCAGAAGAATATAAAGAATTTGTATCTTTAAATATTTTAGTAAGAGATTCTCATATAATAGGTCAGTATTATAGAGATGAATTTAGTGTTACAATTTTATATGATAAACTTTTAAAAGATAAATATCTTAAATATCCAGGAAAATATGATAAATATGTTGAATTTGATCTATTCCAAAAATTCCTTATGATGTATAGAGATGAACTAATATCAAATAATACTAGTGATGATGTTGCTATAGAAAGAGTTACTAAAGTTGAAGAACCAATAGTAGAAAAAGAGATCATAACTCAAAATATTGAAGAAGTTCAAGATATTCCAAAAGAAGAGGTTAAAGAGAAAGAACCAGTTGTTGTAAAAAAAGAAACAAATTGGACAAATCTATTATTAGGAAAATTAAGATGATAAAGTTTACAATATTTGGAAATCCCGTATCACATTCAAAATCACCACAAATGCATAATGCAGGTTTTAAAACTTTAAATATAGATGCAGTATATGATAAAACTCATTTAGAAGATGGTACCCAAATAAAAGATAATTTTTTAAAAAATAATA
>Ga0256826_1001774_pt1 | contig 13377 bp, 7 predicted proteins | sample CV79metaG_FD_185975 | JGI IMG/M metagenome (GOLD analysis project Ga0256826, IMG submission 185975) | Hydrothermal vent microbial communities from East Pacific Rise, Pacific Ocean - CV79 | ecosystem: Environmental > Aquatic > Marine > Hydrothermal vents | place: Pacific Ocean: East Pacific Rise...
TGCCATGCCAGGTCTTGCCGGAGCCATTTTTCGTAAAGGAGGTTTTCATGCTTCCCTTCGCACTGCTCCTGACGAAACGAACAGGCAACCGGTAAAGAATACAGTTATCCACCTCCGCCTGAAACTCTTTAATATGATAGCCAAAGACAGGGGTGTACAGATCCTTCATGAGGGCTGCACTATCCAAGCTGCAACCCTTGCTGATTTTTTACTTTATCGGGAAATACCTGCCAAAGATATCTGCAGAGCACAGTCCAACAAAAACGAAATATCCCCCGAAGAACCTGGATTCTTTCCACAGGGCAATCAGTTTATTCATCTTTCCATTAAACAACAGGCATGAAGAACAACGAACCGAAAGATATGCTGGGACGGGTAAAATTGACCCCGGTACAGGAAGCAAAATCCACTCTGCTCCAGGCTCTCTCTACCATCAGGCCATCTAGTCACAGTTGTTCTCTTGCTGAATCTGCAGGAAGAATCCTGGCGCAGGACATTCTCTCCCCCGAAGATCTCCCGCCAAATTCACGTTCCACCATGGACGGATTTGCCATTCGGGCCGAAGACAGTTTTGGTGCCACCAATTCTATGCCCGCCTACCTCGAGATCGACGGCAAAGTGAAGATGGGTGTAATGCCCCAGGGAAATGTTGGGAAATCAAAATGTTTTCACATTGCTACCGGTGGTATCATTCCAGATGGCAGCGATGCGGTAATGATGTTTGAACATACTATTCCCATTGATGAACGCATGATCGAGGTTGTCAAAAGTGTGGGAAGTGGCGCCAATGTGATTCAATGCGGAGAAGATATCCAAAAGGGGAGTCCGGCTCTCTCCAGGGGACATTTATTGCGTCCCCAGGATCTTGGTTTACTGGCTGGAATCGGCATTGCTGAGGTTGAGGTTTTTGTCAAACCAAGGGTCGGTATTCTTTCCACCGGTGATGAAATTGTCCATTGGGAAGACTCCCCGCCATCCGGCAAAATTCGTGATATAAACGGAATTATGCTTACTGCGGCCTGTAAAAAATTAGGCGCGGAAGTCACTGACTATGGGATAGTAACAGATAATGAGGACTTATTTCTTACGACAGTCAGGCGTGCCGCCGCCGGAAATGATGTTGTTCTCTTTTCCGGCGGCAGTTCTGTAGGAATGCGCGATCTTGGAGAAAAGGTGATAGAAAAACTCGGCAATCCGGGAATCATTGTCCATGGCGTGGCCTTAAAACCCGGGAAACCTGTCCTTATAGGTCTCTGCCACAAAACAGCAGTTTTTGGTTTACCCGGACACCCCGTTTCAGCAATGGTCTGTTTTGAGATTTTTGTACACTCCACTATTAAACATTTTGCCGGTTTGAGGCTGCCTGAGCCGGAATTCCAGCCCACTGTTCGGGCAAAACTTGATAGAAACCTTAATTCCGCAGCTGGCAGGCTTGATCTAATTCGTGTGCAACTGCAAAAACAAAAAAACGGGCTGCCAACTGCAACTCCGGTGCAGGGAAGATCCGGCGCCATATCCACCCTCGCCCGCGCCCAAGGATATTTCTTTATCTCGGAAACATCACAGGGACTGAATAAAAATACTGAAGTTGAGGTACACCTGCTGACATGAGACAAAAAGATATTTACGTAAAAAACATGACTCTGGATGAAGCTCAAAGCAGGTGGAGCACAGCCCTGGACAGGGTACATTTTTTCTCCAACCCTCCTACGGAAAACATTGCGGTGGAGCAGGCACTTGGACGAGTCACGGCGACGCCTGTTTTTGCCGCCCACTCATCCCCTGCTTACAATGCTGCTGCCATGGATGGTATTGCTGTGCATTTTGCGGATCTTGCCGGTGCCTGTGAAGCCGCTCCCGTCCGACTAAAAAATAATCAGTTTATCCCCATAAATACCGGCAACAACCTGCCCGACGATTTGGATGCGGTGGTAATGATAGAAGATGTGCATTATGTGGATGATGAGACGGCGGAATTATACCATCCTGCCACTCCCTGGCAGCACGTTCGCACTATTGGCGAAGATATAGTTACCACCGAGCTTATCGTTCCCCAGGGACATACAATACGACCCATTGATCAGGGTGCCATGCTGGCAACAGGAATCACGGCTATCACCGTAACTGTTGCGCCAAAAGTAATCGTTATCCCCACCGGATCAGAATTAATTCAACCGGGGAGTACACCCAAGCCCGGCCAAATCATCGAATTTAACTCCCGTATCCTCACTGGCTATTTAAATCAATGGGGAGCTAATGCCAAAGGTGCTGCCCCGGTTTTGGATGATAAGGAAAAATTACGGGAAGCCTTACGGGATGCTGCTGCAGACAACGACCTGGTAATCATCAACGCAGGTGCCTCTGCCGGCACCCGTGATTACACCTCCACAGTGCTTGCCGAACTTGGAGAAGTTATAGTGCATGGTGTTGCCATTAAACCCGGTAAGCCTGTAATCCTTGCTACAATTGGCACTACACCGGTTATTGGCCTGCCCGGCTATCCTGTTTCTGCGATCCTTACCATGCGTCTATTCGTCATGGAAACAATTTATAAATTTCATGGTGCGCAGAAACCGGCGCCCCAGTTGGTCACCGCACTTATGTCTCGCCCTATGCATTCAGCCATGGGAGTTGATGAATTCGTCCGGGTAACGCTTGGAAAAGTGGGAAAAGAACTTATCTCCACTCCCGCAGGGAAAGGGGCTGGTGCGGTAATGTCTCTGGTTCGAGCTGATGGGATCGTTACGATTTCCGCAGGTTCTGAAGGGATTGGCAGCGGCGAACCTGTGGAAGTTGAACTTCTGCGCTCTCTTGATGATATCCAAAGGGCACTGGTGAGTATTGGCAGCCATGATAATATTCTGGATATTTTAACAAACCTGCTCCACAAAGATCGTCGAGCCATCAGATTGTCCTCGGCTCATGTTGGCTCCATGGGGGGGATCATGGCCATTCGCAGGGGCGAGGCACATATGGCAGGAACCCATTTATTGGATTCGGAAAGCGGCGAATATAATATCTCCTTTATAAAACGTTTTCTACCGAATATGCCGCTACTCCTTGTCAATCTCTGCCATCGGCAGCAGGGATTACTTGTAGCAAAGGGTAACCCGCTGCAAATACGTAGATTAACTGATATAGCAACAAGAAATATCACCTTTATTAACCGCCAGAACGGGGCTGGAACCCGCCTGTTAACGGACAAAATCCTCAAAGACTGTAATATTGAGGAATCAAAAATAAACGGCTACGAGCGTGAAGAATACACCCATATGAGTGTTGCCGCTGCTATTTCCTCCGGTAGTGTTGATTGCGGAATGGGGATACTGGCTGCCGCCAACGCACTGGATCTGGATTTTGTGGAAGTTGCTGAGGAACGCTATGACCTTATTATTCCAGAAGTGTTTGCAAAAGATCCAAAGATTCTAACACTGCTTGAAATGATACGGGAAAACAAAGAATTCAGGGAGCTTGTGCACAAGCTTGGTGGGTATAGCCTACGTGACTGTGGCCAAATCATTTTCAGGCAATAATAACTACTAATTACTGTACGCTTTCCAAGCGACGCTTCCAGCTCATTCACCAGATAGGTGGAGAAGTTGGCAACATCCCCGGTTTTGGTCTCACGGATATTGGCACGATCCAGAAAAATCTTCTTTCGTCCCTTAAACTCACCGACACTCTTTCTGACGGCAGTTTCTTTGGAGGCCACGCAGCCGTTTTATAAGAAGTAGCACTACCCATAGTGTTGCAGTGTAAATCACTCTATTCATCTTCTATTTATTCTCCTCTGTGTTTTTATAGTTCCCAAGCCAATACAGACCTTGTCAAGTTGCAGCATTTGTATTAGCAGCCTGTGCGTACTTACAGAAAAATAGAACAAGAATGGACAGTTACTGGTCTGAGTTATCAGTTTTCAGTTACTGCACACTGAAAACTGATGACTTTTAACAACATAAAAAATGGTGCAATGTGTCCAGAATTCAGCACTGATTTAAAACACGTTTACGATGTCTGCAATATATGATGGATTGTACAAGGCACACTGCTTTGTCGAAATGCATCCATAGTTCTTCTGTGACAGGTTAGTACTATAATCTGCACCTGGCAGCCAAGATTTCCTATGGCCTCCACGGCATTCGCGACTCGTACATCATCAAAATTCACCAGGATATCATCCATAAGTATCGGTGGTGCACCCACAGAACTTCGGGCATAATCGCTGATAAGTGCCAGGCGCATGGCCAGATACAACGGTTCAACGGTACCGCTGCTTAAATGAAGAAGGGGGACAAAAGCACCATCACTTCGTACTGCCTCCAGGCTCTGTTCGCCAGGACGATAACGGATCCCCTGCCAGGCACCACCAGTGAGGATTTTGAAAAACTTTGAAGCGTCCTGCAGTACTTCCGGCTGCCGCTCCCGTTCAAAGCGATCCCTGGCTATTGCAATTAAGAAAGAGGCTACTTCAAGCTCCATCCATTGCTTAAATGCGGCTTCCATTCGTGCTATACCTGATGATTTTGCCTGCCTCAGTTCCGCCAGTTCTTCTTTCTGTTCATAATCCTGTCTGGTTTTATCTGCTGCTCCTATCCGGTTATCAAGTTCTTTCAACTCTGTTTCCAGATGTTGATAGGAGTCCTTCAGATACGTCAGTTCGTTCTGCCGGGCTGGCCAGTCCACCTGTTCCAGGTGGCTGAGTAATGCTTCTTTGTTATGAATACCCATAACGCCTTCCAGCACACTCTCTTTTTCAGTGATTGTGGCCTGAATTTTTTGCAGACGTTCTTTATCTGCCTGGGCTGCCAGACGTTTTTGTATTTCCTGATCCTTCTCCCGCAGCATTTTCCAGGTACCATACAGCACTGCGGCCACAACGGCACCGGCAACTATGGAAAGAACAGCAGCCGATGTCTGCTTACTGCTGAAAAACCAGAGTGCCGCAGCAAGAGAAAGAAATATACTTACGCCCATACCGACTCCCACGCCAATAATGCTCCCGCCTTCTTCCTGCAAGCACAATTTCTTTGCCTGACAGGTAGATCTGGCTTCCTCACCACGGATTTCCGCCCGTTTCTCCTTTTTACCCGGATCACCGGGACTCTCATCTAATCTGGTAGCTCCATCCACCGGCATCCTGTCAATATAAGGATATTTTCCCCTTTCTTTTTTTAAGGCTCGGAGGATATTCCATGGTCTACGACTCTCCAACAGACGGTGCAGACGATGAATTTTTTCATCCACCCTGTTTTTTTCATTTTGTATCTTCTGCCTCTGTTCCCCTGCGACCTGCAGTTCTTCAATCAGCTCATCGTATTCTCCCGGCAGGGATCGTAACGTACTGATTTTGGAAACAATTGCCTCATTTTCCTTCCTGGTCTCAACCACAATGGATTTACTTCTTGCCAGAGGTTTATAGAATTCGTCCTTCTGCTTCTGCAACCTCTGCAAAGCCCTGGCGGGGGATACACCACCAGTGCCATGAACCGTTCCCAGTAAGCGATCTTGAATGGCAGCACCGTCAAGTAAAGACAAATCAGCCAGTCCAGCAAGGGAAAAGGCAAAGAGTTTTTCATACAGATCTCTCTCCATATAATGCAGAGCTTCTAGCAGCTTATCCGGGGGAACAGCCTTATTTTTTTCATTCAATAGGAGCAGATCTCTTTTTGACTCTGTTCTGTTCAGCCGCCAGATCCCCTGCCCTTGGTGCCACAGTTCAAGGTAAATGTGCCGATTCCTGCCATCGTCGGACTCATATCTGTTTCGTTTACTGCGCCCGTCCGGAAAACCAAAAAATGCACAGCGGATTCCTTCCAACAGGGTTGTTTTTCCTGCCTCGTTGGACCCGTAAACTATATTAACTCCCTTTGATAGAGTATCAAGTTGCAGACCTGAACGGCCTCCGAAAGATTTGAGTTTCAGTTTTTTTATATATAGCATTACAAGTAACTATTTAGCGAACATAGCGAATTGACAACCATTTTTCTCTTGACAGTGTTTTTGTGAAACCGGAATTACTTGATCTCTGGACTGGGATAAGGGGAAAATGGCCGCAGGTACAGAACAGCCAAAGAGAGCAAAAGGAAACATCATCCCCCAAGGACAATTTTTCAAAACCCGACAGGAGGGCATCTAGAGACAAAAAAACCGGTTTCAAAACGTATGGTATAGTACTTTGTAACAAAGGACGATACTTTTTTCCACGGGAACCGGATGACAAGAGATAATATCAATATTGAAACAACTCTTGATAAAGCCAAGAAGATAATAGCTAAAAACAAGGGGTTGTAACCTGCTACAAAATCACTACTTAAGATTTTGGTTCTGGTAGTTACCCTGATGACTGATCGTTTCAATTTGAATAGCAGAAAATTTTAGCAAGCCACGATCACTGGAAGCCATACTACAAGTATGATTACACCCATGCATTATGCAATACTCACCACTTACGGGAATTGACAAACACCTGGGAACAAGACAATCAGAACTGGGCCCAAAAGCTTATCGAATTGTTTGAAGAAATAAACAGAAAAAGAAAACGGGGACGTTTTAAAAGAAGCAAATCCCAAAGAAGATACATTGAGATTTATGGATAATGAAATTGTACCATTCACCAACAACCTTGGTTTTATTGTTCAAGGGTGAGTTGTCGGATTTAATACATTAACATAAGGATATTACAGCTTCATCAACAACTCCCGGGCGCTCACAAGCTGAACTCTGTCCAGCAACCTGCCACGACAGTTAGTCAAAGCTGCGAGAGTTGCGTCGTTAGGGTGTCCAATTCCAATGGCCCAGCGATTTTCTTCAGCGTAGGTTACCAGTTGTTTTAACTGTGCACAAACCTTATCCTGAGAATGCACATTATCCAGAAAGATATGGCGTCTGGCTGTTCGAATCCCGGCAGCCTTTGCTGCAACCAATCCTTTACTGGCAGCAGTAGTAAAACTGTCCACAAAAAGCAATCCCTGCTCATTAAGTAAAACCATCAAACTGTCCATGACTTCACGGTTTTCTGTATAGAGAGAGCCCATATGATTATTTACGCCAACCGCATGAGGAATCTCCTGGATATTTTTTTGAAAAATCAGTGCCTGCTCTTTCTTGCTTTGCCCGGTTAACAAAACGCCGGGACCAGCATCCCATTCCTTACTTTTTGGTTCCATGGGCAAATGGAGAAAGATGCACCTTCCTGCCTGATATGCTTTTTCTTCCAGCTCTGTTGTAAATGGAGCAGCAGCCAAAAATGAGAACGTAAGATTCATAGGCAATTCCAAAAGTTTATTACCTATTTTTTTATGATACCCCATATCATCAATGATGATTGCAACCATGGGTAGACTTGAATCTTTTACTGGCGGGACATCTACAGGCAGCTCCGGGATATTGAAATATGGTTCTTCAAACGCGATTTCTGAACTATTTTCCTGAAGAGTGGCTCCGTGGGCAATTGTAGTTTTGAAGAAAATCACATATCCAGCTGCTCCTATGGAAAACAGGAAAAGACCAAAGAGGATGAGAAAGGAAAAGAACTTCATCGAAAAGCTTTTTTTTCTGTTTGTCTTCTTCCGACGTCTTGCTGCTGGTTTTCTCTTTTTTTGAGTTTTTTTTGCCATATTTTTATTTTAAAGTCAGTTTATAGCGGGGGTTTTGTTTCTGAGAAAAAAACTCTTCTCTATGCACCTTATAGCTAATTGTGGTTCTGCGGTGACTATGCCCCCAAAAAAAATCATTTTCTTCTTACCAACACATATTCAGCAAGAGTATGGAGTGTATTTCGAGCCATGGTGGCATTCCCCCCTGTAAATATCTCAAGACCTGTAAGAGATTCTCCTACAATTAGTTCCGCTTGTTTTCTACTTGCAGAAAATCCATCATTTTTTTCAATCAAGGCGTAAGCCTCAACAAAACCCTTCCCCTTGAGATCTGCATCACTCAGTAAAGACAATAAACGCATTTTCTCACTATCTCCAGCCTTGTTCAAAGCCAGAATAACAGGAAGCGTCATTTTCCCTTCCTGAAAATCGTTGCCCACAGCCTTACCTGTACTGGCGGTATCCCCTTGATAATCAAGAAGATCATCAACAATCTGAAACGCAATACCAATACCTTTGCCATATGCAGTCAGTGCTTTGCGCTCTGCTACTGTCGCACCTCCCGCCATTGCACCAATCTCACAGGTTGCAGCAATCAAAAGTGCTGTTTTGCCTCGTACTGCAGCAAAATAATCTTCTTCACTTAAATTATAATTCCTTGCGTTCCGTAACTGTAAAAATTCACCATCAACCATGGCATTGGTGGCATGACAAAAAACATTCAACGCTTCACTTCCAGCAGTTGAGCCGACAAGAAACATGGAACGGGAATGAAGGAAATCGCCGCCGAGGATAGCAGAAATTTCTCCATATTTTTTTACAACAGAAGGTTTTCCCCGACGCATATCTGCCTGATCAATCACATCATCATGGTAAAGCGTTGCACCATGCAAATACTCAAAAGCAATAGCAAGCTGTAATACGATTTCGTCGGACATTCTATTTTCTGAAATCCCAACAAGCTTTGCAGCCAACAATACCAAAAGAGGGCGTAATCGTTTACCGCCATTGAAAATACCATAGGACAGGACTTCGATAAGAAGAGGATCACAACCCTGAGTGGAGTTTTGTAAATCCTCTTTCATCGCCTGATCAATTCGTGCAACATCCGGTGCGATAGCTTGCAGTAACCGTTCTTTAATCGTACTCATGCCCTTTCCTTCATTTCTTCATCGGCAAAAAAAGTTTCAACTTCTTCAAGACTGCGTACTACTGGAGACGATGGGAGGCTTGAGCGAAACATCCGACCATAGCCTTTGGAATATAATCGTATATCTAGAATTCCTATCACTCCTCTGTCCCTGCTAGAACGTATAAGGCGCCCTACACCCTGCCTGAGACTGAGGATCGCTCTTGGCACCTGAAAACTAAAAAATGGTTTGCCCCCGTCGCTTTCGATGGCTTTCATTCGAGCCTGAATCACAGGGTCACTGGGAACTTCGAATGGCAACTTATCTATCAATACACAACTTAATGACTCGCCTGAAATATCCACCCCTTCCCAGAAACTGGCCACAGCAAGAAGTACCGAATCTGTTTCTTCACGAAACTTTTCAAGTAAGGCCTGCCGTGAGGCAGTACCCTGAACCAGTACATGATACTGCAACTTATCAACCAGATAATCAGCCACAAGATCCATGGAACGAAAACTTGTAAACAAAACCAGTGCCCGACCTCTGCTTGTTAGCAAAAGCTGAAGTATTCGTTCGCAAAGCAGGGTTGGATATTCAGGTGCACTTGCTTCAGGGAAACCTTTTTCCGGTACATATAACAGAGTTCTCCCCTTATAGTCAAAGGGCGATTGCAAGCGGAGAGTTATCGCAGAATCATCAATACCAAGGCGCTCTCGCACATATTTAAAATCACCACAGGTGGTAAGGGTGGCCGATGTCATTACAATTGCGTCAACGGCTCCATAAAGACAATCGTCAAGTTCATCGGCTATTTTCACAGGAGTTGCCGATAGGCTTACAGTTCGCTCACGTCTTTCATACCAGCGAATAAAATATTCCGTATTAAGCTGGTCTGCTCCGGTAATATGATTCAGATTTTGTCGCAATAGATCAGCCCGTTCTGCAAAACTATTCCACGCCTCACCATGTATGGATAAATCACTGCATTTTTCAGTCAGCTGTTCAAGGCCATGACTAAGGTTATCTATATTCCCCTGCCAGTCCTTCTTCTTTTCAAGAAGGGGCAATAATGGATAACGACCTCTCTGTGCAGGAAACAAGCTTTCAAATTCATCGAGCCGCTGTTTCAGACCTCGTCCAAAGTTGCCTATACGCTTGAACGTTTTGGATGACAGGTCAGCTTCACCCTGCCGCTCAATATCTGCTACCAGATCGAGGAACTGATAATGACTGAAATGTTTCCCGAAAAAATTCGTTGCTACATTTTCAAGATGATGAGCCTCATCAAAGATTACAGATTGATATCGTGGGAGTATCTCTCCAAATCCGGCTTTTTTTAATGCCAAGTCTGAGAAGAAGAGATGATGGTTGACAATGAGCAATCTGGCCGATCCCGCCTTCTTTCGGACACTATTAACAAAACATAAAGAAAACTCTGGACAATCTCCTCCCAAACACTGATTGGAGTGAGCCGAGATTTTCGGCCAGAGCGGACTTTTATCAGGCAACCAGTCGAGTTCGCAGCGATCTCCACTTGCAGTGCTTGTCAACCAGTGTTCAATTTTTTTTTCATCACCGTTTTGCACCGTGCAATTCTTTGGGCTGGAGCAATGTTGAAACCAGCGATAATGACACAGGTAATTCTGTCTTCCCTTTATACAAAGTGCGGGAATATCCATATTCAGCACTTTACTCAGCAGCGGAATTTCCTTCTTTAAAATCTGATCCTGTAAATTGATGGTTGCAGTTGAGATAACCACTTTCTGCCCCGAGAGAAGCGTCGGTACCAGATAAGCAAGGGTTTTCCCGATTCCAGTTTCCGCTTCCACCAGTAAAACAGATGCTTTTCCATCATCACGCCCGGCACCATCCCGCAAGATATCAGCCACAGCCTCTGCCATCTGACGCTGCCCTTCTCTTAGTTCAAAACCTGCAAGTCCTGCCGCCAGTTTTCCATTCTGTGAAAAAACTTCTTTTATCAACATCAAATAAAATTTCCTTTTCTTTTTCAACCAGCCCTGTACAATCTATTTGTGGTGTTATTCTTTGATTTTGTCAATACTTATCCGCATTTTACTTATAGAGTCAATATGGTTAGCCTTCCCGCATCATCTAAAAGCAGTGACTCAATTCCTTCGAAAGACTACCTCGATTCCGGAGAGTGTATTGTTATCGTTGATGATTCCATGGAAATCATCATCATCTTCGAAAATCTTCTAAAAAAAGAAGGCTTCCAGGTTTTTTCCGCCACAAGTGTGGCAGAACTCTACAAACTGCTTGACCGCAAGAAGATTGCCCTCATCCTGCTCGATATCGGTCTTCCCGACCAGGACGGAACCGAGATTCTGGGTGATCTTGTAACCAGGCACCCTGATCTTGGAATTATTATGCTCACCGGCACAACGAACCTGCAAGTAGTCCTGGCCTGTTTACGCGAAGGAGCAGATGATTACCTTGCCAAACCTGTGAGCCTTGAGGAATTCAGCCTGGCAGTCCGTAAAACCCTGCAAAAACGACGACTCATAATCGATAACCGCAACTACCAGAAACAGCTTGAACTCACCAATTATCGCACTCGTTTTCTCCACAAGTTAAACCTGAAAATGAACAGTGCATACCTGAATTCCATTGAACTGAAAACCGTATTGCATTCTATCCTGACTGGTATCACTGCAGAGGAAGGGTTGAAATTTAACCGGGCGTTCCTTCTCCTATTCAACAAAAATCACTCCATACTACAGGGGAAAATGGGTATTGGCCCCCCATGCAAGGCGGACGCAGGACGTGTCTGGAGTGAAATCAAAGAGAAAGATTTACACTTAAGTGACATCCTTGACAGTGCAAAAAGTGACAAAAAAACATGGAATAACGAGCTTAACGAGATTGTAGGTAATCTTACGGTTTCGGCCAATGATCATGAGCATGTTTTGATCAGAGCATGTGACATGCGTATCTCTATCCTGGTTCAGAACGGAAGAGCAAATGACCATACCATTCCGAGCGAACTACTCAATAATCTACAGGAAAACAATTTTATCATCACCCCCTTATTCTCACCCAAAAAATCTCTGGGTGTACTCATTGCAGATAACTTTGTTACAAACAGACCCATTAGTACCGATGATATAAATTCACTGGAAATTTTTGCCAATCAGGCAAGTCTTGCAATCGAGCATAGTCGTCTCTATCAGGACATGACAAATAAGATTTCTGAATTGGAAGAGGTAACCAGAGAGCTGGAGGCCAGTAAGGATCTGTTAGTCAATGCCGAAAGATATTCAGCCATTGGCCAGATGTCAGCTCAGCTTGCCCATGCTATTCGCAATCCGCTTACCACCATTGGTGGAACAGCCCGACTCCTTGCCAGAAAGACAGAAGATGAAAATACCCTGCAATTTCTGAATATGATGATTAGTGAAGCAGGCCGAATTGAATCCACCATTGAGGATCTGTTTAATTATGTTGAAGACAAAAAACCGGAGAAGATTCTCCAGCACCTTTATCCGTTAATCCACAAAAGTATCGCTCTGTTTTACAGTACCATGAAAAAGCAGTTTATCAGCCACATCCTTACCCTTCCTTCGCCAGACCCAGAATTACCAATTGATTCGAAACTCTTCCGACAGATGCTTACACACCTCTTTAAGAATGGTATTGAAGCTATGCCTTCTGGAGGAATTCTCACGATCAGCTGTGAAAATACAGCAGAAAAAGTTCAAATCAGTATACGGGATAGTGGCAGCGGGATAACAAACTCAAATATTAAACGTGCCACTGATCCTTTTTACACCACAAAGACTTACGGAACAGGTATGGGACTCACCCTGGTTGAAAAGATTATTGCTGAACATGATGGCCGCTTTTCTCTGGAGCGTGGCAATGATGGTGGTATGGTAGCCTTGATTATTCTGCCCGGAACAGCCTTATAGGAAAGGCAAAAAAATCAGCCCCCCTGGATTCTTTACCCAGTTACCTGGGACGCATCCCCGACAAAAAAGCACCAAGCATTGAAAGAATCGCAGTGACAATAAGTGTGATATGAAGTGCTTCCATAAAATATATCACCTGTCCTGCCTCAAAATGTTTTAAATCATAACCACCGCTAAAAGAAGTAAAAAGGGTTCCAAAAAGCACTCCGGCAAGAGTCACTCCCAGTAACATTCCTAGATTTCTGGACGTTGCAAGCATTCCTGAAGTAATCCCGGCCTGACTCGTCTTCACTGTGGCAAGCAACACAGCACTGTTTGGAGAAAGAAACAGAGCCTGGCCAAAACCTAGTAATACAAGTCGCCATGCCACATCAAAAGGCGTTGAATTTTTTGTTAGCAGACAAAACGAAAACAAACTGATGGATGCCAGGAAAAGACCTGCAGTTGTAAGTACACGAGCGCCAATACGATCATACAAAAGACCAGATATGGGAGAAACGACAAAAACAGCCAGTGGCACTGCCATCATCACAAACCCTGTTTTTTGGGCAGACAATCCAAGGATAAAATCCAGATAAAACGGGAGAAGAATCAGTACCACAAAGAGTACAGCAAAAGAGAGGCTGGCACAAAGCATACCTAGAAAAAAGAACCGCTGCCGAAACAATGCCATAAGTAAAACGGGTAAAACTATGGTCGAGCCGCCTTTTACTCCATTTT
>Ga0256826_1001775_pt1 | contig 13373 bp, 16 predicted proteins | sample CV79metaG_FD_185975 | JGI IMG/M metagenome (GOLD analysis project Ga0256826, IMG submission 185975) | Hydrothermal vent microbial communities from East Pacific Rise, Pacific Ocean - CV79 | ecosystem: Environmental > Aquatic > Marine > Hydrothermal vents | place: Pacific Ocean: East Pacific Rise...
GATTATCAAAGTTAGTGGAGTTATCAGCCCCTATAATATTTCGGCGACGAATGAAATTGATTCAAAATATATTTCTGATGCAAAGATTCAATATATTACCCAAGGCGAACTTGACCAAGGAACTAAACGAGGTTGGCTCTCAAGATTCTTTGATTCAATTTGGCCTTTCTAAAAAATAAGTTCAAAACTTGGGATTGACTAAATAGAACATTAGATAAGTAGAAAAACTGCAATATTTCTCCGTTTAAAGCACGAAGATGATGGGTTATTTTTAATTATTAGGTTTGACCATATAATCTCTATTTAGTCAGTTCCCCATTTTAATTTTTCTCTTAAAGTATCAAAGAAATTATAGTCCTCAACTCTAATAATTTTAATTGGAATTGGAGATAAAGATACTTTGATAAAATCGCCATTTACTAAATTAATAATCTCTTGACCATCAATAACTAGAACTCCATCAGATTCTTCTAAACTTACGTGAATATTTAAACGAGATGGTAAAACGATTGGTCTTTGAGTTAGAGAATGTGGAGCAATTGGAGTTAAAATATAACTACTCATTTCAGGGTGCAAAATTGGACCTCCTGAAGATAAGTTATAAGCGGTTGAACCAGTTGGAGTAGAAATTATTAAAGCATCTCCATAATATCTATTTAAAAGTTGCTTCTCATAGATTTCATCATTGCTATCTGTTAAAACCTGAATATTACTCATTTTCATTCTTTCACGATTTGTAATTACAATATCGTTTAAAGCAAAATTTTTATCCCCATTCTTAAACTCAATTTTTAATATTTTTCTTTTCTCAATTTTATATTTTTTATAAACTAGATTTGAAATAAATTTGTGAGCTTCATCTAATCTGAGACCTGCTAAAAATCCAAGTCTTCCTCCATTTATAGGTAAAATAGGTTTGCTACAATTAAAACTTCTGCGAACAGTAGAAAGCAAAGTGCCATCGCCACCCAAAGATATTAAAATATCTGAAATTTTAAATAATTGTTCTAAGGATATTCCTTGCACACCTATCATTTTAGCACTTTCGTTTTCTACGATAACTTTAATACCAAATTGTTCAAAACTACTTTTTAATTTATCGAAATCTTTTCGTAATTCAGGTTTGTTTGGGCGAAGAAAAAATCCAACTACTTCTATTTTTAATTTATAAGAACTCATTTATGCTCTAGTTCGTACTTGTCGAATTTCTAAATTCTGGCAGATGGCTTAATTCAATTTTTGCATATTTTTGCATATCTTCAATAGTGTCAAGTTCGTCCATTATCTCTCGCCCTAAAAGAGTTTCAAAAACATCTTCTAAAGTTACAACTCCCGCAGTTTGCGAATAACCATCTTTTACGATAAAAAGGTGAGCTTTTTTCTTGATAAAAATATCTAAAGTTTTTGATAAGTTTATGTTTTCATTTATCTCAAAAACAGGAATAGCAATTTCGCTAAGTTTTTTATTATTATGTTCAGCATTATTTTCTTCAAAAATAGTTTGGCTAAAAACAATACCTGCAATATAATCTTTAGATTTTTCAAAAATAGGAATTCTGGAAATTTGTTTCAATCTTTTTCTATTATACTCATCGTTTAAAACATCTTTAATTGTCAAATCTTTATCCAAAGCAAAAACGACTTTTCGTGGGGTTAAAACCTCATCAACTTTAATATCTCGAAGTCTCAAAAGATTAGCAATTATTTTAACCTCTTTTTCAGTTAAAACACCATCTTTTGCACCTTGAGAAACAACAGTTAAGATTTCATCTCTTGAAACTTCTCCATTAGATTTATTTTTTGAGATAAAATTTGTTAGGCGAATTGCTATAAAATTTAGCGGATAAGTTATCAAAATCAGAATTCTAATAATATATGAACTTGGAATTGCTAAAGTTTTCCAATATGTTGCTCCAATTGTTTTGGGAATTATTTCAGAAAGATATAAAATAATAAGAGTTAATCCCATTGACACAAACATCACAACATCATTTCCAAAGAGTTTTCCAGCTTCTGCTCCAACTCCAGCTGCACCAAAAGTATTTGCTATTGTATTTAAAGTTAAAATTGAACCTATTGAAGTTTCCATATTTGTTTTAACTTTTTTGAGGTTGTCAGCCCCTTTAACTTTATTTTTTACTTGAGTATCGATATATGAAAAAGTTGATGAAAGTAAAACTGCCTCTAAAATTGAGCAGATGAAAGAGATTCCCACCGCTAAAAATAAATAGAAAAAGAGAGTTGTCATTTTTCTGTATTGTTCCTTATTTTAATAAATATCATTTTTTAATCCTCACTAATTTTATTGAATTTATTGTAGAAAGTTCAAACTGTTTTATTTGTTCAAACATTTTACCTAAAGTTGTTGAGTAAAGTTTATATTGAAATCCGAGATTATTTAATTCTTTGCCAATCATTCCTAATTCTGACCAACCATTTGAGCCTTGAACTCTAATAATAACTTTCTCTAAAATTGATATTTCTCGATTTCCTATTATCCGTTTATTAGTTTCTGGATTTGGAATCTGCTTTTTTTCAACTTCAGCTATTATCGGTTTAGGTATTTCAATTTTAACTTCTTGAGGTTCAGACTCTCTATTGGTAATATGTAATTTATAGAAAAGGTCTAAAATATACCACTCTTTTTCTTTCAAAGTTGGTTTCATTTTTGACATCGTATCTGCAACTAAATTAATTTCCCGAGGAATCCAAGATATAGCTATTTTAGTAAAATTAGCTAACCTAAAAATCTCATTATCTTCTAAAATCTGTTTATTATCCGTTAAAATCATTACATTTGAATAATTTAATTTGACCGCATAAATAATTGCATATAAAACTCCATATCTTTCAGCAACTAAACTATTTAGAATATCTTCTTTTAATTCTAAAGTATGAGTTGCATTTTTGTCAGGGTCATATAAACCAATTTTTGCTTTACCATTTTCTGGAATTGAAGCATCGGTATAAATAATTTTTCGTTTTTGATTACTCATTTAATATCTCCTTTAAAATATTGACTATGAAATTTTGAATTTTTATCTACATAATAGCACAATATTATAACTTTTACTAAATCTATGTCAGTCAAATTAAGGGCAATCCCGAAATTATTTCGGGTTCAAGTGAAAATAGCACTTTTTTATTTAACTTTAGTTAAAAGACGAGTTAATTTTGATGCCTTTTTTGGACTCATTTTTGAGAAAATCTTTGCAAGTGTTTTAGCTTTAATATTAAGCAAGATTTTCAAAGCATCTTTTGGTTCTAATTCGGCTAAAATATTAGCAGCTGATTTTGGCTTCATCTTTGAATATGTTATAGAAAGTTTATCGAGTTTTAATTTCTCAATATCTTCTAAAAGCTTTTTATTTTCAGCTAACATTTTTTCAATTCGAGCCTCTTTTGTAGAAATCTTATTTAATTTAGAATCTATTTCTGATTCTTGCTTATCTAATCTCTTTTTTTTCTGCTTCAATAAATTGTTAGTAGCTTCTTTTAAAGATTGAAAAGCCTCCTCTCTTGTGTTGATTCTATCAAGTTCCGCTATTAATTCACTTTTGCGGTCTTCAAAAATCTTATTGCATTGAAACATAGTCGTCTTGGCGGAAAGTGATACATTTATAATAATTATAAACAGAAAAACTCTTAACATCTGAAACCTTTTTTGCTTATTATAATATAATTTCTAAATGAATAGATTTGAAAATTTTATAAAAAACAATATTCCGAGAGTTGTCGGATTTCACCCGCATTTTGAAAATGCCTTAAAAATGATTTTAACAGCTGGAGGAAAGCGATTTCGTCCAAATTTAATTTTTGCAGTAGTAGAAGCCTACGAACCTGAATTGTTAGAAAATAGTTTTTATGCAGGTTTTAGTATTGAGGCACTTCACACATATTCGCTAATTCACGATGATTTGCCATCTATGGATAATTCAGATTTACGGCGGGGAATTCCAACTTTGCATAAACAATTTGATGAGGTTACCGCAATTTTAGTTGGCGATGCTTTAAATATATATCCATTTGAAGTTATATCAAAAGCACCGTTTCGAGATGATGTAAAAGTAAAGTTAATTCGTTCTCTTTCTGAAAATGGGGGATTAAATGGAATGGTAATTGGTCAAGCAATTGATTGTTACTTCGAGGAAAAGCCTTTAGATATTGAGAAAATAAAATTTCTACATCAACATAAAACTGGGAAACTTATCGCTTCTGCTTTGCAAATGGGAGCAATTATTGTTGGTGAGGAAAAACTAGAAAAAGATTTGTTTGAATTTGGACTTTCTCTTGGTTTGCTTTTTCAGATTCAAGATGATATTTTAGATGAAATTGAAACTGTCGAAGAAGCAGGAAAACCTACTCAAAATGATTCTAAGAAAAATAGTTTTGTAACAATATTAGGTTTAGAAAAAGCTATTTTTGAGGCTGACAAAGAGGCTGGAAAAGTGATTAAAACTTTAAATACATTTCCTATAAATTTACAAAATTCTTTAAATAAATTATTGAAGAAATATATTTTTAGACATAAAAAATAGATTATCGGGTCAAGCCCGATAATGACAATTACCCATCATTTTCGTATTTAATACGGATATTTTCTACTTTAGTTTTGCTGAAAATGACTAAATATATAGATTATCGAGTCAAGCTTTATAATGATAATAACCTGTCATTTTTGTGCTTGACACGGATATTTAATTTAAATTTTATATTTAGTCACTCCTGAAGATTTAGTAAATTCATATTTTATAAAGAGTCCAAAACTCCATTAATAAATTTAATAGCTTCTTCCATTCCAAAATCTTTCATAAGTTCAAGAGCTTCATTAATTACAATTGCTTTGTCAGTTGAAGTAAATTTTATTTCATAAACCCCAACTCTTAAAACAGCTTTCTCAATTTTACCTAATTCATTAAAAGTTCGACCTTGTAAATTTTCTAAAATTGAAGCATCAATATATTCAATATGTTTTATAATTCCATCAAATAAAGAGTCCGCAAAAATTTTCTGTTTGTGTCTAATTTTTTTTTCGTCAAGATACTCATCTTTTAAACTTTGAATATCATCGCTACCTAAATCATAAGCATAAAGTAGGGAAGCTACACTATTTCTAGCTTGGTGAATTGTTGCCATTATTTTCCAATTTCCTCAAATAAATTTATCATTTCGATTAAACCAGTCATTGCTTCAAAGCCTTTATTTCCTGCTTTACTTCCAGCTCGTTCAATAGCTTGTTCAAGATTATCAGTTGTTAAAAGTCCAAAACTTACGGGAATATCGTGTTTTAAAGAAATTGAAGCGATTCCTTTAGTTGCCTCGGCAGATACATAATCAAAATGTGGAGTTGAACCTCGGATTACAGCTCCGACACAACAAACTGCATCATATTTTTGCAAATTCAAAATTCTATTTAAAGCTAAAGGAAGTTCAAAAGCTCCTGGAACTAAAATTAAATCTAAATTTTTACTCTTTCCGCCATTTCGTAAAAAAGAATCTTCTGCACCCTCAACTAATCTGTCTGTGATAATATGATTGAATCTACCTGAAATAATTGCAACTTTTTTTCCATCTAAAACTTGAAAGCCACCTTCAATTTTTTTCATAATATTCTCCATTTTTCTAAAATTATATGATAATTTATAGATAAAAATTTACAAGTACGAAGATGACGGGTTATTATCATTATCGGGCTTAACCCGATAATCTACTATTTAGTCACTTCCTCAAAATTTAGAATTGACTAAATAGCTATTTCTACAAAAAAAGTTTATTCTTTAGTAGAAAAAATTTCAAGAGTTTCCATAATATCAGATGTTTGAATAGAATCTAAAACAGTAAAACTATCGTCATCTTCAATTTGACCAAAAGTAGTATGAACTCCATTTAAATGAGAACAAGCTTGAAAACAGATAAAGAATTGACTTCCACCTGTATTTGGTCCAGCGTGAGCCATTGAAAGAGTTCCTTTTTTATGAGTATGAGTATTTAAAGCAGTTTCACACGGAATTCTCCAATCTGGTCCGCCAATTCCTGTTCCAAGTGGGCAACCCCCTTGAGCCATAAATCCTGAAATAACTCTATGAAAACTCAATCCATTATAAAAACCAGTTTCAATTAAGTGAGCAAAATTTGCTACTGTATTTGGAACTTCAGTATTAAAAAGTTTTAACCAAATAACACCTTTATTTGTAGTGATTTTGACAAATTGTAATTTTTCAATCTCTTCTTTTGTCAGATTATATATTTTTTGTTCGCCTCTCACATTGACCCTTTTTATAAAATTAAAAATAGATTGTAGCAAATTCTAAATTTTGGATTAATCTTGTAAATTTTCTGCTTATATTTATAGGACTGACTAAATAGAAAAATTAGTAAGTAGAAACTCTAAACTAGATCTCCGTGTCAAGCACGAAGATGACGGGCTATTGTCATTATCGGGCTTGATCCGATAATATATATATTTAATTAGTCCTCTATTTCTTGCTCGGTTCTTTTTATATCTTCTAAATCAGATTTCATTTTTTCATATATAACCTCATCTTGATAAATAGCTTTTTCTGTGCATTCTTCACAAATAACATCGTGCGGATATGAGTTCGTTAAAAAAGCTCCAACCATTCCACCGCCCACAGCACTTAAAAGTAATACGGCAATTGCAGTTAGCATTTCAGACTCCTTTTAAATTTAGTATCGTCTAAATAAGATTTTTTAATAGAGTATATTTTGATTATAATATATTGTTTAAATTAATTTACAAGAGAATTTATAAATCATATAAAGAGATTAAACAATATAAGTATCTATTAAAAATAAATTTGTAATTTATTGATTTTTGCTATAAAATTCTATTTGTATTATTTTATAAGTAGGGATTATATTAATGTTATATAAGTTATTAGCTCAGATTCTAATTCTCACAGTCTTTTTACAGGCATCTCCAAAACAATTACTTTCTTCACAAGCTACAAAACAGCTGTTAGAAACTATCAAAGATGATGCAATCATTTTAGGAAGTGGTAAAAAAGAGGTACATTCTTTTATTGACCCAAAATGTTCAGTTTCTCAACGATACCTGAAACATCTGATTAGAAAAAAAAGAAAGTTATTTAAAAGATATAGAATTTATCTATATTTGTATGAATTAAAACGGAAACACTCGGCAAATGTCATTCAAAATATTTTTGATTCAGATTATCCTGCTATTCTTTTAAAAGCAATTATGGTAGATAAAAATATACCCCTTAGCGAATTTGACGAAGATTTAGATGATGAGGATATAAATAGTAGAATGGTAAGAATTGAGAAAGTAGCAAAAAAAATTGGGGTTTTCAAAAGACCTTATATTATTACAAACGGCAGAGGTAAGTAATTTATGATTCAATCATATATATCTTTTATATTCAGGATTAAATATCTTATATTTTCACTGATAGGAATATCGACAATATTTTTTATCTTAAATTTAGATAGTCAAGCACTTTCCAATAATGAGATGGCTTGGTTAAAAGGTAGTCAAGAACACAAAAAGCTTTTACAGAATAATCAATCTGAACTTTTAGGAAAAATTCTAACAGTAGAAATTGACTCAAAAAATATGTCAGAAAATCAGTTTAATGAATTGGTCAAAATTCAAGAAGTTTTAACTGAAAATGAGCATATTAAAAAATTAGAATCTATTTTTAATCAATCTTTTTCTTTAGAGTTTGATGATGGCGAGGGTTCATCTTTAATTGAACTTTCTACTCTTTTAGATGTTGATAATGGCTTTCATACTTTTCAGCAAAAAAAAGAGATATTTCAGCAATTTATTTCAGATAATAAGATTCAATTTTATATATTTCTAAATGAGGATATTTCAATTGAAAAAATTCCAACAACTTTAAAATATAATATTGAAAATCTATTTGAACAAAATGATTTAATTGAAGAATCAGTTTTATTAATTGGGTTAGCTATTATTTTAACTCTTTTACTGTTTTTCTCATTTTACACTCTCTCAGCTCCTATTACTGGAATTACATTTTTAATCATAACCTCATCGGTAACAATTTATATTTTTAAATTATTTGTAGGCGATTACACTCCTCATATTTCAATATTAATTTTATCTTTTAGTATATCTTTTATGGATTATCTCTATATTTATTACCGCTGGTTTTTATTTCAGAAAACTAAAAACTCTTTTAATTCATCTGTAAGAACTGTCGAAAGAACTCTTTCACCGATTTTCTTCACAACTTTAGTAAATATTTTAGGAATTGGCTCACTTATTTTTGTAGAATCTGAAATATTACAAGCTCTCGGTTTAATGGTAATTATTTCATCAATCGTTGGGTTTATATATTCATTTATCTTTTTACCAATAATGTTAGCATCTGTCAAGATTAAAAATCCATCTTTAAAAGCTGAAAATTTCGCTCAATTTTTCTCAAAAAAGTTAGTTAATTACAATGTTCCCGCTTTAAAAGTTTTTGGAATTGTTACTGGATTTCTTGTTGTTATTTCACTATATATTTTATATACGGGTGCATATCATCTTGAAACTGCAAAAAGTTCTAAAATCATTAAATTATCAATTAATTATAATGAGATAAATCAAGAGTCAATGAAACAGATGGAAATAATCTCGGATATATTAAAAATAGATGAGGTTGAGAAAGTTGAATCCGCTTTTAATATGATTCAGTCAATTTATGAAAAAGAGAATAATTCTAAACAGTTTAATTTAGATCATATAGATTTAGATAGATATATTTTTATGCTTGATATGTTTGGCGATGAAAATCAAATTTTTAATAATGATAATCTCAAAGTTGATATTTACTTAAAGGAAACTAGATATAAAAGTTTAGTTCTTGCAAAACTTAAAGAAAGCGGAATTGAAATTTTTATTAACGATGTCGATTCATTATTACAAAGTGCTAAAGTTGAAACTATTAATTTAATTGCAATTCTCATAATCTTAATTATCTTGATAATCTCTATTGTGATTTTTATAATGACTAGAATCTTGTTATTTTCAATTATCGGAATGGCAGTTGGTTTAGTTCCAATTGCTTGGTTTTTTACAACTATTTTAATTTTAGATTTTCCAATTTCTACAGAAATGTTTGTAGCGATGATAATTTCAGTTGCAATTTCAAGCGATGCAACAATTCATCTGCTTCATTTCTATAAAAATATGATGCAGGAAAAAAGATTAATTGATGACGATGGAATTCAAAAATTATTTTTGTATGTAGAATCTCCTCTTATTTTAGGAAATATTATTTTAGCAGTAACATTTCTATTAATGGTTATGGCAAATATTTCATCAATTATGCTTATTGGATTATTTTCAGCCATTATAGTTGTTCTATCTCTTTTTACAGATATTTTTATATTGCCTGTTATGATTTTAGAATCTCGTAAAAACTTAAAGAATTCAAAATGAAAAAAATAATTTTAGCGATTTTATTAAATATTTCGGTCTTTGCAGATATTGATATTTCTTTTCCAGAAGATATTATTGATTCTATTTCGAAACGAATATTATCTATTGAGCTTGGAACTGGTTCAATTACAAGAATGAAAGCTGATACAATTTCTAGAAGTTCTGATATTTCTAGGGATTTGATTTTTGGAGGTTTAAAATTAGGAGCTGAAGATATTGGATTAAGATTATTCTTATCTTATCGTCCGTTAGAAATTGAAAGTGAAATAATTCATAGTTTTGGCATTGAATTAGATTCAATTATTGAATTGAATAATCGACTCAATTTTTTCTATGGATTAGTTGGCGGAATAGTGCTTTATACAATTGAAGATAATAATAAGACTTTAAACTACACAACTGATGCGAGTGCATATTATGGAGTTGAAACAGGATTAACTTTTAAGATATCTGAAACTCACGAAGTAGAATTTGGTGGTAGAATTGCCATTACAAATTTAAATAATAAAGTTGCAGATAAAAATTATATTTTTGACCAATTTACAAATATATATCTTGCTTATAATTATAAATATTAGAAACTGATTAAATATAATTTACTTATATATGTTATTATAAGAATTATAATTACCAATCTAAATTGATAGAACTAACTAAATATAGATTATCGGGTGAAGCCTGATAATGACAATAACCCGTCATCTTCGTGCTTGACACGGAGATCTAATTTAAATTTTCTACTTACTAACTTTTATATTTAGTCAGTCCTAATAATTTTAGATAATTGTATTAAACTAACACAAATAAAATTTGGAGTGATGGAAAAATGGATATTAAATCTAAACATATTGCCACATTAATAGTTTTTATTAGTTCATTATTATTCTTTGGTTGCGAACAACACGAGCCTTTTAATATATATAAAGAACTTAAACTTATGGATAGAGATATTAAAAAGAGTAAAAATTTAGATTTTCTGAAAAATATTATAGTCTTTAAAATATCATATTCTAATGATAGGCTTACACCAGATTTATCTAATGGACAACTTTTTAGAGATAGAAATTTAACAAAGTTTCCTATTACAAAATATTTTAAATACACAAACAATTTAACTTTTGAACATTCTTCATCAATTTTTGTAGATTTAAATCCAAATATGATTAAATATATTTATAGTTATTTTAATGAACAAGCAAGATTAACTCAAATTAAAAGTTGCAAAGCTCCTATTTTAATTATTGTTCCTCATAGAAAACAGCAAAAAATTCAATGTTGTAACGGTCAAAATGATATGCTTCCCAAAGGCTTATTACCCCCACGGCTTCCTGATTTATCGATTGGTGTTGATAATCCTGATGTCCCAGATTTATAAAATATAAGGATTTTTTTTGAAAATAGGAATTATTGGTGCAATGCAAGAGGAAATAACCCCTCTTTTAGAACGAATTGGAAAATATACAGAGATTAAATATGCAAAAAACAGTTACTTTCAAGCAGAATTTAATGGAATAGAATTAGTGATTGCTTATAGTAAAATTGGGAAAGTTTTTTCAACTCTCACCGCTTCAATTATGATTGAAAAATTTGGAGTTGAAAAAATACTTTTTAGCGGAGTCGCAGGAGGAATTAACCCAAATTTAAAAATTGGGGATTTAATTTATGCTACAAAATTGACTCAACACGATTTAGATATTACAGCTTTTGGTCACCCATTTGGATATGTTCCCGAGGGTGCAGTTTTTATCGAAACCTCATCGGCATTAAATATAATTGCTGATAAAGTTGCTGAAGAGAATAAAATTAAATTAGGTAAAGGTGTTATCGCAACGGGAGACCAATTTGTAGCAAATCCTGAAAGAAAAAATTGGATTGAAAAAGAGTTTAAAGCTGATGCTTTAGAAATGGAGGGAGCTTCTGTTGCTGTTGTTTGTAATAGTTTAGAAATTCCTTTTTTCATTCTCCGAGCTATTAGCGATTCTGCAAATGACACCGCGGATATGGATTTTGATGCCTTTTTAGAAGATTCTGCAAAAGTTAGTGCCAACTTTATTATAAATATGCTCAAAAAACTCAACTAAATGATTCTTGAAAAATATAATGCAAATGGAAATGACTTTTTAATAACTCATAGATTTAAAAAAGATGATTTTTCAGAAATTGCTAAAAAAGTTTGTAATCGACAATCAGGAATTGGAGCAGATGGACTCATCGTTTTAGTTCCTCACAAAACTTTAGATTTTGAGTGGCTTTTTTATAATTCAGATGGAAGTGAAGCAGAAATGTGTGGAAATGGGAGTCGAGCTACGGCTCACTACTCTTTTTCAAATGGCTTAGCTAATTCTGAAATGAAATTTTTAACAGGTGCTGGAATTATCGGCTGTAAAGTTGAAGATGATTTAGTTACAACAGATTTAACCGACCCTGAAATTATCTCTCAAAATATTCAAGAGTTTGGTCAAACTTGGTGGCTAATAAATACTGGAGTTCCTCATCTTGTAAGTTTGAGAAAAGATATTTCAGATTTTTCTATCGAAGAAGCTCGAGATCTTAGATATAAATATAATGCAAATATTAATATTGCCAAAGTTGAAAATGGAAAACTTTTTGTCCGAACTTATGAGCGAGGAGTTGAAAATGAAACTTTAGCTTGTGGAACTGGTATGGCTGGTTGTTTTTATCGAGCAATTAAAGAAAACTTGCTAGAAAAAAATACTGATGTTTTTCCAAAAAGTGGTGAAAAACTATATCTTGAAATTAAAAATGATAAATTACGATTTCAAGGAAAAGTGCAACGAACATTTTTTACATCTATATGATTTGTGTTATACTTAATGTCAATAATAAAAATATAATAGGCTGAAAAAATGAGAAATTTACAAGAGATGTTTTTAATTGGAGTTGTTGGAAATATCGCAATTGACTTAAATCATAATGAGAATCGTCAAAACATTCCTCAAGCTTTAGTTCCAATTTACATTCCATCTAGGGAAAAACATAATCAATTATTAGAAGTTTTTCCTTTTTCACATAGTAAATTACAAATCCCTTCTGTTTATGACAATATCAAAATTGAACCTGAACTAGTTCTTGAATGTGATATAAAATACTATAACAAAAAAGTTCATTACATTATTCCTAAACGATTTACAGTTATGAATAATCCAACTCTTCACAGATTATCTGTGCATAAACTAAGTCATAATAAAAATTGGGGTGAAAATTCTAAAGGCATTGCAAAAAAATGGTTAGAAATTTCAGAATTTGAAACAGGTGGTTCTCTTTCAAACTATAATATTGTCTCTTTTATTAAAAGAGATGGAATAATTGTACCCTACACGATAGATACAAAAGTTGAGGATTATCCATATCTATTTGATAATTTAATTAGTTGGACTATAAAACAAATTAAGACTCAAAAAGATATTTTAAGCCTAGATAATATTACAAATTTAATTCAGAAAGCTGGAAATCCTGATAAATTTCTTATATCAGTTGGTTCAACTTTGACAACTTCAATTGGGGATAAAATGTTTCTTGAAGATAGAGATGAAGTTTTTATTGTTTTATATGATAGAACTAAATATCGTAAAGAGAGCATTAAAGCTTATCTTTTAGCATATAAAACTAGAAATGTAGATTATGATGGAATGATAATTTTACATCAACAAGCAAATATTCAGAACTAAATATATATTATCGGGTCAAGCCAGATAATAATAGCCCGTCATCTTTGTGTTTGATACAACTGAATAAATAGAGATTATCGGGGTCAAGCCCGATAATGACATACCCCATCATCTTCGTGCTTGACACAGAGATCTACTTTTCAATTTTCTACCCTAATTTTGGAACTGACTAAATAGAGATTATCGGGTCAAGCCTGATAATGACATACCCCGTCATCTTCGTGCTTGACACGGAGATCTACTTTTCA
>Ga0256826_1001776_pt1 | contig 13372 bp, 19 predicted proteins | sample CV79metaG_FD_185975 | JGI IMG/M metagenome (GOLD analysis project Ga0256826, IMG submission 185975) | Hydrothermal vent microbial communities from East Pacific Rise, Pacific Ocean - CV79 | ecosystem: Environmental > Aquatic > Marine > Hydrothermal vents | place: Pacific Ocean: East Pacific Rise...
CTAAATTATAGGGTAGGGGGGTAATTTACTGATATTTTTTATTGAAGTAAAGATAGAACAAAAAGTTCTATCTTGTATATGAAGAGATATGTTTCTCTTCATTTAAGTTAGTAGAAATTAAAATTTCACTTAGAAGATTTTATTGTTCTTGTGAATAATCTTCATCTTCTTCTTGTTTTGAAGTATCATCTTCAAAATTAATTTCTAATGATTTTTTATCAATAGGTTTGATTCCTAAATCAAAATCATCTTCATCTTCATCTGTTGGTTCTTCAATTTTTATATGTTCTTGTGAGTGAGATAAGTCTTGAACTTTAACTATTACACTAACCCAGTCATCATCATAGTCTCCATCTTGATAAGTGCTAATATCAATATCTAAACTATCATCTATATCTATATTTCTTTCTACCCATCTTTTAGCAGTTTCTTCACTTGTAGATTTGAATGAAAATTCTATCTCTACTTCTTTATCACTATCAGATGTGTTGATTGTGTCAGGAACTCCACTTCGAGGATAACTTCCACCTCTGTTTTGATAATCTTCTGTTTCTAAAGATATTAAATCTTTTTTCCATTCGTTAGAATCTTCTTTTTGAGTATCTTCAAATATTTTCATATCAGAGTCTTGAAGTAATTCAACATATCCATGGTTTTGAACTTCTTCATTTAAAGTTTTTATCATTGATAATGTAAAATTCTCTCTGTATCTATCTCCTATTGTCATATCTCCATCCATTTCATATTCAGTTGATTGAATTACTTCTTGAATATCATTTTGTGTAAAACTCACATCATATTCATCTTTTATTATTTCTAATAATTCTGATTGTGATATTGAATAATCTGCTGTTATTACTTCTTGAATAAATGCTATTGATTTACATTCATTGGAAATATTAGAATTGTTCTTAAAACTATTATCAATAGATTCTTTAACTGAATTGATAGTTAAAGAATCTCTCTTTGGAGATAATTCTTCCATTAAAGAAGATTGATTGTCTTCAATCCAATTTTTATATAAAGATAATTTAGTATTTGAAAAATCTAATTGTTTTTGTATATCTCCATCTTGATTATTTATAAACATTTCATGGAACTCTTTATAAATCTCTTCTCTTCTTTCTTGTCTATTTTCATTAACCATATTTAAAGATTCTCTTTCTGATAAATCTTTCATAGGTTTCATATTTCCTTGTTCTCCAATATAAAGTTTCCATCCATCTTCTCTTACTGTTTCAATAGTTCCACCAGTAAGAGACATCATAACTGCTTTTGTATCAGTTAGGAAGTAGGGTGTATCAGTTCTTAAATGAGATAATTGTTCTGAACTCTCTATCTGATTTATTTCTTCTATTTTGCCTTGTAGTTTTAAGATTTCATCTGTTAATTCATTATAAGTGGTATATGCTTCTTTTGCCTCTTTTGAATCTGAATGAGAGAAAATACTTTCTAATTCTCTTTTTTGAGAATTTAAAGAAGATATAGTTCTATTAAGAACACTTCTTTCACTTTCATCTGTTTTATCTGTTTCCCTTGATTCAAGAATAGAATCTGATAAAAGTTTAAATTCTTTATCTTCTAGTGAAGATATAGCATCTGAATTTATTTGCAACAATGAATTTATCTCTATTGTTTTTTCAGGGAAATTTTCAAACTCTATCAATTTACCCTCTAACATATCTTTATACTCTCTTAGTTCTTCTAATTGAGTATTTATAACATGAAGTTCCATTTTAGGAGAAATACCTTTTGATAGTTCTTCTAATTGGAATTCTAAACTTTGAATATTTTCAAAGATTTCTTCTTTTGATTCTTCATATTCTTCTTCTGATATTTCATCTTTATAGTAAGATACATCTAAATCTTTCAATTCTTGATTTAAAAGATTTATTCTTGATTGAATATCTTCATCGTTTAACCCATCTTCTCTTATGTCATCTTCATGACTATAAGAGTTTTCTTCTCTTGATTTTTGAATTAACTGGGGAAGAATAAATTCGATATCATATTTTAATAACATCTCTTGAATTTCTTCTGTTTTAATGTTAGAAAAATCTACATCTTGTAATTCAATTGGTGTGTCTTCATATTGATAAGAGAAGTCGTATAAATTTTCTACTACCTCGTTGAGTTCATCTATTGTAGGTGTATATGTTCCCTCTAAAATAAGAGGGAACTTCTCTTCTTTTGTAAGTTCTGACACTCCTAAAAGTTTTTCAAGTTTATATATCTCTACATATAAATCTTGTTTCATATTTTCATAATCTTCTTCAGATATTTCATCTCTGTAATATTCTTTATCTAAATCTTTTAATTGTTGATTTAAAGAATCAAGATTTTTTCTATCTTCATCGTTTGTATCTTTTATATGAACTGCATTAATTGTTATGTCTTCATTGTCTGATTTAAACTCTTCAATCATACTATCAACACTATCAAATGTTTTAGTTTGATACTCTGATAAATCTACTTGAGAACTTTGTTCTGATATATCTTCCATTGTTGATTTTGATATTCTCTCTTGTTCTCGTTCAATAAGTTCATCAAAATCAATTTTCTTGAATACATCCTTACTTGCTTGTGTAATTCTTTCTAATCTATCTTTAACCACTTTTACATCGTTACCATAGTCTTTGATATAGATTGAACTATCTTCACTCTGTATCCCTAATTTTGAAGATAAAATAAATGATACTGATTCTGCTTCTGCTTCTTTTATACCTTTTGATATTTTTTGAGATTCTTCCCCTTTGTGTAATATACTATGTCCTACTTCGTGGAATAGAATATTTAATTTATCTTTATTACTTCTTGCTTCGTTTAAAGTAATAGTATGAGTTGATGGAACATAAAACCCTCCTAAGTTAGGAGACAGTATTTCTTGTTTGATAGGTATATCAAATTTATTAGAAACTTCACTAATGAAACTCTCTAATAATTCAGATGAAATATCCCCTCTATTGTTAGTAAAATCAATTTTCTTTACTAATCCTAATTCTTCTGCATTTGTTTGGTCTGAATTGAAAACTGGGACTTTAATAAATTTTACACCTGATTTAATTTTATTTCCATTTTCATCTTTTTCATAATCCCAATACTTACCTTTTTTGATAGGTTTATTGTTCTCATCGTGTTTTATCTTGTATTGTTGAACTGGAGCATATACTTGTAAAGATTTTTGTCCTTTTTCTACTTGAACACCATCACTTTTCCAATTTTTATATGATTTAACTTTATTAAGAATCATTCCTTTACCATCTTGATTGTATAGTGCTATATTCATATTTCTATCATCAACTTGATTTAGTAAAAATGATATATTCTTACTACTAAAATTATTAAGTGTAGAGACTGCTGAGTAATATCTTGCTAACATTTTTCCTGTTTCAGATACTCCTTTTTCTCCATTCATTGACTTTATCAGTCTTTCCGAAAAGATGTCTAAATCATCTTTTAACTTCTCCGTTTGTTTATTTTCTTCTTTCATTTTTACTATCCTTGATTTTTTTATCTCTTATGTCAATTGAACTATTTAATTCATTGATATAATATGTGTTGTCTTCGTTATCATTGAAATAAATATCTATTTCAATATCTGTTAAATAACCTAAGTCCTCTTTGAATAATTCTTCAAGAATCATTCTTTTTAAATGTATGTTCTTAACTCTCATTTTTTACCCTTGTTTTTTAATTTCAAGATAATAGATTTTAATTCTCTTTTATCTTGTTCTAACTTCTCAATTCTTTCTTCAAATTTAGAAGTATTTTCTCTTGAAGTGTTCATCATCTCTTTCATAGATTGAGTAACAATTTCAAGATTTGTTCTTATATTATTTATATATTGTTCTACATTAGGAGTATTCATTACTTACTCCTTATTGTTCATAATCATAAGAGTCTTCACTACTCTCTTCTTTTGAAGTATCATTTTCAAAGTTTATTTCTAAACCATCTTTGTCTATTTCAGTAACTTCAAATAAGTTATCATCCTCTTCTGTTGGTTCTTCAATTTTTGTAAGATTGAGACTATTTAACTCTTCTTCTTTAATCATATTGTCATTCTCTATCTCTCTTGCCACATTCATTAACTCTTCAATTGAATTTTCAACTGTGTCTATCCTATCGTTGATTTTGTCAAATTTATTCTCTTGTTCTTCTTTGAACTCGTTCATCATTTGTGTTAAATCTTCTATTGTAAGATTTACTTTTTCTACTGATTCCTCTATTGAAGTAACTTTACTTGTTAGTTCTGCTAAACTCATCTCTTTCATAATATTTTTCCTTTATTCATGTATATTTGATATATACATATAATCAATTATATATAATTAATTTTACTTTTCTTTAATTAAATTATTATAGAAAATATTATGGATTTATTTGTATTCTATTATGTATTCTTAGTAAGAATACAACTATTAAAAATAGTCCTAAATTATGGAGTGGGGGGGGGTAATTTATTGATATTTTTTATTGAGGGTTAGATAAGTCTTGTTCGACTTATCTTGTGTATGAAGAGATATGTTTCTCTTCATTTAAGTTAGTAGAAATTAAAATTTCACTTAGAAGATTTTATTGTAAGTTGTCATCCTCATCTGTGTCTTCATTTGAATTTTCTTGACTTTCATCATCTTCAAACTTTACTTCTAATTTATCTTTATTAACTGGTTGAACTTCTATAATATCATCATCTTCATCAGTTGGTTCTTCTATTGTTCTATATTTTTTCCCTGATTGAGAGATTAAATCACTCATATCTTCACTTGATAACTCTCTTGTAACTGAAGACTTTTTAACCTCTTCTTCTAATTGAGTTATTTTTGTAGATAATTCTTCTTTATCTGATGTTAAGTCACTAATTATTGCTGTTGTTTCTCTTTCTAATTTAGAGTAACTATCAAGAGTCTCAAGAGTTTTCTTTTCTAATTTACCTAACTTCTCATTTATTACTTTGTTTTCAGAAGAAACAGTATTAAATTTAGATTGAACTTCTGATAATGCTTTATCTGATTTATCTGCTCTATCAGTTTGAGTTTTAACTTGAGAAATTAAACCTTGTTCTCTCTCTCTGTATTGTCCTAATTCTGTTTTAACAGTTGATAATGTTTTTTCAACTGTTATTAAAGATTGAGATAATTTAGTTATTTCTCCATCTTTCTTAGTGATACTATCATTCAATGTTTGAACTGTTTTTTGAACAGTTGATAAAGATTGAGATAATTTTACAATCTCTGAATCTTTCTTAGTAAGATTCTCATTCAATGTTTGAACAGTTGAAACAATTTCAGTAACTTTTTTACTAAGTTCATCTATTTGAGAATCTTTTGTTTGTAGAGTATCTTCTAATACTGATATAGTTTTAGTTTTTTCCTCTACTACTTGAAGAGTTTTCTCTACCTTTGAAGATAAATCTTTTACTTGTGAAGATAACTTGTTATTCTCTTCTTCAAGTTTTTTATCATTTTCCAAATCAGTTTTAACAAGAGTTACTATTGATAACTTCTCTTCCCAGTCTTTAATATCTTTTGAAACATCAGCATATTCACTAACTTCATTTAATTTAGATAATTTGTTTTCAATATCTTTTATTCTTGAATCTAACTCTTCAACACTATTAATAGATTTTACTTCTTTAATAAAATCTAAATGTTTTGTATCTGATAAGACTTCTACAGAAGAAGTATCTACTTCTTTTTGTTTAGATTGTTCTTCTAACAGTTGTAAATGTAATTCTTTTTCTTTATTAACTTCATTTAATAATTCAGTATCAGATGAAATATCAGTTTGAGTTTTAGTAATCTCTTCTTCAACATCTGCTATTTCTCTTACTCCCTCTAATTTAGATAATTTCTCATTATTAGCATCTATCTTAGATTGAATTTCACTAATTTTCTTTTCAATTGCTAATAATGTTTCATCTTTTATCTCATTTTGAGTCTCTTCAACTTCTTTGTAAGTTCCACTTACATCCTCTTCTTTAGGACTTCTTCTAACCTTTGGTTCTCTCTTCTTTTTATCAACTGTTTTAAGTTTTTCATTTAATTCATTTGATTCTTGTTTTAATTTATATTCAAGATTTGTTCTTCTGTTCTCTTCATCTTTCCATATTGCGACTTTTTGAGTTTTAATAGGTGTGTTTATTTTTTCAGATAATTTCTTTAAAATTACTTCTTGTAATCCACCATTCTTAAAATTCATATTCTTTGAACTTATCATATATAATTTATCTGAGTTTTGTTTATCAACAAGTAAGTTATTAAAAGATACTGTAAGTTCATTCCCTTTTACTGATACTTTTAAATCAATTAAAGAAGTATCATACTTATCTCCTATCGATTCTAATACTGATTCTTTCGCTGATTTAACAATATCTTCAATCTTATCTACTTCTTGATTGAATGTATAAGTGAAGTCATATTTACCTTGTAAAGTATGGTATTTACTATCTTTCATAAGTTCTGAATCTAATAAGTCAGATGGTTTAGGTTTTAACCCTGTGTTACCACTAAAAGGTTTATGAACTGGAACACCATCTTTATCTTTTGCTATTAAAAAAATCATATCATTTTCAGTTTCTTTGATAAGTTTTTTTACTTTACTATTAGTTGAATCAAGTCCAACAACCTTTCTATTTAATACTCCGTATAATTTTAATTCTTCTTTTTGAGCCATTTTAATTTTCTCCTTTTCTATTTTATTGTCGTTTAAAATGTCGTGATTCACATAATCATTAACTATTTGAGTTAATGAGTTGTGATTTATATTTGTGTTGTAGTAGATATGAAAATGTTCTTTATCTGTATTATCATCGGTTCTATCATACTTAACACTATCTATCAATCCCTCTTCTTCTAATATATGTAAAATTTCTAATGTTTTATCTAATTGTTCTATATCTTCTGAAATAAATTGACTATTCTTTTCATAGTTCTCTTCTTCTTCAGGTGGAGAAGAGTTTCTATTGTTCATACTTTTTCCCATAATTTCCCTTTTAACCTAAATAATAGAGAGGTGTTTCTCAATATTTGTTTAGGTGTTTTAAATTATACACTAAAGAAAAAACTTTTCCTAAAAAAACACCTATTTTTTATAAAAACTTTTAACACCTTTTTAGAAACACCTAAAAAGGATACTCTTCTTCTTTGTCTGTTTCAATAGTTTCATAAACTACTTCAACCTCTTTTCTGTCGATATACCCTTTAAGTTCGAGACTTTGTAACTCTTTTAATAAAGGTGTATATTCTTGGTGTTTTAGAATTAATTTTAATATTTCTATTTTTTCATTTACAAAAATATCATCAAAAACTTTTACTCTATAATCATGATTGTTTATAGATATTGATTTATTGACACTTATTAAGATGTCATTCCACCATTTACCACTATCTATATTAGATATCTCATTACTTCCACTATGAAAGAATGTTGTATATATCTCATATAGGGCATTATTGGTAAATATTCCCACTTCAAACATTTTTTCAACTTTGTTTATAAAATCTTTTTCCATTTCAAAATTTTCTAATAAATTTTTAAATAATTCCCAATTCTTAGTATTAAAAGCCGATTTCAATAAATCTGCTTTTGTGTTCGTTTTAGCAATTATTTTATCTTTTAGTTCATTCTCAATTGGTGTTTTACAAACACTACTATCAAACTCTAATGATTTCACTAAATAAAGAAATTCTCTTATTTCTTTTTTAGTTTGAGATATAAATGAATCCATATCTTCATTATTATTAGATAAGAACTCAATTAAATCTTTGTTATTTTTTAGTGGTTTTGCTCTACCAAACACACTAAATCTTCTATCTCCAAATTCTATTTTTACTGGTTCGTTCTTATTGGAAAGAAACCATTGAGAAAAAGTAACTTCTTTTTCTACATTCTCTTTTCTCATACCTCTTATAAAGACTGTATCATCTGTTATCAGTCTTTTTATAAGTTCTGATATATCATTAGTCTCTTTTCTATCAGATAAAGAGATTTCGTTATTTATAAGAAATGTTTTTCCATCAAAAACACTATTAAATCTATCAGTCCACACACTATTAGACATAATAGATACATTAGTTTTATCATAAATGTTTTCTCTAAAAACAGTTTCAGTAAGAACTGATTTTCCTGAACCTTGTTCTCCAATTAAAACAATTGAAGTTTTAACTTTTTGAGGAACATTCATTTCAGCACTTATCCAATTTAAAATATATTTTAAATGTTCTTCATTATCTAATACATTATTTTTTAATAATATTTCAGTTCTTGGGAACTTAGTAGATAATATTTCTCTCAATTCTTTATAAGATAAAGAATTAGTAGGTATATACTCAATTAAGGGTGTTTTAACGAACCCATTTAATACAGTCATATCATTTGCTATATAAACTTGTTCTTCGTGTCTATCGAACTTTTGAGAGATTGTTTCAACTCTTGATATTATAGTTTTAATAACTTTACTATCATGTCTATCAAGTGAAGAATCTAAAATTCCTTGAGATTGAAGATTTTTAATTGTGTTTTTAATAGTTCCACTAATAGCACCTTTATCAATGTAATCTACAAGTTTTTCATAATAAACTTTTGTATTTCCATGTTCATCCTTTACAACTCTTTTATGTTGTAAATCAATTTTTACATACTTACCTAATTCATTATCCATGAATAAGTATTTACCATTAAATTTAAGTTCTTTATCTAATTCTTCAAGTAAATCATTAAGAGATAAAACATTTGAAGTTTTAGTATCTTTATTCTCTTCTTTAAGTAGGTTGTTAAGAGTTTGTATATCTTTTTGAAGTTCTTCTTCAATCTTTTCATACTTCTCTTGAACATTTGGAATCATCTTTAAGTCTTCAAGTTTTGATAAACTCTCTTTATGTTCTTTTATCTTGTTTTGAAGTTGAGTTATTAAATTATTATCATTCATTATTTAGTTACCTCAAATTTAGTTTCTTCAAACTTATTCATAGAGTCTAAGAATTGATTTAATAGTTCTTCAATCAATTCACTATTCTTAGGTTTTTTAAAACCTTTACTTACTTGACTATCTTTAAATTTATTCAATCTGTCTATTGTAGATAATTTAAGTTTTAGAGATATAGTTTTCTTTGTATCTGTATTTATAATATTGTTTAATATTTCATTGTTATTCATAATTTATTCCTTTCCTTTATTATAATATATATTTTTTTATATATATAAAAATATATATAATTATATATCTTTTTAAAAACTTTTAGTTAATTTTTTCAAAATATGCTTCTTTTTGAAGCACTTTTATATAGTTATCTATATAGTAAGTTGATGTTGATAATCTATTTTTAATGAAATAGATAAGTCTTGTTCGACTTATCTTATGTTGTAGTTGTTTTGTGTCTCTAATTTAAGTTAGTTGATATTCTAACTGTTTGATTCTAAATATTTTTTAATCTCTTCATTTAATAGAAGATTGAAAAACCCTTTAATATTCATACCTTTCTCTTCTATAATCTGTTTTAATAGAAGATGTTTTCCATCTTCTATATCAAATACTATTCTTTTCATGGTTAAATTCCTTTATTAAGCGAAAATACCTAATACATCTGAAATTTTTTGTCCTGCTATAAAGATACCACCTACAACTATTTTTATAATTGCTTTAATTGCTTGAGAACCTTTCTCTTCTCCTTGACTTTCTCCAACCATATTTCCAATTCCCCACATAATAAATCCAAAACCTATTACCTTTAATATTGTAAATATAATACCTGAACCAGTCTCTATTTCATCTCCTATCCCATCTAAACTTCCAGCATATAATGATAATGAAGTTAATCCTAATACTAATCCTAATTTTAAAAATGTATTCATCTTATACTCCTAATGGTGCTAAATAATGTGCTGATAAAGATAACCATATTCCGAATCCCATTCCTAGAACCAATGCTCTTTCATTTTCGCTGATATATTTGTAAAACTCATTCTCGTTAATAATTTTTCCTAAACTTTGTAACATAATAATTTCCTTTTTATGTATGATAATTTTTTTAATCAAGTAACTATCAACTTGTTATATTAAATTATATTCTAAAGAAAAAACTTTTCGTTAAAATTTTTACATTTTTTTACATTTTTTTACTAATTAAAAAATTATTTATTGAGATATTCCCTTGTTAAGGGAGTTTTGAGAGACTGAAAAGATTTTAAATCTTTTCTTGATATTTATATTTTATAAATATTTCTTATTTATGGGACTCTTTTATAGAATACTTTGAGTGGGGGGGGGAGTATTCTATGTTAATTTTTTAAACATCATAATCTCTTTGAAGATTTTCAAAACCTACATATTTATTCCATTTATCAATATTCTTTTTAGTAAATAATATTTGAAGTTCATATATTTCTACAAATGATAAATTACCAGTTCTTCCTTTTGTAAATAAATTCCATTGATTTATATTCTCTTTAATAAATCTTTCTGTTAGAGAGATTTCTAATGCTAATGAATGGTTATTTTTTCCGTTTAATTCCCATTCCTTACCTATATCACTATTTAAAAAATTTTGATACTCACTAAATGTTTTTCCTAATATTCTATTTTCCATCATTCTTTCCATCCTTATTTATAGATTCTTTTTTAATTTCTCTTTCTCTTTCGTAGTCTTCTATTTTTTTATTGTGTTCTTTTAAAAACAATAAATATTCTTGTAAATTATTCATATCTTGTTCCTTTGTTGTGAAACTTGTAAAATGATTTATATCTCTCCATTAACTCTTCTTCATAAAGAAAATCCATTAGAATTAGTATTTCATCTTTCAAGTCTTCGTTCTCGTGTTCTATGTCTGTCATATTCATTCCTTTAATTATGTATAATCAATTATATATAATTAATTTTACTTGTAGTTAATTATTTTGTTACCCCAACCATCTTTAATAGAACTTCTTTATATTCATTTTCTTCTTCGTTTAAAACTTTCTCTAATTGCTCTATCTTATAATCATTATCTTTTATCAGTATTGTTTCATATACATCTGATTTAAAAATATAATATAGATTGGTTGACATTAATAAAGCAAGTATGAAAATCAAATATCTATTCATTCTCCTAAAAGATTTTACTTCTATATTTTCATTCTTTTTTAGAGATTTTATTCTGTTCTCAAGTCTCTTGATTTTTGTTTCACTATTCATAATTTTTCCTTCGATTTATGAATAAATTATAAGAAGATTTTGAAACTTTTCCTAAACAATGGTAAAGTAGGGGGTTTTAAAATGTATTCTTATTTGTATTCTTTATAAGAATACAAATAATTTAAAGTAAAGTGATAGAAGAGGGAGTATCTGTAGTTAGTCCATGAACTTTATCATGACAAGACTGATGAAGATAATCAATCTTACTCATACAATCATTAAACCTACTAGGAGAGTTCTTTAAACAACTCTCACAGTCTGGAATAATAGGATATTGACTATTATCATTAGTGTCTATTGTTTTGTCGTTCATACATAGGTAATTGTAAGTTCTATGATGTAATACATAAAGTTCTTTATTGATATTAGTATGACAATAAGAACATTTCCCTTTTTGTTGTGTAAGTTTATAAGATTTAACAAACGGGTTTTTTAAAATCTGATAAACAAATCTTCCCCAAGCATATTTCAAGTGATAAGAAGTTTCATTTTTGAACTTCTCTTTGAAGAATTCTTTAAAAGTTATTTTATCTTTTGAAGCATTATAGTAGTGAAGATATTCACTACTGGAGTAAATCCCTTGAAGTTCTTTTTTCAATGTAGTTATCTTATCTTTTAAAATCATTTTTGCTAAATATTTTTCTTGATTAGATACATTGAGTGTATATATTTCTTCTATATTTTCATAGAGTGAAGATATTTTACTTTTAATTAGTTTTATTGAAGAATCATAGGTATTCATATCTTTTCTCCTCTTGTTGTAATATTACCTCAAGATACCCTTTATATCTTTGAATATCTAATATGTCTTCTTCTTCTAAATCTTGTTTATTTGTTAATCTAAGATATTCATTTTCAATCATAAACTTATAGAACACAAGTTCTTCTTGATTAACTGAAAAACTAACTCCTCTTGTTTCTATTATATAGTTTTCTCTCATAGTCTGTTCCTTGTAATATATGGTTAATCGCCATATATGAATAAGTTTATGATGTTATTTTTAGTTTTTATAAACAACCGTAATTTAGAGGGGTTTGAGGGATAGGTATATAAAAAATATACCTATTATTGATTAAACAACTAACTTAGATAAGTGTTTCAATCAATAAAAGATAAAGATTTACGAGTTAGTAAATCTATTACTTAAAAGAGTAAATATTTATATGATTGTTTTCATGTCTATATGACATAAAATCAAATAATAATAATTTTTTTATGTATTCTTCTAAAATGAAGAAACATTCAACAAAATTAGTCTTAGAAAAGATAAGTGAAGATTTATCATCTGAACTTACTAAATACAAATATAATAAATCAATCAATATTTCTGATAAATATAGAAAAGGTAAGATTAGTTCAATAACTTACATTCAAGATTTAGTATATTATTTTTTTCAAAGAGATAAGGAATTAATGTTAGAGTTTGAAAGTATCATAGATACTCAAATAGAGACAATTAACTCTTTAAACGATGGAGATTATAAGAAATCTGCTATCGAGGTTTTAAAGGGTGTTAAAACGAGTATTAAAGAGTAATTATTTCTCCATTTTAATTATATATATTGTGTTTATCAAGAAACTTATTTAATAACAAGTTATTCTCACTTGAAATAAGTTCTGAATATTGTTTATTTATCTTCTCTAAATATATTTTGTTCTCAGTTGATTGTTCCCAACCCATACCCTCAATACATATAAATCCTCTATCATCATATTCTAAGATTTTATTATTTGACACCATTAAATTTATTTTATTTTTCAAATTTTATTCCTTTAAAATGGTAAAACATCTGAATCTGATAAGGAAATACAATTATCCCCAGTATCTTCATATATGTCTTGTTCTGATAGATAAGTTTGATATTCTTCACTTTCTAAAAGTTCTTTATGTAACCTTTCTTCATTCTCTAATTTTTCATTCTCTTCAATTCTTTCATAGTATTCATCTCTTTCATAATCATTCCAACTCATAATTTATTCCTTTTATTTATATACTATTTTATAATAATGTATTTTCTTTTCCTAAATAACCCTATTTTAGGTATGTTTAGGAGTTTCTTTATTTAGATAATTTCTCATCATTTCTTCTAAAACAAAATTGATTTTAAGTCCTTTTAGTTTTAGAGTATTTCTAAATTCTTCTGCTAAATCTTTATCAACTTTACTTCCAAAGTTTGTAAGATTATTAGTATTATGT
>Ga0256826_1001777_pt1 | contig 13365 bp, 16 predicted proteins | sample CV79metaG_FD_185975 | JGI IMG/M metagenome (GOLD analysis project Ga0256826, IMG submission 185975) | Hydrothermal vent microbial communities from East Pacific Rise, Pacific Ocean - CV79 | ecosystem: Environmental > Aquatic > Marine > Hydrothermal vents | place: Pacific Ocean: East Pacific Rise...
GAACACAAAGAGATGTTTGATGCCATTGTAATTGGGGTTATTTTACTTTCAACTCTAGTCTATGCTCTGATATTGGTGGCTATTATTATGGGGAACAAAAAATCTTTTGATGAAGAAGTAGATATGGAAGTGCATTAGTATTAAATCGTTTAACATTCATTATAAAAAATAGTATAATAAATTTTATTTTATATAAAGGGAGTAAAAATGAAATTAAAGTTACTATCGTTGTTAACGATTTTAGTCTATTTTAGTGCTTGTGCAAAAGATGCTGTGGTTGTAAGAGGCAACAGTTCAAATAAGGGATTTGATGTTGTCTCTAAAATATCTGCAAAAGAACAGAGAACAGCATTGGTCATTGGAAACAATAACTACACAAGAGATTTACCTGTATTGCGTAATCCAATGAATGATGCTCGTGCGATGAAAAATATCTTAGAGCAACGAAACTTTGATGTTATCTACTTGGAAAATGGTACAAAAAAGAGTACACGACAAAAGTTACAACAGTTTTATCGAAAAATTAGAAAAGGTGGAGTAGGTTTACTCTATTTTTCTGGACATGGTATCGAAGTTGATGGACAAAATTATTTGATTCCTGTGGATGCTGATTTGGAAGAGAAGGATGATGCTCAATTTGAATCTATTGCTTTAAATCAAATTACCAACAAGATGAAAAATGCAAACAATCGTTTGAATATGGTTATTTTGGATGCATGTAGAAGCAATCCTTTTACAAAAGCCATCGGCTCTGGAGGATTGGCTAAAACCGAACCAATAGGACTTTTTGTTTCTTTTGCTACTTCTGCAAACAAAACAGCAAGCGATGGAAGAAGAGGCGAAAATGGACTTTTTACAAAGTATCTTATTGAAAACATGACCAAAGAAGGTTTAACCCTTCCGCAAGTCTTCAAAAAAACGGCAGAAGCTGTTTATATGGCTTCAAATCATAAACAATTTCCTGCAATCTATGACAGAACGATTAATGGAGATTTTTATTTCACTTTACCTTTAAACGTTCCTATTGTAAAACCAACGCCTGTGATTGTTAATCCTATTCCGCTACCAACACCTATTAATCTTGTAAAAAGTATTCATTATGCAGGAGGTACATACACGGGAGATTTAAAAAGTGGTGTTCCTCATGGAAAGGGAGAAATTATTTGGACGAATGGAGATAAGTATGTTGGAGAGTGGAAAAGTGGTAAAAAACAAGGAATGGGGACATTTTTTTGGGTTAGTGGAAATAAATACAAAGGTCAATGGGTAAATAATCAGCAAAATGGAAAAGGAACATTTTTTTGGAATAAAGGAGGAAAATATATTGGTCAATGGAAAAATGGACAAAAAAGTGGTCAAGGAACAGAATTTTGGACCAAAGGAGATAAATACATTGGTCTGTATAAAAATGATAAGAGAAATGGAGAAGGAACACATTTTTTCATAAGTGGAAATAAATATATTGGTCATTGGAAGAACGGTCAACAAAGTGGTCAGGGAACACTATTTTGGGCTAAAGGCGGAAAATATATTGGTTTATGGAGAAATGGTAAAAGAAATGGTAGAGGAACAGAATTTTGGACTAATGGAGATAAGTATATAGGTCAGTATCAAAATAGTAAAAGACATGGAACAGGAACACATTTCTTTGTTAGTGGAAATAAATATATTGGAGAATGGAAAAATGGTAAACAAAATGGTCAAGGAACATTCTTTTGGGTTAGTGGTACTAAATATGTAGGAAGTTTTAAAGATGACTTTTTTAATGGATATGGGAAGAAAACTTTTTCAAATGGTCGTGTAGATGAGGGTATTTGGGAAAAAGATAAATTGATTCAACGACAATAGACATAGAAGAAGTTACACACAAAAAAGTGTGTAACTTTTGAATTAAAATCTTTTTACATAGGCATGACAATAAGGCTTTGAGCCTTTTTTCTTGTAGTGGTCTTGGTGGTAATCTTCTGCTTTATAAAAATTACTCTTTTTTATAATTTTTGTGGCTATGTTTAGACCTTTTTTCTCTAAAATATTAATAAGCTTTTTGATGCTTTTTTGTTCTTCATGATTGTCCACAAAAATGGCTGAAAGATATTGTGAACCGATGTCTGGACCTTGACCGTTGGTTTGGGTTGGGTCGTGAATCTCAAAAAAGGCTTTGGCTAGGGTTTCATAACTTACAATATTAGAATCATACACAACTTCAACGGTCTCTAAATGACCTGTGTTTTTACGAATCACATCATAATAGGCAGGATTTTTTTGTGTGCCTCCCATAAAGCCAGAGATGGCATCTTTAACACCTTTTATTGACTCTAAATGATACTCAACACCCCAAAAACATCCACCTGCAAAATAGGCTTTTTTGATAGAGTTTGTTGTACTCTTTGCTTGTTCTTTTTTTTCAAATTTTAATGAGATAGAGTTGACACAATGACGGGTATTTTTGGCAGTGTAGCCTTCGCCTTTGAACACATGACCCAAATGGGCATCACACTTGGCACAAAGAATTTCAACTCTCTGTCCATCGGCATCGGGTTTCTCTTTGATTGCACCTTGAATGGCATCATCAAAACTTGGCCAACCACAGTGTGAACTAAATTTATCATTTGATTTGTAAAGAGGAGTGTCACACACTTTACATTTATAAACACCATCTTTTGTATGCTTGGTATATATACCCGTAAAGGCTCGTTCTGTACCTTTATTGATAATAACATTTCTCTCTTGAGGGGTCAAGTTTTTAAGAGCATTTGCCCAAGGTTTAATATTTTCGGCATTGAGCATTGCCATAAAAAGTATAATAATAGATAGAGATTTTTTCATTTAATAATCCTTTTGATTTTTAGGATTGTATCAAAAGTTTTGTGTAGAGTGTATGGAGAGATTATTTTGGAGATATTAAAAATTTGTAGGGTTGGCTTTAGCTGACGCAATATAGTTTATCGTCGCCTAAAGCCAGCCCTACATTTTGAAACAAACTAACAGAGTAAATTACTCTGTCAAGCCTTTTAAGATTTTATTAATTCTTTTTTGAGCATCTTCAAGTACTTCGATGTCTTTTTTGTCTTTTAAACCCATTGAACTTATCCAGTTGTAAACCGAAGGAAAAGCAATGTTCATATTAAGATTGTCTTTTTTCTTGTTTAGATATAAAGAACAAGGAGCAAATGCACCTGCTTCTGGGTGTGTTTTAGCGATGGTATAGATAACAGGAAGTTTACAGATTGAGTATACTTCATAAAAATCATAACCTTCATAATCTTTTTCTTCAAACTCGTCGCCCAGATTATTTTCTCCTGCTAGAACAAAACCATTGGTTACCAATTCGCCTTCAAAGCCCATCTTAAACTCTTCAAGTTCATCATCCCAATCCTCTTTGTCCATTTCCATTGAGTATTTGCTTACCAATTCGCCTTGTGCTTTTTGTGCTGTGTTTGTTGTGGTTTCAAATTTACCATTTGGCATGGCAGTTTTGAGTGTTTGGACAACCAAGGCTCTCAAGTCTGTAAGTAGTTTCTCTTCTTTTGAAATGTTCATAATCTTTTGCATGGTTTTGCTGGTTAACGATGCAATCGAGATGGTGTTAGAGCCTTTTTTTGTGTAGATAGACATACTCATTGGAGCAAAGAGCCCTACATTGTCATATTTTTTTGCCAATTCTAACACCACATCTTTTTTGTAAAAGGTAAAAAGATTATAGGTTATAAAACTTGAGTCTTTAAACTGTTTTGTAAATGGTGTGTTCATGTCTCTGTTGGCAGAGATAAAGAATCCAGCTTTTTTGAAAGCCTCTTCAATGGTTTTTGTTGTGATTTTTCCATCTTTATTGTCAGATGTAAAAATTGAAATGTCTGATTCTATAATTTTTGTAGCAATAGGAGCTTTTTTGATGGTTTTTGTACTGTTTGTATCTTTTGCTATCAATCCTGTTAAGAGAAGAGAGCTTAAAAGTAGGGTATTTATGATTTTCATGGTTTTTCTTTCGTTATGTATATATTGGTTATGGGCGAATATAGGTATATCCACGTAGCTGTCGTTCAATCAGTTCAACAATACCTGCCGTGACCACCTCTACATCTTCAAGAAGGTCGTTTTCTTTAATTTTATAGGTTTTCATGGTATTGTTACATGCAACAAATTCAACATCGTAAGTCATGAGTGCAAGGACTCTTTTTTTGAGTTCTTTATCTTTAAATTTTGGTTCTTTGAGCGTGGCTTTGATTCCTTTTGAGTAGCAAACAATAACCACTTCAGAATTATCTACACCATAAAATTTAATTACATTGTTGACAGAAGAGAGAAGATGAGAGATTTCATTTTCATCATCACTGGTCAGTGGAAAAATAAATTTTCTAGGATTGTCCATCGATGGTTTTGGTTCAGCCAGTTCGGTTTCTGCACCAACAAAGCTAAGGAAGAGGGTAAATAGTATTAGTAATTTTTTCATTATTTCTCTTTTTTATTTTTTACAGATTTTAGGATGTCTAAAAAATCTTTTTTGTTCCATGAACCTGGAATTTTGGAGATTATTTTCTGATTTTTATTGACAAAAATAAAGGTTGGAGTCATTGTTCTTTTGATATTCAAAGGAATAGAATCTTTATCTACATCAATCTCTATGGCAATAAAATTTTTGTTTAATGTAGAGATAACTTCTTTTTTTGTAAATACTTCTCTGTCCATCTTCTTACAATATTGGCAGTGTTCTGCAGTTAGCTTTATCATAAGAATTTTATTCTCTTTTTGTGCAAGTTGAAGTGCTTTTTCATATTTAAAGTAGTGGATAGCATTGTTGTTGAAGGTTAATCCATTTGAGTATAAAAATGTCAAGATAGAAAAAATGATTAAGAGTAAAAAGAAGATAGGTTTCATAGATGTCCTTGAATTAAAAAGTAATGGGGTAAGTTGACAGATGCGTTTCTAAAGCGTCAACTTACCCCTAAAGTATAAGTACTATTTTAGCACTTTGCCCCTTTGGTTGGACAACCACATGAAAAGTCAAGTACTTTTACATTTGATTTTAATGGAATGTCAATAACTTTTTCTTTACGAATATAATCACTTACCACTTCGTAAACAGCTCTAATCTTTTTCTTATCAAGATTTTCTCCTGCATTTTGCAAGTTTCCACCCCATGATGATACTTTATAGGTTTTCTTTAAATCAATTGGTTTTCCACCAATCATAAATTCAGAAATTCTTTTACCTGATGGAGCATCAATTTTGATGCTGTAGCTCGCACCCGTTAGACGGCTCATGTCTCCACCTTGTTGAAGTAGAGGATTTTCGTTGAAAACATTGTCTGCAATATCTTCCATCAAGTTGGCAATTTTATCGCCTTTTAATTCAAAAGTGTATACTTCTGGATAGGTAATGGCTGTCATTTCATAGACATGGTCTTTGATAATTTTATCGCCTGGAAGAACGGTGGTTCCCCATCTGTATCCTGGTGTAAATACAATGTCTGACTTCATCTCTTCTTGAATGGCTGTACCAATGAGTGAATCGAAAGTAGAGTAGAATGTATCTCTTTTATAAAGGATATTTTTGGTTGTTCCCAGTACTTCATTTAACTCTTTATCAAAAGGTTTGTACCATTTTGCAATAAGATCATCTCCTACTTTGTCTGCTGGAATAAGATTTGAAGCAACAGGCATAAGTTTAAATTCGTAATCTTTTACTTTACCTTTCTCGATGTCAATATCCAAACGACCAACATATTTACCATGACTTCCTGCAATAAGAATAACTGTATCGTTTACAACAATAGGCTTTGGACTGGGGTCATGTGTGTGACCACTTAGGATAAAGTCAACACCTTTTACTTTTTTGGCAAGCTCTTGGTCAACAGAGAAACCATCATGACTAAGTACAACGATACAGTCAACTTTTTTCTCTTTTCTAAGCTCATTGATATACTCTTGAAGTGTTTCGTGTCTTAGACCAAAACTCCAACCTTCTGTAAACTTTTTAGGGTTTGCAGTTGATGTGAATGGGAAAGATTGACCAATAATACCAATTTTTGCTCCACCAACTTCTTTGATGGTGTATGGAGGGAAAACAAGCTCTTCAAAATCGTCTGAGAATGGGTCGTTGTCAATAACATTTTGAGAGATAAAATCTCCTTTAAACATTTTGATAAGCTCCATAACACGCTCTTTACCATAGGTAAACTCCCAGTGTCCAACCATAACATCAACACCCAAATAGTTTTGAGCATCAACAATGGCTTCTCCTTTTGTGTGTAGTGCCACAGCCGTACCTTGCCATGTGTCTCCACTGTCTAAAAGAAGAACATTTTTGTCGCCACGCTCTTTACGTACATGGTCAATCATTGGTTTTATATGTGAAATACCACCCATTTTTCCGAATTTTTTTGCCAATTCTGGGAAATTGTTGTGGGTATCAAAATATTGGTCTAAAGAACCTGCTTTGATGTCATAAAATTCTTGGAAAGAGTCTCCACAAATAAAACCAGGTGTTCCTACCAAGTTTTTGGCAGAGATAAGAGTAGAAGGCTCTCTCCAATATAGTGGTTTGATATGGGCGTGTAAATCACAAATGTGAAGCAGTGATACTTTCCCTTTTGCTTTGAAATCAACCACATCTGAAAATGTAAGTTTTTTAATTTTCTCTTTTGCATCTTCTCCTGCAAACAGGCTTGTTCCTGTGGCAGTCAATAGACCAAATGCTCCAGCTATATGTAAAAAGTCTCTTCTACTAATATCCATTGTTTTATCCTTATCTTTTTAAGCCAGGAATGGCAATAATTTTTTTCTCATTTTTTGATTCGTTGGTAATATATACTTCAAGTGCTACCATCTCTTTTGAACCAAGAGGTAATACTGTATGAATTGAATCTTCCATACATCCTTGGAAACGTTGTTGGATGGTTCTCATTTTTGATTTGGTCATACGGTATGCAGGCCATGTTGCTCCTGTTCCTGCTTCTCCAAATCTGGGAAGGGTTTGGGTTCTTAAACTTAAACCTTTTACGGCTTTTGAGTGACAACTTTTACAAGAAAGACCTCTTTTTCCTCGAACCTTTTCATAAATAATTTTACCCAAATCATAAGAGGCTTTCATCTCTTTGTTTTCGTTAATGTCAATATTTACAAGTTCATCGTTTGCCAATGATTTTACATAAGCAGACATGATGGTAATGGGTTCTTCGTTTAGAGATGTTCTCTTTTTACCTTGTTCTACTTGCATGGCTTGTAAAACTTGGTCAATCCCTACAACATTGTCTAATTTTGTAATGTATCTTGGAAAACCAGCAATGTATTTGGGAAGCTCTTTTTCAGAAACATTCAAAAAATTTTGAAGTGCTTCTTCGCCTCCAAGATTATCTTCTAGCTCTTCTGAACCAGCATCTACAAAAATATCAGCAGGATTGTTCTCTTGCATCTCTTCATACATTTTTTTATCTGCATCACTCATAGCAAACTGCTCTCCAGCAGTTGCTACAGTCAGCATAAGTGCCAATGGCAATAATAATTTTCTCATGGGTTATGCTTTTGGTTTAACTTTTTTACTTTTTGAGTTTTTCTCGCCTTTGTTGTCGGTATAGTCAACAGTGATTTTACCTTTTCCTGTTACTTTATATTTGATTGAAAAATAAGGATTTGTTGATACCGATTCCCAAACTTTCATGGTTGTAAATGGTTTTCCATCAAATGAGAAAGTAATGTTGTCAATGTAGTGAGCTTCAATGATTTTACCAGTCTCTTTGTCTTTCGCCATTCCTGTATCCATTGGATGAATAACAATAAAGTCAACTTTAACTGTATCGCCTACTTTAAACTTTTTCGGTTTAATTTTTACCATTGCTTTTCTTTTTTCTGCCATTTTATATCCTTTTAAATTCTATTGTTTATCTTTATTTATTGTTGCTAATGTGTTGGGAGTTTTATTGGTGTTAATAAAGATTAACCACATCCACCAATGGTAACTTTAACACTTTTTGCTGTGTTGATAAATGTACCATCACTCAATTCAACCAATGCCATAACCTCTTGAGTTTGGCTCAATTTAATTCTTGTTGCAAAGTATGCTTCTACATTTGCTAAAGTTAAAAGAACATCTACACATCTTGTATTACCATTTGCTGTGTTTAGAACATGGATTGCTTTTACAGATTCTTTCTCTGTCATTGGATGATTAACAAGAACTTTTACAGGAACAACCGCACCATTTTCAGCAATTTCAGGAACAGTCAATTTAATTTTGTCACTCTTTTTAACTTCTTTTCCACCTGTGATAACTTTGATTGCTTCTTCTAATGTTAAGTCATTTGGACCTTTTAGTGCAGGAGTATCTGTTTTAGCTTCTGCTTTGGCTTCTTTTTTTGCCTCTTCTGCCATTAGTTGGTTTGGTGTTGCTACCATTGCAACAGCTGATGCTGTTAATATACTTTGAATAAATTTTCTTCTTTCCATCTGTTCTCCTTGAGGTTATTTTTTAGTTGTTGTTTTCTTTTCTACTGCTTTAGTAGAAACTACATACGCTGTAATGTCACAAGTATCTTGTTCATTAATCAGTTTTGATGCTAGGTTGATTGTCATGTTGGTAGATGCCAAGTCAATTCTTGGGTCTGCAATCTTTTGATAGACAAACTGTGCATCTCTGGCACCTGTTTTGATAAATGTTTTTTGATAGTCAACAAGTTTGGGACCGATTGTTCCACCACCGATTGAGTTTTCAATATCATGACAAGCGATACAGTTACCATAATCTTTGGCAACTTTGATTACTTTCCCATTTTTATCTTTTGTCTCTATCCATTTTTTTAATCCTTTGGGTGCATCGCCTTTGGCTGTGCCACCATTGATATTGTGAAATAGATATTTGCCTCTTGCAATAGACTCTTTATCGTCTAAGTTACAAGTTTTTGGAAGGGTATATTTTGTGGGTTTATCTAGAAAGTCTTTTTCAAATATTTTTTTGCCATCAGGCATATCATAGGCTTTGGTTAAATCGCCAGCAAATAGAGATAAAGATGTTGATATTATTGCTATCGAGATCAAACTAATTTGTTTAATATTCTGGTTCAATAAAACTCCTTTTTTTAGATTTCACACAGATTATAACAGAGCAAGTGTAAAGAAAGTGTAAAAATATTATTTTACATTATAATCACAAGTTATTTATTTGGAAAACTATAGGTAAAGGTTGTTCCTTTTCCCAATTTAGATTGAATGTCCAATAGAATATTTTCTTCATCAATAATATCTTTTACGATGTTTAATCCAATACCAAATCCACCTTTTGACTCATTTTCACGATAGTAGCGTGAAAATATTTTTTTGACATTTTGAATACCTACACCATTGTCTTTTACTTGAAAAATAATATGTTCATTTTCTTTATAAAAATTAATTTCAATAGAACTGCTGTCATGACTGTATTTGATAGCATTAGAGATGGTATTATCAACAATACGCTGTAGTTTTGTTTTTGAAAATGTATAGTTAATAACCAATTGAATGTTACTTTGGATTTTAATGTTTTTTAAATTGGCAATCTCTTTAAAATAGTCAATTCGATGTTGAATAAATTGGCAAAGGTCAATATTTTCTATTTTATGTTGTACCCGACCTTGTTTAATAAGGTAGTCCATGTCGTTGTAGATGGTTGCCAAGGTTTTGGTGGCAGATTTTATTCTTTGTAGATATTTATTACTTCCATGTTTGTTTTCAAAGAGGTCAGAATTTATATTAATAATGCTCAAAGGAGTATTTATCTCATGCATGGAATCTTTGATAAAGTTATCAAGTTGTTTGTTCATATTTTCAAATGGTTCTGAGAAGTTTTTGAGAATAAGTAGTGAAAAAAGAAACAACATTAATACAATCCCTAAGACAATAAGCAAGGTTAAAAAATAAATTTCATTGGCAGTATGTAAGGTTGAAACCAAAAGGTATTTGGTTTTAAAATAGTTGGTATTTGGCAGAGTATAGATGAGGTAGTAATGTTCTCCTTCATGATAAAAACCTTCTGTGAAAGAAGATGGTTCAAAATCTAAAGTTGAAAAAATCTCTTCATATTGGTTTGTATATAGAGCTGTTTTATAACGTTTATAACGGGGGAAATAGTAGACTTTATCATTGTTGTTATAGCGTTGCATCGCAGAGATAACCCGTTTTGCTTGTTTGTTAAGGCTAAGTTCTACTTTTGCTTCATCTATTTGTAACAGTAGCATAAGGTAGATAAAAAGTGGTGCAAGTAGAATAACCGCAAAGAGCAAAGTATAGACAGTTGCGTATTTTAAAGCAAACTTTTTAGGATCAAAGGTCAATGCTGTATCCTAGTCCTCGAACATTTTTGATGAAATCAAGCTTTAGTTTTTTACGAAGATTTCCTACTTGTACTCGAATATTGGTAGGGTCTATCCACTCTCCCCAAATGTTTTCCCAAAACATCTCATAGCTAACCGTTGCACCGCGATTTTTAATAAGCAGTTCCAACATTTTGGTTTCAGTTTTACTCAAAGGAACAGTTTCATTTTTTAGGAAAAGTTGCATCTTTTTTGTGTTGTATTGATATTTATGTGGAAGGGTAATCATCTCATCTGAAGAGCTAAAACAGTGTAGTTTAACAACCTGTTCTACCCGTAACTTTAATTCTGCCAAATCAAAAGGTTTGCGAATATAATCACAACATCCACAAGCGTAGCCTTGGGTCAAATCTTCAATGGCATTTAACGAGGTAATAAAAATAGCAGGTGTTTCAATGTTGGCTTCTCTAAGTAGTTTTAAAAGCTCAAACCCATCATGGTCTCCAATAACTTTGACATCCAGTAGTAGAAGGTCAAAATTGTTTTGATAAATGGTATCAAAGGCATCTTCTGAATTGTTACAGTGTGTTACTTCATAGCCTGAATCTTCTAAGAATTCTTGTATACTGATTGCCAAAATCCACTCATCTTCTAAAATAAATATTTTCATCTAATAATTCCTACCTTTTTTTCTTTATATTTTGTCTCTAAAATGATGTTTATTAGTTCATCTTTACTGTATCGTTGAAGTATATCCTCTGCTTCTTTTTTAAATTTTATTCTTTTTTCTTTTGGTAAATTTTGAATCCATTGAATACTATTTTTATCTTGATTATTTAAATAGCTTCCTGTTGGGTTCTCCCAAAGTTCAACCACATTAAAAAGGTCTTGGTCGTTAAGACGGGTTAAAAGTGAGACTGTTTGGTGCTCTTTTTGGTATCGTTTAACTGTTTCAGGTGGTAAGATAATAAGATATTTACCAATTTTTTCTCGGGTGCTATTGTACATGGGTTCAAGCAAATAAAGAATGTTGTTTTCATAATAAAATTCTAAGTTTTCTAACTCTTTCCAATCTATTTTTTCGGCTTTCTTTTTTAATTTTTGGTTAAAATTGTTGTTGGCAATAATATATTTTGATAAATGAAAAGCTTTTTTCATTAATGATGCCTTAGCATCAAATTTTCTGTCCATTAGGACAAAAATTTCAATGCCTTCTTTATGAAATTTTTCAGTAAATTCATCAACAACTTTAATTACTTCCAAATAGCCAAGAGCTTTACTTCCTTCTTGAATAGGAATGGTTGCTTTAAAGGTTAGTTTTTGACCTGTTTCCATTCCTACTTTAGGATTTTTATTCTGTTTTAGTTTTGTTAAATCATCACGAAACCACCAAAGAGGCATTCCTACAGAGCTTTGCCCCCAGCTTTGTGCAAAAATAAAAAAATCATTGTCAAAGAGTTGTAAACGCAACGATTTGATGTGGGTATATTTTTTAAATTTTTGGCTAATAGCATTCAAAATCTCATAAGCTTCTTGCTCATTTTCATTCTTAAAAGCAGTTTTCAATGCTGAATCTTCCGAAAGAGCCAAAGAGAAAGAGAGTAAATTGGCATTTTCATACGCCAAGCCTTTTTGAAAATCTTCCAAAACATGATGACAAAGTTGAAGCAGTTTATCTTTCTCACTCTCCTTTTCAAAAAAAAGAATAGAGAGAGATAAGGATAGCAAAATAACAAAAATAATAAAAAAATATAAAAGTGATAAGTGTTTCATAATATTTATTTTAGTTAAAAAATGATTAATTAATAATTAATGGGATAAAAATTGTTTTTTATTTTTCTAAAATTATTTTTAGATTTTTTCGATATAATTCGCTCGAAAATTGTTGTCTCAACATAGATTGTTGCAACAGACCCCCAAATTTTGGTGGAAGGGTCAGTTTGACCAGAACAGGTTGGTTGCCTGTCATAAAAATTACTAAACGAAGGTTTTACTATGAGAAAAGATATACACCCAGACTACAAAGAGTGTGAAGTAACATGTGCATGTGGAAACACATTTGGAATTAGAACAACCAAAGAGACAATGACTATTGATATTTGTAATGAATGTCATCCATTCTTTACAGGTTCAGAAAAAGTTGTTGATGCTGCTGGTAGAATTGACAAATTTAAGAAAAAATACAACCTTTAATTGTTGTTTTTTTCATCTTGTTTCAACGCTTTGCGTTGAAACAGTGAAAATATTAATATGCTTACATTTATCCCTACCCCTATTGGAAACCCCCAAGATATTACCATTCGAGCTTTAGAAGAGTTCAAAAAAGCCACACTATTTTTATGTGAAGATACCCGTGAAACCAAAAGATTATTGCGTATACTAGAAACACGTTTTGATTTTGATTATCCTGAGGTTGAATTTTTATCTTTTCATGAACATAATGGAGCAGAGCGACTACTGGAAATTGCAGAGCGATTAAAAGATGAGCAAGTTGTCTATGTTAGTGATGCAGGAATGCCTATTATTTCTGATCCAGGACAAATCTTGGTTGAATATTGTCAACAAAATGAAATAGCTTATGATGTGCTTCCAGGTGCTTCTGCTGTTGTTACTGCCTATGCGGCTTCAGGTTTTGAAGAGGGTAGGTTTCTCTTTTTTGGATTTTTGCCCCATAAAGGAAGTGAGAGAAGCTCTACATTGATTGAGGGGATGAACAGAGAAGAGAATATTATTTTATACGAAGCCCCACATCGTATTGAAAAGCTTATTGGCGAAATTGTACAAATAGATGAAAATCGAGAAGTATTTTTTTCTAAAGAGTTAAGCAAGAAGTTTCAAAATTATTATAGAGGTTCAGCTCAATCTATTTTGGAAAAGTTTAAAAATGAATCAATCAATAGTAAGGGCGAGTGGGTTGTTGTGATTCGAGCTAAAAAAAATGAAAATAAAGCACTCTATGTCGATGATATTCTAGCTTTTGATTTACAACCCAAAGTCAAAGCAAAACTTTTAGCCAAACTAACTGATAAAACAGTCAAAGAGTGGTATCAAGAACTTATTCAGGCTTAAAATAGAGAGCTATTGCT
>Ga0256826_1001778_pt1 | contig 13364 bp, 12 predicted proteins | sample CV79metaG_FD_185975 | JGI IMG/M metagenome (GOLD analysis project Ga0256826, IMG submission 185975) | Hydrothermal vent microbial communities from East Pacific Rise, Pacific Ocean - CV79 | ecosystem: Environmental > Aquatic > Marine > Hydrothermal vents | place: Pacific Ocean: East Pacific Rise...
ATCAAAATCTTTGAAATATTTTTTGACAAACTTTTTATTGTATCGTTCCTCTTTTATAGCTATATAGGTCATTGCCAAACAGAGTGCCAAATCTGTTCCAGGGTTAATAGGTAGATACTCATCAGCTTTTAGTGCTGTAACTGTTGCACGAGGGTCAAGTACCACCAATTTTTGCTCTTTTTGTTTTCGTGCCAAATCTACACTATCAGGAGTAATAAGCGACTCAAATCGGTTAGCTCCTGCAATAAGTACAAAGTCACTCCCCTCTATATCCATCTCTCCAATATCCCCAATGGTCAAAATGGTAGCACCCAATTTAGTATTAAGACATATTGAACCCTCATCTAAAAAATTGCTACTTCCTAACTTTCCATTAAAAAATTTAATATACTCATCTTTATTAAATCCCTCTCCATTACAACTCATAATGGTTGAGCGATTATCCTTCTCCTCTTCAAGAATCTTTACAAGTTTATCTTTGATATACTCAAAAGCTTCATCCCAAGTGATTTTTTGATATTTACCCTCTCCTCTCTCTCCTATTCGTTTAAGAGGATACTTTAATCTATCATTATCATAGAGTGCTTGAATACCTGCATTACCTTTAGGGCATATCATATTTCTTGATTTAGGAAAAAGGGGATTTGGGTCTATTTTAGTTAAGATACTATTCTCTACTCGTGCAATACCTGCACACTTATTTCTACACATATTACACAAAAAAGGGGTATTTTCTACATCTTTATCTGATTTGTTAGTAGTAGATTGAGTAATAAAATCAGGTAGTGAGGTTATAGCATTTGAAGTAGTTGCATAAACACAAAGAGCTACACCACTTTGTAAAAATCGTCTTCTGGAGGTTTCTATTATTTTCATAAAAAATTATAACATAAGAAAAGGGTAGTATAAACTATACTACCCTTTTTAAGTACTTAAATCTTAGTACTTGTATCTAAAAAGGACTCTAAAGTCTTCAGCTTTTTTGACATCATTATCACCAATAGCACGAGGTGTACCACCTAGACCAAAGAAAGCATTACTTCCTGCATAATCATAATCAATTCTAGTATATCTAGCACTCATACTTAAAGATTTTGTAAGTGGTTTAATCCAGTAAACCTCTTTTGCATCTCCACGTGCAGCTATTTTACTACCAATCATAGTATCTTCGCCATAGGTTACACTTCTCCAGTATTTACTACCTTTATTATACTCAAATCCTAATCGTCCATCATCTGTTATAGGACATGGCATCTGAACTCCTGCCCAAATTGAATGACCTGTTTCACTACTATTTGAACCCAACATTGCCATTCCACTTTTTGGATGTGTTTTACTTTGGGAATAACTAGCAAAGAAGATAGTATCATCTAAAAAGTCATTTATACCATCACCTATACCATCAGCTTTGACCATAACTGTTGCTAAGTCTAAATCTCCAAAATTTTTAAAATTAGGGTCCATTTGACCACTCTTATCTACATCATAACCAATCATATCTTTTGATTTTGCATAGTTTGTATGAAGTGAGTATTGTCCATTATCATATGGAACAAATATCATTCCTATCATATTAGAGTTTACAGATGTTTCACTCTTTGCATAATCTTGTCCATCCATTGAAAATCTAGGTTTTGCACTTGTTAAACCTCTACCAAGACATAGTTTCACCCAACTACCTGTAAGTGGTGTAATTTTATTTAAACTCCATCTAAAACTAGCACCATCGAACTGAACATTTACTGTTGAAGCTATAGCTGATTTTCTATTTTGTCCCTCTCTAAAGTTTGCACCAAGTCCATCAACAGATGGTCGTCTACCAATACTAGCTGTCCATGCAATATCTTTTCCAAAAAAAGTATTGTTACTATATAACCAGTATGCCTCTTTTAGTTTCAACCCATCATCAGACAAAGCTTCATTTGTAACCCAATCAAATCTATGATTTACATTATTTTGTTGACTGTTTAGTGTCTGTCCAAAAGCCTTATTGAAAGCTGCTGTACCATAAAATCTAACTTTATCTCCTGCATCATATTTCATATTTATCAAAAGTCTATTTGATAAAAGTGAACTATTTTTTGCTGTACTACCATTACCAAATTCATATTTGATATTATCCATTGTTGTTCTAAAATCAACATCAAACTTAAGATGATTTCCATTTGCCATAGTTCTAGCTTGACTAGCTTTTTTGTGATTGGCTTTAACCTTCTTCTTTAAAGTCTTTAACTCTTTTTCAAGATTTTTCACTTGTGTCTCTAAATTGCTATTATCTGCCAATGCAGATACACTTAATGCTGTAACTAATGAAAGTAGTATCGCTCCTCTTTTCATCTAAACTCCTTTTGATTTTATGAATTTTATTCTACCTAATTCAATTAAGTATTTTTAAAATTTTATAAGCCGATATAAGACTTAAAAAATACTTAATATAGAGGCTTAAAGCCTCTATATTTTAATGCTCTTCATCCAAATTAAAGAACTTTGTTCCTGCATAGTACATAGCAACACAAAGACCTAAACCACCAAGAGAAATCATAATCTCTGTAGCACTTGGGAAGTAGTGAATCCACTCTGGTGGAAGCTGATACTCTCTAGTTTTTAACATCTGTAGAGGTTTAAGCTGTGTATCATGTACAAGATTATATCTCATAAAGAAGATACCAACCATACCACTTAATGATGCCCAGAAAAAGAGTACAGGTTTTCTACCCATAGTTTTCAAGATAATCACCAATGGAATCACCATTGCAAGTAGTACTTCTGTCCAAAATGGCATAGAACCTATAATATGATGAGCAACCTCTGCTCTGTTTGGCATACCACCATACATATCAGTTAGAAGTTTCCATGTTACAAAGAAGATAAGAATAGAGATAAGAAGTCCTTGAATCTTTGCAAGTCCCTCTAGCATCTTTTTAACTTCTGCTGGAAAATCTAATTTATATCTAAAGCCCATTAAGATATAGGCAATAAATACACCTGTAATAAATGCTGTCAAAATAAAGTATGTTGGATAAAATACTCCATTTGAAATTGGTCTAGCATTTAGGAAACCAAATACTGAACCTAAGTTTGAGTGAGCTGCAAGACCAACCAAAAGACCTGTTAGACCAAATATCTTAGCCTTTTTCATATCTCCTTTAAGTAGAAATATAAACTCAATAATCATAAATGTCAAGTAGATACCATAGAGTGTACCCATCCACCAAATAGCAGAGGTTAACCCTGGGCTAAGTACGTTGTAAATCAACATTCTAACAGGATGTCCTATCTCAAATGCGATAACAGCAAACCCTGCTAAAATAGTTACAATCGAGCCAAAAATTGCTCTTTTGGAGATAAGCATATAATCTTTAAATCCAAATACATCTCCCAATGAACCAACAATACATAATCCTGTTGAGCTAACAACAAAGAAAATATATACAGCAATCAATAGTCCCCAAGGATGCTCACGTGTTACGTTATAAGCATGGTGTCCATGCATTAAATAGATGGCTACACCTATTACAAACATAGCAATAAATGCCAATGTCAACACTGCCACAATATTATTTCGTGGCGATTTTTCAAAACTCAACAACTCTTTTATGCTAACTTTATTAACAGGAATTGTTGTTATAAACTCTTTCGCTTTATTTATCATATCAACCTCCTTATGTTAGGTAGAATAGTTTTGGATTAGTACCGAGATTAGATTTCAAAGAGAAATGGTCTCTTGTTCTAAGAAGTTCACTAATTTCACTGTCATAATCATCAAGGTCACCAAAAGTTCTAACTTTTGTAGGACAAGTGTTTTGACAAGCTGTTGTAGTCTCACCACGAGCCAACCTAGTATCTGAACAGAAAGTACACTTATCAACCGTCATTGTTCTATCATCTACATATCTTGCATCATAAGGACAAGCATTCATACAGTAACTACACAAAATACACTTATCACTATCTACTCTAACTACATGATTCTCATCATAATAGGTTGCATTTGTAGGACATACCTCTTGACAAGGAGCATCATCACAATGTTGACACTGACTTGGCATAAAAGTATTTGATACGATATCAAGTAGTGGCCATTCACCCTCTATCTCTTTTACTCCAACCCAAATTCTATGCTTATCTGCACCAAGAAGAACACCATTCTCCTCTTTACAAGCAACTTCACACGCTTTACAATTGATACAATTTTTGTAATCTAAAGCCATTCCATATCTTGCCATAATTACACCTTTCTTATTTCAACATTGGTTTCGTGCATTACTGCCGCACCATAGACTGGTTCTATTTTATCCTCTATTAAAAGAGCATCATTAGCACCACTTCCATAAGCTATCTCCATACCTTCACTACTACCACCAAAACCATGTAACATAAATATCTGATTTGGAGCAATTTTTTCAGTAGGATAAGCTTTAATCTGAACTTTACCTATGTTACTTTTTACTTCAACCATATCACCAAACTCAATATTTTGTTGTTTAGCAACTCTCTTATTAATCCAAATATAATTGGTAGAGATAAGGTCTCTTAACATAAGGTTATTTGTAGTTCCACTTTGAGTAAATTGAGCATGACGACCTGTTATCAATCTAAACTTACCTTTTGGAACACTAAAGTTCCATTTATCATGCCATGTTGGCATAGCATCTACACCTTTTTTTGTTAAGTTTTTAAAGTTGATATTAATTTTTAACTTATCACCTTTTGTTATATAGTTTTTCTTACTTTCAGGATAGTATTGATACTCATTTGCATTTAACTGCTTATGATACTTCTCCATGTTTGGATAGAATACACCTTTTTCATCAAGAGTTTTCCAAGCCTCTTCACCAAAAGCTTCTACAATTTTCTCTTCATTCTGCTCATAGGTAGGCTTTTCCCATACATCAGCTAGGTTAAATCCATTCTCTTCATAATACTTCTCAATCTCTTCAGGTTTCATACCCTCTGTATCATCTTGAACATCACCATCATACTTTCTGGTAATTTCCCAAAGAGGTTTAGATAGTTTTTCAGCTAACTCTTTATAGATAACTTCTGGCTCTTTTGTCTCAAATAGAGGTTTAGATGCCTGTTTTCTCATAACAATAGCAGGTTCTAATCCACCATAACTAGCAACAGGAGAAGTTCTTTCAAGATATGAAGCCTCTGGTAAGATAACATCTGCAAACATAGTAGTATCACTAGGCAAGATATCTATCATAACATTCAAATCCATCTTTTTTAAGAACTCTTCTGTTTTTTTAGTATTTGGAACACCTGCCATTGGGTTATGCTTTCTCATCATCATAACTCTAACAGGATATGGAGCTTTACCCTCAAGTACCATATTTCTAAATACTATCCAAGAACCTGTTTTTAGAGAAGGAATTGCAATACCCTCTTTATCAAATCTTGATTTAACTTGGTCATACATAGGTGCATTGATATTCTCTTTTGGCAATGCTAACTTTTTACCATAAACAATACCACCCTTTTTATCAAGATTTCCACTTAGAGCTTGATAAATTGCCATTGCACGACGGAGTTGGAAATCATTTTTACTAAATACGCTTCGTCTTCCTTGATAATATATAGGGCTTCTAGCCGCCATAAAGTCACGAGCAATCTTAGCTATATCTTTAGCTTTAAGTCCAGTAATTTTTTCTGCCCACTCTGGAGTATATTTATGTGAGATTATATGCTTTTTATACTCTTCAAAACCAACACCATATTTCTCTATAAACTCTTTGTCATAAAGCTCTTCTGTTATTGCAACATAAGTCAAAGCCAAAACAAAAGCCAAATCAGTACCAGGATTAATTGCTAACCACTTGTCTGCTTTAGCAGCTGTATTAGTAAATCTTGGGTCTAAAACTATTGTTTTAAGTCCTCTTCCTTTGCTTCTTTTGAACATATCCATAGTATCAGGAGTAATAATAGCTTCAGCTCTATTTGCACCTGCACAGATAAGATAATCAGCATTATTTAAATCTGCTTCACCATAAGTTCCAATAGTATTAATATAAGCACCTAAAGTTGTCTCAAGACAGATACTAATCTCATCCACATAGTTAGGACTTCCTATTTTCTCTCCTACTAAGACTTCAAATCCCTCTTTTGAAAGACCTTCCCCATTACAGTAACCAATAGTTGCACGGTTATCTTTCTCTTCATCAAGAATCTGTGCCAACCCTTTAAACTTATCTGTTCCATTTAAAATAGCTTCATATGCTTCCTCCCATGAAACTCTTTTATACTTCCCATCACCTCTCTCTCCAATTCTAACCATTGGATATTTAAGTCTATCTGGGTCATACATGGTTTGAATACCTGCATTTCCTCTAGCACACAACATATTTCTACTTTTTGGGAAATATGGATTTGGATTTAGCTTAGTAACCACTCCATCCTCAACTCTAGCGAACCCTGCACATTTATTAACACAAATACCACAAAGATAGGGAACATTCTCAGCTTTCCCCGTTCCTGTTTTGGTAGTAATGGATTTTGGGACACCACTATGGTGTGACTCTTCACTACTAGCAAAAAGATTGGTTGCTGTTACTGCTGAACCACTAACGATGCTCATAGCAATTGAACCTTGAAGAAATCTTCTTCTTGATACTTCAACTTGCATAAATTTTCCTCCTTATTTTATCTTTAGTTTTAAATGAGAGTAAAAAACTCCCATTTATAAGACTACATTATATGTTATAGAACTATTTCTTATGCAAAACTTTTATTTTGTATTTTTTTATACAAATAAGTAATATTTATCATAAACATTACTTATTATACACAACTTAATTAATCACCTATCAATATTAATTATATTTATAATAAGTAAAAATAATAATTAAAATGAAAATGTTAATAAATGTTTAATAAAAAGTATCAAAAGATAATAATTATGAGCCTTAGAAGCATATTTCATGAGTAAAAAAGTAAGATATTTATAGTTTAAAGTATTAAAATAGGAAGAGAAAATGAAAAAATAAAGAGGGAGATTGGTCGATTAAAATCGACCAAAAAAGTAAAAAATAGTACCGACTATCTTTTTGAGAACTGTGGAGAACGTCTAGCTTTTTTCTTACCTGGCTTCTTACGCTCAACAACACGTGAATCACGAGTCATAAGTCCCATAGGCTTAAGAATTGTTCTAAAAGACTCTTCGTAAGCTACAAGTGCTTTTGTAATACCATGTTTAACAGCGTCAGCTTGTGCTGAATAACCACCACCAAGAGTTGATGCTTTGATATTTACTGATTCAAGTTGCTTAGTTGCTTCTAGTGGAAGTCTAACTTTCATCTTAAGTGTCTCATGTCCACCTAACCACTCATCTAATGTTTTACCATTAATAGTCATCTCACCATTACCTGGAGTCAACCAAACTTTAGCAATCGCTGCTTTTCTTTTTCCTGTTGCATAGATAGTTGCCATTCTTATGCTCCTTTATTTATTTGTGCTGTGTGAGGATGCTCTGAACCAACATACACTTTTAATTTTTTAAGCATTGCTCTACCCAAAGTAGTCTTTGGAAGCATACCTCTTACAGATAGTTTATAAAGCTTCTCTGTGCTGTTCTCTAACATATCATCAAGTTTTTTACTTTTAGTAGAACCAAAGTAACCTGAGTGAGTAAAGTACTCTTTTGTTGTTAATTTATTACCTGTAAACTTCGCTTTTTCAGCATTAATGATTACAACGTAATCCCCACAATCCACATTTGGAGTAAATGAAGGCTTGTGTTTACCTCTTAAAAAAGTAGCTACGTCTGTTAAGATACGACCAAAAGTTTTACCTTCAGCATCAATGAGAATCCAATCTCTCTGTACCTCATGAGGTTTCATGACAGATGTCAATTTCATGTTGTTTCCTTGTTTTAAATAAACCCTACGGCTTTGAGTGATGGGATTATAGCGTAAAAAACTTAAATTTTCTTTAAATTAAGTTTAAATTAAGCTTAAACTCTGAAAAAGAAATCCTCTCCTGCTCTATTCGTAACTGCTCACCATATATATTATATTTTAGCCCATCAAAAAGCAACTCTTCATCTTTACTCAAATGAGAAAGCACTCCCAAAAAAGGCTTACTCTCCACCACAGCCAAACTCTTAAACCTCATCAGCGTCTGCTCATCCATCAAGATAGATTGAGTTTGAGAAAAATAACCACGAATCTGTGAAAGTATAGCAAATCCATGTGTATCAATATCGCCCCAATAGTAGATATTTTTTGTTTTCAACCAAGCCACCTCTTTAAGCAACTCTATCCCATACCCTAATCCGAATATTACAATAGAATCTTTTCGCTTAGGAAAACTCAATCCATTGATTTTATTCTCTGTAATATAGACATTTGTACAACCCAAATTCAAATTTTTAAAGAGGTTAAGAGGCAAAGAGACATCATCAAGACCACAAATATAGTGTTGTTCATCCAAAATCCTAAATCGAATGCTAGGTAAATCATATTTCAATCCATATTTCTTCTCAAATCCATAATGAGCCATTTTAGTTATCTCTCCATTATAGAATTTTGGCTCTAAAATAGTCTCCAACAGTCTATCTAAAACCCTTTTATACTGCTCAATAAACTTACTATCCACCCCCTCTATCTCCAACTCTCGAACATAGAGATTGGGTTGAGGAGAAGCCACAAAATAGTGGCAAACCCTCAATAATCTATCCCAAACATCAGCATATTCCATTATCAACTTTGGCTCTTTTGTCAAAAGTGCTTTTAGCAGTGGGAAAGTAGAAAAGCTCTCTTCTAACAAGAATATATGCCTATCAAACTCTCCCTTTTTCCCAAGATAAAATAAAAACTGCTCTCGTGTAATGGTAACAGAACGAGGCAAAGACTGCTCCCCCAAAGAGCGATAGGAGACCGATACAAACTCAATCTCAAAAGGGAGTTGATTTAACTCTTTTATCCACTGGTTAATCTGATTAAAACTACTCTCTATATTTTTTTGAGAGAGTCTTTTAAAGGTGAAGTTTAGCTCAAAAGGCTCTTTTTTCAGATAGGCTTTTAGGTGTTCGCCTTTGGTGTATAGAGTTGTTAGTTTTTTTGTTATGGTTTGTTTGGTTTGTAGTTTTAGGGGCATTGGTTATCCTATTAATTCCTAAATTCATGGTTAGTTTATGATGAAAAGTTCTCTAACATCCACTTTAAAGTCCAAACACGAAAAGCTATAAATTCATTATCCATATTTTCACTATTTTCTTTAAATTTTAAAACAATAGAATCAAATAATTCTAGATTTTCTTGAGCTATGGCATCGTCTAACTTTTTCTTAAACTTATCATAGACATCTTTTCGTTCTGTAATTAAATATTCTCTATCTAACTTACAACAATCAATAGTATATTGTATTCTATCATCAGGGGAAGAGATATTACCTTTTATATCAAAAATCAATTTACCCATCACATCTTCTAGCTCAGGATGAACCATTTTAGGACATTCTAAGCGATTATATAGTTTTGTACTGCGATGTATTTTACGGTCAAAACTTTTACTATAATTTACTTTTAGATTTAATATCTCAAATTTACTAAGCTTACTATTCCCACATCTATGGCAACATAGTAAAAGATTGTCCCATGAAAAAGCCAACCAATAATATTTATTTTTAGGTCGATAATGGTCAATAGTACTTGTCTCATCTGGTAACTTTACATTTTGTGGTATAACTTGCAATAACTTCTCTTCACAATAGGCACATTTATTATGATAAATTTGAATTAGGAGATTTTTTGTATCATCTTTTTTATATTGCTCATCAACTTTTTTTTTCTTTTTGGGATACTTTTTTTGAGTAATAACACTATTTCTTTTTAAATTTGCTGTACTATTTAAAGACTCAGGAACAACAGATAAATCTTTCTCTACCTTTCTCATTTTTTATCATCTTTAGTCAATTCGCGTAAACGCTCTCCAATCATCTTAAAAATATCTTTTTCTGTTATCCCTTTATCTTTATTATATTGAGCTATCTGTTTGTGTATCTTCGAGTAGAGAAAATCATCACTGGTATCAATATCTTCATCACTATATCTAGCTCGTGCATCATCCAAATTAAACAGAGGAGAGGTAGCCACACTATTTGCCATCAAATTTTTGATATTATCAACAGGTTGAGAGATTTTACTCACTCCATCTTCTTTGTATATTTTGAAAAATATTGCATCTTTTGACGCACCCAAAATAACCGTTGGAGAGTGTGTCGTAAAAATAAATTGAATATTTGGAAACCAAGTTCTTAGTTTTTGGATAATGGAGTAACCCCATTTTGGATGTAGGTGTAAATCTACCTCATCAACTAAAACAACTCCTCTAAAATCAGATAATTTTTTAACATAAGGTTGCATCTTCGATAATCGGCTTAGCAAATCAATAATCCAAACAATCACACTTCTATAGCCCTCTGAAAGTTCAGATATTCGTGTAGGTGTTCCTCTCTCTGTAAAATTAATACCATAACTTTGAATATCAATTTCAATATTATTGTCTAAAATATTTTTTAACATCTCTTTAACATCTTTGAGAGGAATAAAACCCTGTTCTCCCTTTAACTCTCTATAGTCCAAATCTTTTAGCCACTCTTCAGGATTGGTTAAAGCATACTCATTACTAAAGAGAGAAAGATAACCATAAACATCTTTCTTCCCTATATATTTCCCACGATTAACACCATAAGCAACCACATTACGATAACTATTTTTTGTTTGCTTATAACGATATTCTTGTTTCTCACTATCAACTAACAACAAATTCATTTTTGACTTTGTAGGTTTAATAAAATCATTAATTGTACTAATATCTTTATCTCCACTCAATGCTAATACAAGAGCTTGTAGAAACAGTGTTTTCCCATCACCATTTTCACCTACAATATATATCTCTTTCTCTTTTTTTAATTTTTTTAGCTCAATATCAACAAGAGAGAAGTAGTTTTTAATAGAAATTTTATTAATCAAAGGTATTTTTGGATTTTTTTCATCCAAATTATCGCTCATCTGTTTTATTTTTTGAAAAATACTAGAGGGTAAATATCCCTGTCCAATATTATTAAATAATTTTCCTATCACTCCAAGAGCTTCTTCTTTACTTATTATCTTTCCTTGTGCAAAAAGATTATTAGTGGCTTCAATCTCTACTTTTCCATCTTTTGTTATATTTACAATTTTAATTAAAGCATAAATTCCTGCTTCCAACTTCTCAATATTATATTTATTTAAAAGCCATTTAGGTCTATTATCATTGCTGACCTTTAACACACCTTCCATACCAATATGAATATCTTTTAATTTATTTAGAGTATTCCAACTATGTTTTCCAAGTCCTCTTAATAAATCATTTACTTTATAATTTTCTTCAGATTTATCTCCAAATAGTTTATAAGGACTACAAATTACTCTTAAATACTTTTTTGACATTTCATACCTTCATTCACTCAACTATAAGTAATTATATACTTTTTTTCTAAAATAACAACCTATCCTATTCTCAAAATTTTCTAAAACCTCTCACACCAATAACGCCAATCTTCAATAACATTATCTGTCACCTTATCACAATCAATACTTCTAATAAACTGCAAAGGAACATCATAAATATGTTCATCTTTTTGAATACCAACTGTAGCTACAAAATTATCAATATGCACATCATCCTCACTACTATTTGTAAACTCATAAACCTCAACTACATCACCCTCTTCAAGACCACTAATTTCACTATTTTTCAGAATAGTGGCTTTAAACGGAAGATTGAGATTGTCTTCAAGATAATAGAACCACCCCATCGCCATCTCATACCCATCACAACAATCTACAATAACCTCATCTTCTATTCTATCTTTTCTATTTTGATCACTTGTGCCTTTACTTTCTATGACCATTACGCTACCAACCTTTCTCTCTTAAATTCATCTCTCAAAGCCTGTAATACAGGCTCATAATTATCTATTTCAACCAACTCATTATATATTCGTGTGCGAATATCTTCTATATCATCAACCGTTTGCCCTTTAGTAAACTCCAGAAATTGCTGTTGTAGATTGTTATCTTTCTCTAAGAGCTGTCTTAAAAAGCTTAGTTTTTTACTCTTTTCTGTTTGGTTGTATTTTTCTTTAAAACTATTTTGCATATTATCTCTTCTTCAACTGATAAATATAAACATATCCCTGTCTCTCTTTTGGAACAATAGTGTTAATACTCTTCTCAACCTCTTTTTTATTCGTTCCACTTGCCACAATTACATTATCAATAATAGCAAAATATCCTCTACTTATCCCTGCTAATCTCAATGATTTTGACAGAATTCTACTATTTGATTTGCCAACTTCTCTATAATATAGTTGCTTTAGCTCCTCACTCTTTGAGATAATCTCCTCTATCTCGTCAGCATAATACTCTCTATTGGTAGCATTTTTAGCATAAAATTGGAGTAGTTTTCCATCTCCGTCACTCTCTTCATTATATGGCAGAGAAGTGATTAAACCATGTTTTGCTTCGGCAATACCCAATCCATCATTTATATTTTTACGTATAGATGCACCAAAGTAGATATTTTTAGAGAGTATCAAGCCATCATAAATTATTTTTCCTTTAAAAGGAAGCAGAACCGTCTCTACCCATGATGGCAGATTAAATATCTCATCAAACCCCTCATAAAGAGCATATACTCCATAAGCTCTATCCTCTCCATCTTTGCTAGATAAAAATTTTGCATATTTTTTCAACTGTTTTACAATAAAAAATGTCCCTTTAACCTGCTCTCTCCAAGACAATACTATCTCGATATCATCCTCTGTTAAATCATCTCTATACTTCTCTACAAACTTATCAAATATCCATTTTTTATCACTATAAATAGCATCTCTAATCACTATCTTATCTTGGAAATCAAGTTCAAAAAAATCATCTATTGTAGAAAATCCTTTAACCAATCCATTCAATTGATTTGCATATAAAAATAACATTGGTTGTAGCTTGTGTAGTTGTTCTAATTCTCTCTCTGTTAATCTCATTTTTTCACCTTCTTTTGGTTTACAATTTTAGGGTTTACCTCTTCCCCTCCAAATAAGCCTCCACACTCAATCCCACAACACTACTATCCATCCCCTCATGGTTATGCACAAAATGAATAGAGCTAATATAAGGCTCAATAATATTAATCTTCTGAATAGGCGTAATTACCAAGAGTTGCAAATTTAACTTTTTAAATAGCTCCAACCCATATTTGGTAGAATCATCCGACCCTTTACCAAACGCCTCATCTATCATTACAAATCTAAAACTCTTGGCACTGTTCTCTTCGAGTCCGTAGGCAAAAGCGATAGAGGAAGCCAACACGGTGTAGGCGAGA
>Ga0256826_1001779_pt1 | contig 13355 bp, 11 predicted proteins | sample CV79metaG_FD_185975 | JGI IMG/M metagenome (GOLD analysis project Ga0256826, IMG submission 185975) | Hydrothermal vent microbial communities from East Pacific Rise, Pacific Ocean - CV79 | ecosystem: Environmental > Aquatic > Marine > Hydrothermal vents | place: Pacific Ocean: East Pacific Rise...
CCTTACTTGCTTTCGCTGGGTATTACTATATTGATGCTTCTATCACAAGTATTTTTATAGGTATTTTTATAGGTCGGTTAATGCTACTTGTTATTTTTCCGGTGATGGTAAATAGAATGATGAAAAATGAAGAAAAATTTACTTTTTCCTTAAAACTTTTTTTATATGCTATTGTAATTTTAGGATTTTCTTATTTTATAGGTATAGAACAAAAGTTTGATAGTTGGTTTGTATTGATTTTTACAAGTAGTATAGAAGTTCCTATTGTTATGTTTATTGTATATAAACTTCTTTTAAGTGAAGATAATCAAGAGTTTATTAATAAAAAGTTTATAGGAAAAATAGTTAGGAGAAAGAAATGAATAAGATTATAGGTTTACTTAAAGAGATTTATTTTATGTTTTTAAACCCCAATAAGGTAGCAGAAATACGAGGTGTACATTTTGGAAAACGTTGTCAGTTTAGAACTAAGAAGTTTGGTTCTGAACCTTACTTAATTAATATAGGTGATGATTTTAAAACAGCTGGTGAGGTTCAATTTGTAACACATGATGGTGCAGTACATGTACTACGAAATCTTTATGATGAGTATAAAAAAATAGATTCATTTTCTGGAATCACTATTGGGAATAATGTTTTTGTTGGATATGGTACAGTTATTTTACCTGGAACGGTAATGGATGATAATATTATAGTAGGTGCAGGAAGTATTGTTAAAGGTATTCTTGAGTGCAATAGTGTATATGCAGGTGTTCCCGCTAAACGAATATGTTCTTTAGATGAATATATTGAACGAAATAAAGATAATTTTATTCAGACAAAAGGTATTAGTTCAAAAGAAAAAAGAGTCTATTTGGAACGAATTTTTCACTTAGAGAAAAGGAGTTAACATGACAGGTGGATTAAAACATACTATACTTTCATTGTTAATGACAATGTTTATTGCTTCATTGATTATTTTTGATTTATCATCAAATGTTTTATATAGTAATTTTTTTAACCTTCTTCTTTGGGTCGCATTTCTTATTGTCTTTATTTTAGAGAAAGACTATAGAATACCGTTTCCTAATATTATACTTACGTATTTTTTATTTTCTATGTTTGCCATTGCCAGTGTCTTATGGGCTGTAAAATTTAATTTGGCATATAGTACAGGAATGAGATTGATTGTTGTTACGCTTAATCTTATTGTCTTATATATAATGTTTGAGCGATACAGGTTAGAAAAAACAGTGCTTTACGGAATTTTGTTGGGAGCATTTTATAACTTTTTAATTGCATTTAATATTATACATGTAAGTTATGAAATTTTTGAGTTTGGACGTTTTTTGGGAACTACAGGAAATTCAAATAAACTTGCAAATGTTATGATTATTTCTATCTTTTCTTCTCTTGTATTACTCTCTTTTTCAACTACAAAAGGATGGTTTAAAATTTATAATTATTTAAGTATTATGCTCTCTTTTTATTTGGTTGTGTTGACGGTTTCTAAAAAAGCAATGATTCTAGCACCTTTAATGATTTTATTATCATTTTCAGTGAAATCACTTCGATTAAAAAATATCATTCTTTTCTTTATTGTGGCATATGTTGGATATAAAGTGGCAGAACAGTATGTCGATATGGATTATTTAGCAACAGTTTATGAATTGGTTGAAAAAAGATTTATGGGTATGTTAGATACCTTCCATGGTCAATCAGGGGATCAAAGTAGTGAAGAGAGAGCGCATTTAATATCTGGAGGGTTAGATGCTTTTGCAAATCATCCTTTTATTGGTATTGGCTTAAATAACTTTAGGGTCTTTTTTGGTAAATATGCGCACAATAACTATATTGAACTTTTGGTTGGTATAGGTATTATTGGTATGATACTTTTTTATACTATCTATGCTTTTCTTATTCAAAAAGTATATCAGATGGATGCTTCTAATCTTAGACGTTACTTTGGAGGTATGATTATTGTTCTTCTTGTTATGGATATGGCAACAGTAACGTATTATAATAAGTTGATTCTCTTTGTCCTTTTGTTTATGTATTTTATGGCGGAAAATCATATGGAGAGGTTAGAACATTGAAAAAACAAATTATACTTTTTGTAATGCATGAACTTAATGTAGGTGGTGCGGAGCGTGTGATTAGTAATTTAGTTAACCATATGAATAGAGATAAGTTTGAAGTACATCTTTGTCTTTTTAAGAAAAAAGGTGCATTGGTTGAGACAATTAATGATGACGTTATTATTCATGATTTACAAGCAACACGTGTTCTCTCTTCGGTTCATAAATTATGGGGATTAATTTTGAAGGTAAAACCAAATATTGTTTTTTCTAGTATTACCCATGTTAATTTATTACTCTCGTTTTCTGCACCAGTGTTACGATTTATATTGAAAGATACAATTTTTGTAACACGTGAAGTAAATAATCCTAGTATTCGTGCTAGATATATGCCAAAATCAAAAAGTTTAGATCGATTTTATAAATATTTTATTGGTAATTTTGACCATATTATTGCACAATCAAACTATATGAAAGAAGATTTAATAGGACACTATGGCTTAAGTGATAAAAAGATAACAGTAGTGAATAATCCTTTAAATAGTACTGAGATTTTAAGTAAACTTTCTGAAGAAAAAGAAAAGAATCTTTTAATGGATAATAAAATTAATATTATAGCTATAGGAAATTTACGTCGACAGAAGGGCTTTGATAAGCTGTTAGAAGTAATGAATTATATGGATAATAGATTTCATCTTAATATCGTAGGTGAAGGAATTGAACGACATAATTTAGAAGCAAAAATAGCAGCTTTAGAGTTGCAAGATTCTATTAGTTTATTAGGATTTCAATCAAATCCATATCTTTTCATGAAAGAAGCTGATATTGTGGTGTTAAGCTCAAATTATGAAGGTTTTCCTAATGTCATTTTAGAAGCCAATGTTTGTTCAAAATTTGTGGTAGCATATAACTGCCCTGGTGTAAGTGACGAGATTATTCAAAATGGCGTTAATGGTATTTTAGTGGAGTATGGTAATGTTGAACTGCTAGCTAGGGCATTGATAAAATATGCTTCAGTATCACATGATGAGCAAGCAATTATTGCAAGTACAAAAAAATATAATGTAAAAAATATAGTAAAAAAATATGAAGAGATTTTTATAAAATAGGAAAAATAATATGAAATTGATATATATGGTAAATGGTATAAGTAAAACATCAATTCCTTGGAGATGGGCAGATTACTTTAACGCGCGCTCAACATTGATGAATATAAAGTTACTGAGTGTTAAAAGAATAGCCAACGAGTTTTTAAGTATCCACAAAAATATAGATATAGTGCACGGACATCATATTAAGGCAATGGCTCTATTTTTAGTCTCAAATGTACTTTTACGTAAAAAGAGTGTGTATACTGTTCATGGCTCATATTTGTTCTTATCTAACAGTAATGCAAAACTCCTGAAATTTATATTTAGATTTTCAGATAAAATAATTTTTGTGAATAAGATGCTGTATGATGTATTGCCTTTAGCGATGAGAGATTCTATCTCTGGTAAATATGAGATAATTCTTAATGGTGTTGAGACGGATTATATTTATAAAAAATCGGATGTTTATGCTAAGTTTAATATAGATGAGAATGATATCATCTGTTTTCACCCCGCACGGTTTGTCCCTGAAAAGAATCATATACGCCTACTGAGTGCATTTCAACCTCTAATAGAAAAAAATCCAAAAATAAAATTGGTGCTTGCCGGAGATGGAAAGTTAAAAGAAGAGATAGATACGCATATTTCAAAACTAGGTTTAGATAATAATATTTTACGTTTAGGACTGATTGAGCGTGATGAAGTTTATAACTTTTTAGAACGTTGTGATCTCTTTCTTATGCCTTCTGTGTCAGAAGGGTTAAACATTGCTTTTTTAGAGGCAATATCAATGAAGAGTAAAGTTCTTGTAAGTAATATTGAACAGTTTGTTTATCCTATAGAAGCATATGATTTAGATTCTGAAGAGATTAATGTTACTTTTGTAAATCCTTTAAACGAGAGTGCTATAAGTGAAGGTATATCTTCTGCCTTAAAGAAAGAGAAAAATTTTGGGTATGATTGTTCTGATTTTTCATTGGAGACAATGATGCATAAGTATGAGAATATTTATAAAAAATTACTAGATTAAGTTTTTAGTTAAATACTTTCCCAAAGTGATTCTTTGGGAAAGTAAATTTATGTTGACGTACTTAAATTAAAGTTTATTCGTATCCATAACCATAGCCATAACCATATGATTTTGTACTCATTTGACTTCCATTGATAATAATTCCCATTTTAGATAGTTCATTCTTCTCAATAAGGCCATTTAAATCATCTATAAACGATTTTTCTGCGTAGTTTTCTCTGAATACAACAAGGTTTATATCTGTAAACTGCATAAGATATTTGGTATCTGCTACAAGTCCGATAGGTGCTGTATCAATAAATATATAATCATATTGGGATTTTAAATGTTCCAATAATTTTGGTAATTTATCTGATAAAATAAGCTCAGATGGGTTAGGTGGAATTGGCCCTGCTACAATAATATCTAAGTTTGAATGTTCTGTAGAGAAAATAATCTCATGAATAGAATCCTTACCACTTAAATAGGTACTCATACCTTTATGTTGTTTAATATCAAAGTAATTATGAAGGGTAGGTTTACGTAAATCAAGATTTAAGACAATACACTTATATCCTGCCAGTTGAAATACTGAACTAAGGTTTGCAACCGTAGTTGTTTTTCCTTCTCCTGGAATGGTTGATGTTACTAATATAATATTTGAAGTATCTTTATTTTTAACAAACTGAAGGTTGGTTCGTAAACTACGATAACTTTCAGCAAAAGGAGACTTTGGTGAAGTATAAACTTCAAGCTTAATATTTTTCTTTTTAAGAGAAGGAATAATCCCATAAATTGGAAGGGAAGTTAAGCTTTCAATGTCTTCTTTGTTAAGAATTTTATTGTTTATGGTATTAAGAATAAAAGCAAGTAAAATACCTATTACTAATCCAGCCATACTTGCAATAAGCATCATAAGTGTACGTTTAGGTTTCACTGGATTTGTATCACTATAGGCACGATCAATTATCTTATAATCAGAGAGTGTTGCAACTTTAATAATTTCATTCTCTGCTCTTTTTTCAAGAAGATACGCATACATTTTAGAGCCAACTTCATAATCTCTTTTAATATTAATAAGTTTTTTCTCTTGTGTTGGTAGTGTTTCCAGTCGCTCTTCATAGGAATCTTTTTGTTTACGAAGATTCAGATTTCGGTTTGTAATACTTGCTTTTAAGTTTTGCATATTAAGGAGTATTTTGTTTTTTATACTCTCTATTTGTCTTCGTATGGTTACTAACTTAGGAAATTCATCGGTATATTCTGCTGTTAATGCATCTTCTTGCAGTTGCAAGGTTTGTAATGATGTAATAAGCCCTAATGTTGGTTTATCTTGAAGTTCCATCAATGAAGGGGCAATAGCATCAAGATTTTCATTGTGTTTTACAAAACTAATTAAATTTTGAAGAAGCTTTTGTTTTAATTCATTTTCTGAAAGTTGAATTTCAACAGTACTTAATTCTCTAATAAATGTTTCTGCCTGTAATGTAGGCTGAATAACTTGTTCTGAAATCTTATATTTCTCAAGTTTATCTTCTGAGTTTTTAAGTCGTTCTTTTGTAATTTTAAGTTGTTTTTCTATAAAGGCAAGAATTTTGTTATTTTGTTGATTCTTATTGTTAATACTCTCATCAATAAAAGTTTCTGCCACAGCATTAACATAAGCATCTGCTCTTTTTGATATATTGTCTTGATATTCAATTTTAATCAGAGGGGCATTTTTATTAACTTGCATAATATTTAGATTTTGTTTAATTAACTTTTCATAAATATTTCGATTATTCCCGTTGATAACAACATGAATCGGTTTGTTAACTTTTTCTTTTTTTTCAACCACTAATGAAAAGTAGTCAGTTGTTAGTTCTTGGTTATAATTATAAATCTTTTTATTGTCTAATTTAATAAGATTTTGATCAAAAAGATAATTTAAAATCTTACGTTTATAAGAGTATTTAATATCTAAGGTAAAACCCTTTTGTTGAGGAGTGATGGTAATCTTTTTCCCTAAAATTGATTTATTAAAAATCTTAACATGTGTTAAATCGATTGGAATATGCTTTTTATATAGCTCTATCTCTTTATAGTTTTGATCACTATAGTAACGAGTTGTAAAGTCAACTTTTTTTAGGGCTTTATTATTAATATAAAATGTTTTTAACAGTTCAAGTTCTTTATCAATTTGCTCTTTACCATAATTGGAAAAAGCATTACCAATAAAGTCGCCACTGTTCATACCTTGCTTACCCGATGATTTTATTTCAATAACAGCATGAGAGCTATAGATAGATGGTAGAAAATACAATCGAACACCCATCAAGAGAAGGGCTAAGAGAGTAGTGATAATTATTAACCATTTATATTTTTTTATTGTTTTAAAAACTTCTTTTAAATCAATTTTGTTGTCGTTTTCCTGCTTTATAGCTTGTGTATTATTATTTTGGTACATAGTTTTTTACCTCGTTTAACTATTTTGTTAAGTATTTAATATTAACAAATGGAGATAAAATATCACCGATAAGGTTAAAGATAGGGTCTATTTCATTGACTTTAACGTTAAAGGCTTTCATGTCGTTAGGCATAACATAAACTATATCATTAGGTTGAATCATTAAATTAGCTGTTCTTAGAGAACGTGCATCCGTTAGGTTAACAATTTGTGTTTTAACCTGTCCTCTATAGGTTTTAAAAACCATAATAGATTTTCTATTGGCATAATCTGTAAGATCACCAGACTTAGCCAATACCTGTAAAAGGGTGAGCTGTTCGTTTTCTAACATGATTTCACCAGGGTGTTTTACTTCACCTATAATATAGGCACGTTTATTAAGTACTTCAAGTTGTACATCTGGAAACTTAAGATAGGTAGAGAAGGCGCTAGTTACTCTCTCTTCTGCCTCTGTTTGGGTTAATCCTGCAACATGAATTTTCTTTACCAATGGTAAACGAATATTTCCATCAGAGTTTACTAGAAGTCCTCTATCTTGTTTAATACTTTGAATAGTAGTGGTACTAAGTTCAGGGTGTTTGTAGACAACAATTGATATTCTATCATGTGGTAGAATTTTATATTCAAATTGAACATTATTTACTTTTGAACTGGCATAATTTTTGCCCTCATTTGTTGCGTGTTGGTAAGCTTGTGGCACATCTGCATTGTTAAAAAGAACATAGTCTTCTTTTGTGCTACACCCCGATAAACTTAATATACAGAGTAGATATAGTAGATTTTTTTTCATAATATTAATTAAAATCCCTTCATATAAATTTAATTTTGTTTTATGATTAACATGATAGCATAATTAATAACAAATACGATTGATAAAAAGAGTATTTTTAGATTAAATATATCATTTAATATTAATTTGTTATATAGATTATATTTTATACTATAAGTAATTTACGCTGAAGAAAAAGATGGAGTGCTTGTAAGTACGACTCCATCTAAAAAGAATTAAGCTCTTTGGGTCTCTCCTGAAAAACTAATAATTCCATATTGAAGGTTTGAAATATGTTTAAATCCTAAAGATTTCATGGCATGCTGTACTTGATAACTTCTACTTCCAGAGTGACAATAAACTAAGATGGGCATCTCTTTCTTGCTATTGAGCTTTTCAATACTTGCATAAAAGCTTGAGGTAGGAATTAATTCATCTGTACCTACAATATGTTCCATTTTATATTCCATGTCTTCTCTTACATCAACTAAGATAAAATTAATCATTTTTAAAAATCTAGCTTCTATAAGTGCTTCAAACTCATCTCCATCAAGCTGTTCTTTATCTAAAAGAGTTTTTGCTTCGTTTTCTGTGAGACCTCTTGAATGTTGATGGACAACCTCTTCAATTTCATCACTTTTTTCTTGTGTTTTAGCATATTCTGGGGTACAAAAAATTCCACAGTGACAAAGACCATCTTCTGGAATTTCTTTTTCAATGGCTGGTTTACAAGGACAGATTCTATTATCGGCTGCTTTTTGTTCTTCTTTTGTCTCTCCTTCAACCATAAAACATGGACAGAAGCGTTTACCATACATGAGTTTATTTCGTGCAAGTCCCATTGCAACACCTTCATTTATGTCTTTATTTGGATTTTGTACCCAAGAAAAGCTTTTATTTACTTTTAAAATAAAACTCCATGTTTTTTCTAGTTCTAATTGAAATTCAGGTGAATTCATATCTATTGGTTGCATTTTTATCCTTAACATTTTAATTAGAGAAGTTTACACTCATTTAGATTAACGATGACTACTATTGACATCTAAAAGTATCTCTTTTATTAAAATATTAATACCTTTTATCATGTTTTTTGTTTTATTGAGATCTATGCCTATTTGGTCACCTTCTATAATTATGCCTATGCTTTCTTCTGTCAAGTTGAGCTCTGCGCGTTCTAGTTTTTCACCTATCTCTTTACTCTTTTGTTCCATTTGCGAGTTAAGTTGTTCAAAAAAATTATTTGTTTTATTCATATCAATAATAATTTTTTCATCCTTGATTTCAAACCCCAGTTCTTTTAATAAGTTATTTTCTTTTTCTTCATTTTGTATTGGGCTAAGATTTTTCTTATTGTGTGTTTCTGTTTGATTTATAGTACTAAGGTTATTATCTTCATTTATATTTGTATTACAAGCAGAAAGGAATATTGTAAAAATACTTAAAATTAGTAAATTTGTTTTGTTCATAGATTACTCCAGTTTTTTCAATTATATCAAGAATTGTGTCGGAATTGTAATGATAAAATTTTTTGATCTATATTATTATATAGTTTAATTAATAGTACACAATTACTACACAATTATTATGTAAATTTCTTTCAATTACAACTCCTTTTGTTGTAAAAACTTGTAATTATGAAGGAAACTTTTTGAGAAAAATCAAGAGAGTTTCTCTCGCATTTTTGGCATTGCCCATTCTATTTTCAGGATGTATGCAAGAGAAGGTATCAACGATTATCCCATCGAAGTCAACGGATAATAAAGTAGCGATTAACGCAGAGAAGAGTCAAGACTTAGTATTAAGTAGTGATATTAAAGTTGATCTGGTGAGAGTTATAGAACGAAATAGCCCACAGAATCAAATTGTAGTCGAACCAAGTCTATTGGATGAGTTGGCATTAAGTGTGCAACAAAATCTAGATATTGAGATAAAAGGGACAGATGCAATTATTACCCAAGCTCTTGAAGTTGGAGATAATTGGAATGTTATTACCAAAGAAGATGAAATCTTAGAAACAGCAAAAGAATTTTTAGGTGTTAAGTATGTCTGGGCCGCTAATGGACCAAGTTCATTTGATTGCTCTGGATATACAAAGTATGTTTTTAAGAAAAATGGAATTACGTTACCACGTTATTCTGGTCATCAAGCTAGAGTAGGAACAAAAGTAGAATTTAGTGAACTTGAAAAAGGTGATTTGGTTTTCTTTGATACGGAGAAACATCATACTGGTAAAGTTAATCATGTAGGGATTTATGTTGGAAATCATAAGTTTATTCATGCAAGTTCTGGTGCTAAAAAAGTTATGATAACTTCATTTGATAAAAAAGAGTTTTATAAAAAGAGTTTTTTGCATGGACAACGGGTTGTAAATTCTGGAGGAAGTTATGCTTCTCTTCACTCTAAAAAATTAACTCACAGAAATTAAGAAGTTAAGGTTTTAACTTCTTTTGTATTTTTAATTCCCAAATATTTTTTTGAATGTTGCGAGAAGTGAGCCTACGATTCCCCTTGGTTTGATAAGATTACCAAGAAAAGTATCATAGCTCATTTCATGTTCTTCTAAATAAGCTTCTAGATAAGAGAGTGATCCTTCCATTCCATGTTTTTTCTCAATATTTAGCATGGTTGTATATAACTCTTCAATATGCTCTATAACTTGATTTGGTGCTGCTCTTCGAAATGCTGTAAAAGATTTAATCTGTCCTTGATCATCTCTTTTGATTGAGAAATCAGCAATGACCCAATAATACTCTCCGCTTTTAGCTAAATTCTTAACAACTCCAGAAACTTCTCTTCCTGAAAGAAGTGAATTCCAAACTAAAAAAAAGATTGCTTTTGGCATATCGGGATGTCTTAAAACATTATGTGGACTACCAATCAATTCTTCTTCCGAGTAGCCTGAGATATCACAAAAATTTTTATTGATGAAAAGAATATTCCCTTGAGTATCAGTCTTACTTACTATAAATTTTTTTTTCGAGAAAACAATCTCTTTATCTATGACAATGGGTCTATATATCATTATTATTACCTTTATCTTACTAAAAACATTTTAACTAACTCTTTATAAAATCATCATTTAATAGAATAGTTCTTATAAAAAATAGTTTTAATTTAACCAAAAATGTTAAATTTTATTTATAATACTAAAATAAATTCTATTCTATAACAAAAAAGAATAAAAAATAAGTATATCTTTTTGTTTTAATATCTGCTAAACTATATCCATATCTATTGGAAAGGTCTAATATGTTTAAGAAAAAAATTATGTACTTATTGTTAACAATGATTTTAATGTTAATAGTGGGGTGTTCACAAGGTAGTGGCCCCGTAAAAAGTGGCGATGGTGTTAAAATTTTAGGTACAGTTACCTATGATAGAGTGCATGGTTCTTTAGATCGTTATGGTTTGGTAAAATTAGATTATGCAAATAGTGAAAAATCAACTATAAAACATGCTGTAATTAAAGCACTGGATAAAAATGAACAAGTTTTATATGAAACAACATCAGATGAAAATGGAGCATATGTGGTCTATGTTCCTAAAAATCTAGATGTTAAAATTCGTGTTTATGCAAGAATGTATCAAGAGAATAAATGGGATGTTTCGGTTGTGGATAATACGCAATTAAAAGCAATGTATGTTATAGACGGAAATTACCATGATAGTGGTGATAAAACGATGATACGAGATCTTCATGCATCATCTGGTTGGGGTGGCTCTGGATATAGTGGAGAGAGAGATGCCGCACCATTCGCTATTTTGGATAGTGTTTATATGGCAATGGCGAAAGTTATTGATTCGAATAGTAGGGTTGTTTTCCCACAATTAACAGTAAATTGGTCAACTCAAAATGTTGCAGCACCTGGAGATAAGAGTTTAGGTCAAATTATTACATCAAATTATGATGGAGAGAGTAATCTATGGATTCTTGGTGATGAAAATGCAGATACCGATGAGTATGATGATCATATTATTATTCATGAGTGGGGACATTTTTTTGAAGATAAATTTTCGCGTTCAGATAGTATAGGTGGACCGCATTCTGCTGGAGATTCACTTGATATTCGTCTTGCTTTTGGTGAAGGATGGGGAAATGCACTTTCTGCAATAGTGACGGATAATCCACTCTATTTTGATACATCAGGGCATCATCAAGAGATAGGTTGGGCAATGAACATTGAATCTGCAACACCTGATAATCCTGGTTGGTTTTCAGAAGCGTCAGTTCAGCGAATACTCTATGACTTATATGATAGTACAAATGAAGGTAGTGACAACATAGGTTTAGGGTTTACACCACTTTATTATGCGATGATAGATAAAGAGCGAAATAGTGCGGCATTTACAAGTATTTTTACGTTTATAGATGCTTTAAAAAAAGAAAATCCTAGTCAGACTTATCAAATTGATCAAGTTGTAGCTTCAGAACGTATTTCAACGATTACGGATATTTATGGTAGTTATAGAACTAATTCGGCTAATGGAGCATTTACTCAACCAATATATAGAAATTTAGAAGTTGGACGATGGATTACACAGTGTAATCAAAATACTTTTGGTGTTTATAATAAATTGGGCAATAGAACATTTATAAAGGTACATATCACAACAGCAGGTATTTACAACTTTTCAGCAGAACAGTATGGTGGTACTTATGGGGATCCTGATATTGTTATGTATAAAGCAGTTTATCCATTTAAATCTATGGGTATGTCACCACTTGAAGGTTCAAATAGTGATACCCTTTCTCTTTCATTAACCCCCGGTGATTATGTGGTTGAGGTTTATGATGCTTCGTTTAATAACAGTTGTTTTGTGATTAAATTAAATATAGAGAGTGGAACCTATACTCCTCGATCAATGATGAAGTCTACGAGACATCGTAAGCCTAAAAGAATGCCTCAATATTAATATGTTGAGGTTCCAACAATTCCTTTACAATAATTAGAGATAATAGCTTACTGTAAACTTAATTTAAGGAATAAGTTGTGAATTTTAAAATATATATTATATTACTGGTTTTTCTGGCAACTCTGTTAACTGGATGTGGTGGAGGAAGCAGTACGAGTGAACCTGTGAAACCTGAACAAGCTACTGGTCCTAAAGTTATTTTTGATGTAGATGAAAAAAGAAGTTCAGAAAATGGTTCATTATTTATTAGAGGTACCGTCAAATATGAACGTGTTGTTGCTAAACATATAAATGGATCAAGTCAATTAGATTATGACAATATTATTATTGAGTTAGCAAAATATGTCACCGTAAAAGCAATTAATGCCAACGATGAGATTATTGCAGAAACTATTACCGATGAGCATGGTGATTATCGTATAACAAATCTTCCTAATGATACAGAAATTAAAATTAGAGTTTATGCCAAAATGTTTAAGTCTGATAAATGGGATGTTAAAGTAATTGATAATACCAATGGAGATGGACAGTATGTTATGGAAGGTTCGCTAATCTCTACCGGAAGTGAAAATACTATTCGTGATTTAATGGCACCTATAGATGGTAGGACCTCTTCTTCTTTTGCTATTTTAGGCTCAGCTTATGAGGCAATGGCAAAAGTTTTATCGGTTGATTCATCCGTTGTTTTTCCTCCTTTAAAGTTTAAATGGTCTGTTGACAATATTGAGACAGGTACGTATTATGATGGATTAGAGAGTATTGTACTGTTAGGTGATGCGAATGGGGATAGTGATGAGTTTGATAGTCATATTGTTATTCATGAGTGGGGTCACTATTTTGAAAATAAATTTTCTAGAGCAGATAATATTGGTGGAGGGCATGGATCGAATGAATATTTAGATATTCGTGTGGCATTTGGAGAAGGATTTGGAAATGCACTTTCTGCAATAGTTACTGATGACCCGATTTATTCTGATACGGTGAAAAATGGTGGATGGAATATGAACATAGAAGAGGCAGAACATGAGACGTCTGGATGGTTTTCAGAAGCCTCTGTCCAGCGTATACT